>Ga0208355_1000332_pt1 | contig 21788 bp, 22 predicted proteins | sample NGESurdeep072012_6_FD_184458 | JGI IMG/M metagenome (GOLD analysis project Ga0208355, IMG submission 184458) | Arctic peat soil microbial communities from Barrow, Alaska - NGEE Surface sample 210-3 deep-072012 (SPAdes) | ecosystem: Environmental > Terrestrial > Soil > Wetlands > Peat ... | reverse complement strand
TAAATTTGGATAGCTTCGCCCGAATGGCAAAAAAAGCGGTCACCGGCGGAGCAGATCAAACCGTATCAGCGAGATCGGTGTCGCCCTATCTCTCGAGACTGCTGTCTAGACTGTTTCGCGCCTTTCAGAAACTAGGTCCAGGTATCGTAACCGGTGCCGCCGACAACGATCCCAGCGGCATCGCGACATATTCTCAAGTTGGCGCCCAGTTCGGATTCGCGATGCTCTGGACAATGCTTCTTACTTATCCGCTGATGGCGGGGATCCAGGAAATCAGTGCATGGATCGGGCGGGTGACCGGTTTTGGCATAGCGGGCAACATTCGTCGTCACTACTCGCCCATGATTCTCTATCCGTTAGTCGCGCTTTTGTTGATCGCCAATGTTATCAATCTGGGCGCCGATATAGGAGCGATGGGAAGCGCTCTGCAAATGCTCGTGGGCGGATCCACGCTTTTGTATACCGTGATGTTTGGCGTGATTTCGGTCATAGCGGCAATCCTCGTACCATATCGGCAATATGCCGAATTACTAAAGTGGTCGGCACTCGTCTTGTTCGTATACGTAGGGACTTCACTAATAGTTCATGTTCCCTGGAAACCCGTGCTGGCGGGGACGTTTATCCCGTCGCTTTCTTTTTCTAATAGCTATTTGACCGCGTTGACCGCGGTGTTTGGAACCACGATTAGTCCATATCTTTTCTTCTGGCAGGCATCGCTGGAAGTGCAGGAACAGGAGGCTGCGCCGGACGAAAAACCTCTCAAGCGCGCTCCAAAGCAGGCGCCGGCGCAACTTGGGCGGATGCGAGGCGATACCTACTTGGGAATGGCATTTTCCAACGTGATCTCCTTTTTCATTATTTTGGACACCGCCGCTGTGCTTCACGCTCATGGCATCACCGATATTCAGACGGGAGCCCAAGCGGCGGAAGCGCTACGCCCGCTGGCGGGTGAGTTGGCCTTCTTGTTCTTCAGCGTTGGTATTATAGGAACGGGGTTGATCGCTATTCCGGTTCTGGCGGGCTCCTCGGCGTATGCGCTGGCGGAAACCCTCAAGTGGCCGATCGGACTCGAGCGCAAATTGCACAAGGCTAAAGGATTCTATGGAATTCTATTCGTGGCGACGGCGCTCGGCGTCGCATTGAATTTTGTTGGAATCAATCCGATCAAAGCCCTCTTCTGGAGCGCCGTAGTCAACGGCGTTGCCGCCGCACCGATCATGATCGTGATGATGCTGATGACGACCAACAAAAAAATCACCGGCTCGGTCCGATTGCCCGTCCCGCAGAAAATTATTGGATGGGTCGCCACCTCAATTATGTGTCTCGTGGCAGCAGTTGTGATCGCAAGTTTCGCTAAATAGCTGGTTGATACCCGGACTCAGTCGGTTCAGTGTCGAGGAGAGCAGATTCCCACACCGGCAATTCACACTCAAGGTCGGAAGCAGGCGAGCCCTGAGGTGAGCCAGACGGTTCATCTTACGAACGTCGCGGATCGACCTGCGAAACATGCACGCCTGCTGCATCGAACTACAAAAACTTCTTGTTGGAAATCCGAGCGCTCGGCTTCTAATGCTGGATACTTTCAATGAGATTCTCACGCAAAACTTCTCCGTCAACCATCCCTTGCTTCACGGTCAGTACATTTTAGCCGCCGGGAGTCACCCACAACCCGATTGGGGCAACTGGCTGTCGCAACCGTTTCTCTCAGGGGTGCTGACCACTGCGGCCCCGTGGTTTAAAACGATTCACGAGGCTCGAATCGGGAACCAACTTGCACACGCAAAAGTCAAGAAAGGTAGTCACAGCGGAAAGCCCACCAAGCCGATCGGCTTTGCCGAAATGGAGAAACTAATGCGCCCTGCCCCAGCGGCCTGGGCGGATCTGATACGTGAGTGGAGGAAAATTCCGTAGGGCTGACAGTGCAGTCCTCGCAAGACTGTCGATAATGGCGCATTTCCGTGCCGCAGTTTTGGACAGCGACTGGATAGCGGACTGCTTCGCGCAGGGAACTCGCCGCGTTGGAAAAAGGAGAGTCGGAATTCTCTAAATTACAGGTCCGCCAGCAACAGGCCCGTCAGGTACTCGCCCTCGGCGTGACCGAGCAGCACAGGATGGTCCGGGCCGGGCCCGAGATGCGCAATCAGGCGAAGATTGCGGCCGGCGTTGGACGCGGAGTATCGCACGGCGCGAACGAAATCATCGGCGCGGAAATGCGTCGAGCACGAGAACGTCATCAGACGCCCGCCCGGCGCCAGCGCGCGCATCGCAACCGAATTCAGTTCGACGTATAGCCGGCCCGCGCGCTCCGCATCGCCTCTGTTGCGCGCCAGCGGCGGCGGATCCAGCACGATCAGATCGAAGCGATTTGGAGTTTCGGCCATGAACTTGCCGGCTTCGCCGTGAACGAACTCGACGGCGGTGGCGGGATACTCGTTCAGTTCGAGATTTTGCCGCGCGATTTCCAGTGCCCGCGCGGACGTATCGACGGCGACGATCCGCGCGGCGCCACCCGCAATCGCCGCGAGCGAGAATCCGCCCTGGTAGCAGAAAGCGTCGAGCACCCGCGCACCGGACGCGATTCGGCCCGCAATCGCGCGGTTGTCGCGTTGATCCAGGAAATAGCCGGTCTTCTGCCCGTGCTCGAAATCGATCTTGATTTTAATTCCGTTCTCGGCCGCAATCGTCCCGGTCACGGACTCGCCGGCGAGAACCGCGACGTGGTCGTCGAGGCCTTCCTGCTTTCTGACCGCGCCGTGGCTTCGTTCGATGATCGAGCGCGGATGAAGCAGTTCGCTGAGCCCGTCAACGATCGCCGCGCGCATCCGGTCCGCGCCCGCAGTCAGGATTTGCACGACGAGCACGTCGCCGAATCGATCGACGACCACGCCCGACAGCCCATCGCCGTCGCCGTTGACGAGGCGGTACGCATTCGTATCCTCGCGGATGAACCGCCGCCGGATTTCAAGCGCTCCCTTTAGCCGGCGCGCAACCAGTTCTTCGATTGCGGGCGCCTCTCCCCACGCAAGCATCCGGATTGCGATCGTGGTCGCAGGGTTGCAGTAACCCATGCCGAGCAGCTCGCCCGCCGCGTCGTGCACTGTGACGGGAGCGCCGGCTTCAGGCGAGCGCGGTTCAATCCGATCGATCGCTTGCGAGAAGATCCACGGATTGCCGCCGCGGACCGGCCCTTCCCTGCCGCGCTTGAGGATTGCGCGCGCGAGCGGCGCGCTCACCGCGCCGGCCATGGCGGCTCGCCGGCGCGGGCAAACTCGCCGCTGCGGCCGCCGCGTTTTGCGACCAGCCGGATTGCGCCGATTTCCATCGCGCGATCGATCGCCTTGGCCATGTCGTAAATCGTCAATGCCGCCGCACTCACTGCGACCATCGCTTCCATCTCGACGCCGGTGCGCGCGTCGGTGACGGTGCGCGCCTGGATTTGCAGTGCAGAATTGGAAGAATCGGGCGTGAAATCGATTTCGACTACTTCGAGCGGGATCTGATGGCAGAGCGGAATCATCTCATGGGTGCGTTTCGCCGCCATTATTCCCGCGATGCGCGCCGCTGCCAGCGCCTCGCCTTTTTTGAGTTTCCCGCCAACTATCGCTTGAAGGGTCGCCGGCGCCATCCGGACCTGGCCGCGCGCGATCGCCTCGCGCCGCGTTACCGGTTTTTGGCCGACATCGACCATCCGGATTCGCCCGCGAGCATCAAGATGCGTCAGGCGCGCGGAGACGGCGCGCGGCTTTTGGGATTGTTTCTTGCCCGCCATTGTAAGGAAGTGGTTAGAGCTTATGTTGACCGCCCGCGAATATACAATAAACTCTTGATTCCCAGTTCAACAAAACATCTCAAACAATTGCGCAGGACAGGTTATATGGCTGACGAAATCAACAAGGTCGTAATCCTCGGTTCCGGGCCCGCCGGACTAACTGCGGCGCTCTATTCTGCGCGCGCCAATCTCAGTCCGCTGCTGATCGAGGGGAATGAACCCGGCGGCCAACTCACCATCACCACGGAGGTCGAAAACTATCCGGGCTTCGAGCATGGCATCCAGGGCCCCGAGATGATGGACGTGTTCCGGCGCCAGGCGACTCGCTTCGGAACGCGTTTCATGACCGGCGCAGTGACCGAGGCGCGCCTGGGCAAGCGGCCTTTCGAGCTCGTGGTGGACGGCAAGGTGGTCAAGGCCGAGGCCGTGATCATTTCGACCGGCGCGTCGGCAAAGCTGCTCGGAATCGAATCGGAAAAACGCTTGATGGGTTACGGTGTGAGCGCATGCGCCACCTGCGACGGCGCATTTTTCAAGGAAAAGGAAGCGATCGTGGTTGGCGGTGGAGATACTGCGATAGAAGAAGCGAACTTCCTGACCAGATTCGTCACCAAAGCCACCATCGTGCATCGCCGCGACGCGCTGCGTGCGTCGAAGATCATGCAGGATCGCGCGCGCCGCAATCCGAAGATCGCTTTCATCTGGGATTCGGCAATCGACGAGATTTTTGGCGACCCGAAAAACGGCGTGAGCGGCATCAGGTTGAAAAATCTCAAGACCGGCGCGACCGCCGACCACAAGACCGACGCGGTCTTCGTCGCGATCGGTCATCAGCCAAACACCGCGCTCTTCAAGGGCCAGCTCACGATGGACGAGGTCGGCTATCTGAAAGTGAAACCGGGATCGACCTACACCAACATCGACGGCGTGTTCGCCGCCGGCGACGTTGCCGACAGCGTGTATCGGCAGGCGGTCACAGCCGCGGGCACGGGATGCATGGCGGCGATCGACACGGAGCGCTGGCTGGAAGCGCAAGAAGCCGGCCGGCAATGACTTCGCGCATACGCCGAGCTTCGTCCTGCGCGGACTCGGTGAAGGTCTACAGAAAATAGCTTGGCGATGATCGGCGGCGAATTCCTGACGTGGTTGCATCTGTGCGCGATGGCGGCGTACGTCGGCGCGCAATTCGCGGTCATCTATATGCTGATTCCGGCCGCACAGACCGCGCCCAACGAGGCGGCCCGGCGCTCGAGCCTGATCGCCGGATTCAAGTTTTACAACCCGTTCACGATCGCGGTGCTGGGAATTGTTGTGATTAGCGGCGCGACGCGCCTGACGGACTTGAAAGCGTCGATGAAGTTCGACTACTTCGCGCGGATCGGTTCGGCGCTCGAGCTGAAGCTGGCGCTCGCCTTCGTTCTCATCTTGATCCAGACCTACATCACGTTCGGACTGGCATTCAGAATCGGCCGGCAGGAAGAGGTGGCCGCACACGGCGACGGCGAGGCGTTTACCGTCGAACAGTTGAACTCGATGCTGCGGCGAATTCGCGCGATGGCGTGGTTCACGATCGTGCTGGCGGCCGCGGTCATCTGGGTGTCACTCACCATGGTATCGCGAATGGTGGATGAGCCCGCCACCGCGTCCCCTCCCGTAACTTCCTCGGACGATTTCAGGCCAATGCCAGCAGCGAGCTGACGACGTATCCGAGCGTGATCAAACCGAACACCACGCCGGGCAGTTCGCTCAGCAGACTGTTCTGCGCGAACCGGACTCCAGTATTGGATTCCGCAGCAGTGGATTCCGCCGCTTCGTTGGCGTTGCCGATTCCCGCGATCCTTGCTTCGTTGGTTGTTGCGTTCATTTTCAGGTCCTCCCGTATTCAGTGACTGACTTGGGTAAAGCAACCTGTGTGCCATCAGAAAAACTCTCGATTTGATAACAACTTTCCAAACTAAGCATTTGGTACCGGCGCTCGGCAATGGCTGAAAAATCATTAAAATCAATAGCTTATTGAAAGTCGCAGAATGCGAGGACGAATCCGCCACTTTTCGACATTCGCGGTAAATTTCCTTTTTCGCGAATCAGCGCAATCGGCTAGCTGCACCTATCTCGCTGCGGATCGGCTTGCGCTTGGCCCCTCTTTGATCATCTCAATGCATCTGCAAGAGTGGCGCGATGGCGAGTGAAATGAATCAGGAGGCGCCCCAATCCAACGGCAAGGCAACCGGAGGATTGAAGCCGCCTACCGCGTTGCTCGCCGCCGACGCCGCCGACGCGCATCCGCATTTCATCCGCAGCCTGGCGCTGCGCTTCGCGGAGGAGGCGATCTTCCTGATGGCCGTCGGCGGCGCGATCGCGATGGGACTCGGAATCACCTCCTACTTTACCGAGCATCACTATGTGCTCGCATACCTGGCGGCATACGCGGGCTTTCGCTTTGCCGATTTGATTGTGCGCGAAGACGCCGAGGACAGTCCCGCACACGAAGAACTCAGCCAGCGAATCGCCGTGCAGCTTCCAATCCTCGTAACGTTTGCGGCGGCGCCGTTCGAGCGCACTTATGCTTACGGCGGCTCAGCGCCCGCATTCGTCAGCGCGCTTGGACTGCTGATTGCACTGTGGGGGATGTGGCTGGCGCTTGGCGCGCGCGTTCAGCTCGGATTTTTTACTTCGGGCAGAACGGCCGAGCATCCGGTGCTCGTCAAGAGCGGCTTTTATCGTTACGTCAGGCATCCGATCTACGCGGGTACATATTTGGTAACGTTGGGATGGCCGCTCATCTACGGAGCGCCTATCACCGCGATCCTGGCGCTGATCGTCGGAGCGATTTTCGCGCAGCGACGAATGAAGTCCGAAGAGGCCGAGATGCGCGCGCAATTTGGCGAAGAGTACGACGCCTACATACGCGAGACGGACGCGTTGGTTCCGTCGATCTGGTAGGTGATTAGGACGGCCGCTTCAGCGGCCGCGTGCTTGAAGCTGGCAGCGGGCGTGCGAGCAGAAGTTGTTTTCGTTGCCGTCGCTTACAAACTTCGCGCCGCATGCCGCGCATTCGCGAATCGATTCGCCGGGCTTGAGCCGCCCCATGAGCTCGGCCGCCTCGGCTGAGTCGTCGGTCTTCGATGCTCGCGTCATACGTCGCGTCCGCGATCTCTCCGGCAACACTCCATCGGCAACCAGCCGGCCATTCGCGCCCATCATGGCGAGTTCGTCGGCGCGATTATTGATCGGATCGGTGTCGTGTCCGCGAACCCATTCGAATCGAACGCGCCGTGCCGCCGCTTCGGCGTCGAGCAGTTTCCACAAATCGTGATTCTTGTTGCGCTTGTAATGAAGCGTCATCGAATTGACGACGTACCTGCTGTCACTGCGGACAACAACGTGGGCGCCGCGTTCGGTCGCGCGTAAGCCCTCGATCGCGCCCATCAATTCCATCCGGTTGTTGGTGGTTGAAGGATCGTGGCCGTTGAGTTCGGTCACAACGCCATCGGGATCGCGGATCACGACGCCCCATCCGCCCGGCCCGGGGTTACCGATGCAGGAGCCGTCGGCGTAAACGAGATATTCGCGAGGCGCGGTTGCCATGGCCGGATTCTAGCTGAGGCCGCGATCTTTTCGCAGCCGCGTGAACCACGCGAGGTATTGTCCAGCCGCCCGTTCCCACGAGAAATCCGACGCAAAGCAATTTTGCATCAGCCGCCGCCACGTCGTGCGCTCCCTGAACGTCGCCACCATCCTGCCCATCGCCGCGACCATTTCAGCCGCGTCGAACTTGTCGAATACGAAGCCGTTGCCGGTCGCGCGCCGGGGATCGAACTCACTTACCGTGTCGCGCAGTCCTCCGGTGGCGCGGGCCACGGGCACCGTGCCGTAGCGCAGCGCATACATCTGGGTGAGTCCGCACGGTTCGAATCGCGACGGCATCAGGAAAGCGTCGCTGCCAGCCTGGATTCGATGCGCGATCGTGTTGTTGAACTCGATTATCGCTCGAAGTTTCTCAGGGTAGCGTGACTCTGCCTGTTTGAAGAATTTCTCGAGCACCGGATCGCCGTTCCCGAGCATGACGAGTTGCAAATCCAGGCGCATCACGGCGTCGAGCGCGTCCTTAAGCAGGTCGACGCCTTTTTGCCCGGTCATGCGGGTGACCATCCCGACCATCGGCCAATGCTCGTGGTTCCGCAGACCGAGTGAATCGCGCAACGCGCGTGCGCACGCGCGCTTGCCGTCGGGTTTCGCGGGCGTGTAAGTCGCGGCGATTGCGCGGTCGGTGGCGGGATTCCACTCGTTGTAGTCGGCGCCGTTGAGGATTCCCACGAAATTTTCGCCCTTGTCGCGAAGCACTCCCTCGAGTCCAAAGCCGAGTTCCGGGTCTGTAGTCACTTCGTGCGCGTAGGTGGGGCTCACGGTTGACGCGCCGTCGCACAGAACGATAGCGCCCTTCATCAGATTCAAGTGGCCGTAAAATTCCAGGTAATCGACCGAAAAATACGACGCGCCGAGATTGAGCAGCGCAAAGTCCTCGCGTTTGCCGATACCCTGGAAGGCAAGATTGTGAAGCGTGAAGATCGAGAGCGCCTGCTTGAACCGGGGGCGAAGAGCGTTGTCGGCGCGCATCGCAATCGGCACGGCGGCCGAATGCCAATCGTGAGCATGTACTACGTCCGGCGCGACTATCTCTGCGGCTGCGACGGCGGCCGCGCGGCCAAAGAAGACAAAGCGCCGCATGTTGTCGGGATAGTCGATCCCGTTCTCGCCATAGATTCCGCGCCGGGCGAAAAATCCGGGATGATCGATCAGATACATCGGCACGCCATGCGGATCGGTCGCGCGCAACACCGAAAAACGTTCGATGCCGGCGCCGAATCGCATCGGGATATCGCGCACGACCGGCGAATTCTCGACGCTTTGCACAAGCGAAGCGTAGCCGGGCACGATCAGCGACGGTTCCTCGCCGGCCGCCTTCAATGCCCCCGGCAGCGCGCCGATCACGTCGGCGAGACCGCCGGCCTTTGCGTGGGGGGCGGCTTCGGCCGCAACGATCGCTATCTTCACGAGATCAGATTTCCGCGGGCCCGGTGACCGTCAAAAACATACGCGCCGCGGCTGGACCGTTCCAGCATCGCAGCGCGCATCATTTTCCAGATTATGCCGAGCTGATTGGCGAGCTTCTCGCGATATCCCTATTAATTCAGCACCGTCCGCTCGGTCCGCGCCGCCGCGGGAGCGGGCGCGGCCGCGGGAGTGGGCGCCGGCTGCGCCGCGGGAGCGGGCACGGGCTCGGCCGCAGCCTGCACGGCGTCGCCATCGCGCAGCGCGTGCCGAATGACCTCATCGACAGTATCGACGAAAATCATTTCGAGCTCTTTGCGCACTTCGGGCTGGATGTCCTCGAGGTCGCGCTCGTTGCGGCGCGGCAGAATGATCGTCTTGATCCCGGCGCGCCTTGCCGCAAGCACCTTCTCCTTGATACCGCCGACCGGCAGCACCTTGCCGCGCAGCGTTATCTCGCCGGTCATCGCGACGTCGGATCGCACCGGCCGGCCGCTGAGCAACGACGCCAGCGACGCCGCGATCGTCACGCCGCCCGACGGTCCATCTTTGGGAATCGCTCCGGCGGGAACGTGGATGTGGATGTCGGATTTCTCGAAAAAGTCCGGCGCGATTCCCAGCGCCGCTGCGTGGGTGCGTACGTAAGAGAGCGCGGCCTGCGCCGATTCCTTCATCACGTCGCCGAGCGAGCCGGTAAGGTTGAGACCTTTCTGCCCCGGCATCCGGGTGCTCTCGATGAACATTATCTCGCCGCCGTTGGGCGTCCATGCCAGCCCGGTCGCAACCCCCGGCTCCTGCGTGCGTTCAGCGACCTCGGAAAAGAAGCGCGGCGCGCCGAGGTAGCGTTGCACGTCGGCTCCGGAAATGATCGGAGGGGCAGTTTCGCCCTCGGTTATCGAACGCGCGATCTTGCGGCAGACGCGCGCGATCTCGCGCTCGAGATTTCTAAGCCCGGCCTCGCGCGTGTAGCTATGTATAATCTCGCGCAGCGCCTCCTCGGAAAATTCGATCTTCTGATCGCCGAGTCCGTTCTCGTTGAGTTGCTTGGGGACCAGGTGCCGCTGCACGATTTGCAGCTTCTCTTCCTCGGTGTATCCCGGCAGCTCGAGCACTTCCATTCGGTCGCGCAGCGCGTGCGGAACCGGGTCGAGCATGTTGGCGGTGGTCAGGAACAGTACTTTTGAAAGATCGAACGGCACGTCCAGGTAATGATCCGAGAACGTGTTGTTCTGTTCCGGATCGAGCACCTCGAGCAGCGCCGACGCCGGGTCGCCGCGGAAGTCCATGCCGAGCTTGTCCACTTCGTCGAGGATGAACAGCGGATTGTTCGAGCCCGCATTGCGAAGCCCCTGGATGATTCGGCCCGGCAACGATCCGATGTAAGTGCGGCGATGGCCGCGAATCTCGGCCTCGTCGCGGATGCCGCCGAGCGACAGGCGCACGAATTTGCGGCCGAGCGCGCGCGCGATCGACTTGCCCAGCGAGGTTTTGCCCGTGCCCGGAGGCCCGACGAAGCACAGGATGGGTCCCTTGGAGTCCTTCTTGAGCTTGCGCACCGCGAGGAACTCGAGGATGCGTTCCTTTATTTTTTCGAGGTCGTAGTGGTCCTCGTCGAGCACCTGGCGCGCGTGGCGAATGTCGAGATTGTCCTCGGTCGAGACGCCCCACGGCAGGCTGACCAGCCAGTCGAGATAGGTGCGCACGACAGTGTGCTCCGCCGACTCGGGCGGGATCATCTTGAGGCGCTCGAGTTCCTTGTCCGCGACTTTGCGCGCCTCGGGCGACATTTTCGCCTCTTCGATCTTCTTTTCGATCTCCTCGACTTCGGAAGTGCGCGCGTCGCCCTCGCCCAGTTCCTTCTGGATCGCCTTGAGCTGCTGGCGCAGATAATACTCGCGTTGATTTTTGTTGAGCTCGGTCTGAACCTGGGACTGAATCTTATGGCCGAGTTCGAGCATCTCAATCTCGCGGCTCAGAATCGCGATCAGCTTTTCCAGCCGCGCGCGAACGTCGAGCGTCGCAAGAAGATCCTGCCCCTCTTCGATCGAAATCTTCAGGTAGGAGGCGGCCATGTCGGCAAGCCGGCTGGCCTCCTTGACCTGCATCGCCATCACCTGCAATTCGTCGGGCAGGTACGGCACCAGCGAGACGAACTTGGAAAACTGGCTGACCAGATGCGCGTGCAGCGCGTCGATTTCCCGGTCGGAGGAAACCGGCTCATTGAGCCGCTTCACGTGCGCGAGGAAGTACGGCTCGCGCTGGGTGAACTCGCCGAGTTCGATTCGCGCCAATCCCTGCACCAGCACGCGTACGCTCTGATCCGGATAGCGCAACATCTTGAGGATGCGCACCGCGGTGCCGAGCTGGAACAATCCCTCGGGCGCGGGCTGCTCGTCTTCCGGGTTCTTTTGCGCCGCCAGCGCGATAACCTTCGAGGTCTGACCGCAGTCCTCGATCAACTTGAGCGACGACGGCCGCGAAACCAGGAACGGATGAATCTGACTCGGGAAAATCACGATGCCGCGCAACGGCAACACCGGCAGGACCTCGGGAATCTCGGCCTTGCTCAGATCCTCTTCAATCTCGAAGCGTTTTTCGCCTTTGGGTTTATCTGCCATAGGTCAATCGAACCTCGTAGGGCAAACCCCGCCACGCCTTCCACGCAACCCAAACTTCACCGTAATATACGGTGGTGGGGCGGACGAGGTTACCTCTTGGATAAGAAGCTAATCACGGTGACCGGCTCGCGCTACTGATGAGGAAACATTGCCTAATATCGGATTCGATAAGCTATTCAGCGAGGAAGAAGCCAACGAGCTGATTCCACGTCTGGAAATTCTGATGCGCCAACTGCAGATGCAGGCGACGTCGTTGCGCGCGCGGATCGACGAATTGTCGGTGACCGATCCCTCGATTTTGCACTCCGCGATGAGCGAAATCGTCGGCCGCTATCCCGAGTTGCGCTCGTTCGCGACCAACATGGCCGACGCCGCCGCCCAAATCGAATCGTTCGGATGCATCCTCAAGGATATCGACCTGGGGCTGATCGATTTTCCCTATGACGCGGACGACGAAGTTGTTTTCCTGTGCTGGCAGTTCGGCGAGCCGCGCGTCGTCGCATGGCACAGCGTGAACAGTGGATTTTCCGAGCGCCAGCCAATGCCTGGCGCGCCGGACCGATGGCTCAACTGAACGCGATGCTAATTACTAATTACTGAAAAAAATGATTTTAATTTTGTCGATTTACCTGGCCGCACTTGGATGCTGGCTCGGCGGAATTGTTTTCTTCTCGTTCTTCACCGCGCCGGAGGTTTTCACGCATCTGCCGACAGCCGAAGCCGGCCAAGTGATCAGCGCAATCTTCCCGCGCTACTACATGCTCGGCTACGTCGCGGGAACGGTGAGCCTCATCCTCGCGGTGTATTTCACCGCCGTGCGCGGCCCGCGGATGTGGTGGGGCGCCACCACGGTCGTGCTGGCAATCGCGCTCGGAATTACCTTTTATGCCGGCACGGTCATTCTGCCGCGAGCCGACGCCATCCGCACCGTCAACGAAGATCCAAATCCCGACGCTGCCCGCAAGGCCGAGTTCGACCGGCTGCACCGGATGTCGGTGATTCTCAATGGCGCCGTGCTGCTGTTGAATCTCGCCGCAATCGTGGGCACTTCGGGAGCGTTGACCTCGCGTGGCTGAACATCGTTACAAGGCGGTCGTGATCGATTTATTCGACACGCTCGTCAACTGGAATCTCGAAGCGCTGCCGGTCATGCAATGGCGCGGGCGCGAAATTCGAAGCACGGCTCCCCTACTTTATCCCGCGCTGGAAACCGCGCTCGGCGAGCGCTTCGACCGCGACGCCTTCGCGGAGGCACACGCGTCGGTTTACAGCGAGATATTCAGCCAGCGAGCGAAGGCGGACGCGATCGAGATTACCTGCCTCGAGCGCTTCTCGCGCACGCTCAAACTGCTCGGCGTCGACGAAGACCTGGCAGCGCCGCTGGCCGAAAATCTGCGCCGAATCCACATGGGACGGGTGCGCGAGGTCACCTGGGCGCCGGCGCCGCGAATCGACGCAATGAAAAGAATCGCCAGGCACCTGCGCGTCGGCTTGATCTCAAACTTCGACGATTCCGAAACCGGCCACCTCATCATGCATGACACCGGCATCCGCGAGCTCTTCGACGCCGTGATTATCTCGGCCGACACCGGCTACCGAAAACCCAACCCGCTCATCTTCAAAAAAATTCTCGACCTGATGAGCCTCGAGCCCGCCGATATCCTGTTCGTTGGCGATACTCCTCTCGACGACGTGCTGGGCAGCACAGGCGTTGGGATGCATTCGGCGTGGATTCGCACGCGCGATCGCGAGCTGCCCGAGGGAATTCCTGCGCCGGACATCGTCATCTCGGACCTCGCGGAGCTGCCCGACGCGCTTGGTTTACAAAAGTAATGGTTGATCAGGATCGAAGCCGCTTTGTCCGGGTGCTTGAAAGCGCTCCGTTCGCCGCGATGCTCGGGCTGAAGATCGAATCCGCCGCCAACGGCGCGGCGCTGGTGCGGATGCCATTCGACTTGCGGCTGCTCAACGAGGGTGGCCGGGCCGCTCCCATTCACGGTGGTGCGATTGCCTCGCTGGCCGACGTTGCTGCATGCGCCGCGGTGTGGACTTTGGCCGAAACCGTCCGCACCGCGACCATCTCGATCACGGTGAACTACACGGGCTTCGCCGTGAATTCTGACCTGACCGCCCGCGCCCGAGTGAAGCGGAGGGGCAAGCGCATCGCCAGCCTGAGCGTCGAAATCGCCGACGCGTCCGACGCCCTCATCGCCGACGCGCTCGTCACTTACAAGATCGCCTAGCCTCATCATGTCATCGACTCTGGATAACATCCGCCACGCCGCCGCGCCGCATGGACTCAATCTGGTCGCGGCGACTCCCGTGGCGCGCTACGACAACGAAACCGCGGTCACGGAAATTTCGCGCGCCTCGGCGATCGATTCCCATGCACGCTCGATCGTCGTCATCGGCAACGGCGGCGGCGCGCTCTGGGATGCGCTCAAATCCCACGCGGCGCGCCATCCGCGATGGTGGAATCGCGCGAATCCGCTCGACGAATTCACTCGCGAAGTTGTCGAGCGCGACGTGGCCGGCCCCCTTCGCGCATCGGGCGCACGATGCATCACCGTTTACCCGTTCATGAAGAGCGGCCGCACGCTCAACTTCATCGAGCTGGGCAAAGTCGCGGGAGTCGCCGGGCCGAGCATCCTCGGCGTCACCGTGCATCCTATATATGGACCGTGGATCGCATTTCGCGCCGCGCTCCTGCTCGACGAAGAGCTCGATTCACCGGGCGACGCGCTCGGCTTCGACCCGTGCCCGCGATGCACTGCGCGCACGTGCATCTCCGCGTGTCCGGCTGGCGCGGTAAGCGCCGATTCGGGATGGGACATCCCCAAATGCCTGACGCATCGCGTCGAAGTCGAGGCGGATTGCGCGCCGCGATGCCACGCGCGGGCGGGATGCGTGCTCGGCCCCGAGCATCGCTACCCCGACGACGAACTCGCCTATCATCAGATGCGCGCGCTGCGCTCGATGCGCCCGTACTACGACTCCCACCTCAAACCCAAACTCTTCCCGTCCTCAGATTAAATTCGCGATTGTTCCCCTTCCCGCGTGTCTGTGACACCGAGGGAAGGAGTTAGGGGTTAGGTTTGCTCGTCCTATATAATCCAGCTCGGGGAAGAACTATGGCATTTCCAATCAATCGGCCGCGGCGGCTGCGACGCACTGAAACGATTCGAAGGATGGTTCGCGAGACGCGGTTGTCGCCCGACGACCTTATTGCGCCGATGTTCGTGTGCCCCGGACGCGGCGTGAAGAACGCGATCGAATCGATGCCGGGCGTGGCGCAAATGTCGGTGGACAATGTCGTCGCGGAGGCGCGCGAGACGTGGGACGCCGGGGTCCCCGCAGTCATCCTGTTTGGAATTCCCGAACGCAAGGACTCGCAGGGCAGCGAGGCGTGGAACGACAACGGCGAAGTGCAGCGCGCGATACGCGAGATCAAAGAGCGCGTGCCCGGGATGGCGGTGATTACCGACGTGTGCATGTGCGAGTACACCGACCATGGGCATTGCGGCGCGATCGTGGGCAATGACGTCGATAACGACGCGACGCTCGAGCTGCTGGCGCGCTCGGCGCTGTCGCACGCGCGCGCCGGCGCCGATATCGTAGCGCCGTCCGACATGATGGATGGACGGGTCGGCGCGATTCGCGCCGCGCTCGACAGCAACGGATTCAGCCACGTCGCAATCATGGCGTACTCGGCCAAGTTTGCATCCGCGTTCTACGGCCCGTTTCGCGAGGCAGCAGAATCGGCGCCGAAATTCGGCGATCGGCGCTCGTACCAGATGGACCCGCCCAACGGCGACGAGGCGATGCGCGAAGTCGCGCTCGATTTGGAGGAGGGCGCGGATATCGTGATGGTCAAGCCGGCGCTGCCCTACCTCGATCTAATCTGGCGCGTGAAGCAAGAATTCAACGCGCCGGTCGCGGCGTACAACGTTTCGGGTGAGTACTCGATGATCCGCGCGGCGGGAATCAACGGATGGATCGACGAGGAGCGCGCCACGCTCGAAGTGCTGACGGCAATCAAGCGGGCCGGCGCCGATTTGATCCTGACCTACTTCGCCAAAGACGTCGCCCGCAAACTCCGCGCCTGAGCAAGGGTGACCCCTGGCCGTTGGCACGGCTGGCCAGTATTAAGACCCGTTGGCACGGGAGGCCAGTATTAAGAAAGGAAAACACGGCGCGCCCGCGGCAGTGGCCGCGCGCGACAACGGAGCGCGGCCTTAACGGTGGGTGCAGGGGTCACCCCTGCCGAAATAGTCGGCAATCGCCTCGGTCAGAGCCACAATCGTGTATTTGCCTGGACTGACGACCACCTCGAATCCACGCTCGGTCGCGGTCGCCGCGGTTATCGGTCCGATCGCCGCGGCTTTGACTCCCTTCCCCGAGGCGCCTATCAGGTCGCAGAAATTTGTGACTGTACTGGAACTGGTAAACGTCACGAGATCGATCGCCCCCGACGCGATCAGCTCGCGCATCCGCTCGATCTGCGCGCCCTTGGGCTTGACGGTTCGATAGGCGGGCGCGACTTCGACTTCTTTGGCGCCCTTGTCACGCAGAATTTCGGGCAACGCCTCGCGCGCGACTTCGGCCCGCGCAATCAGGAAGCGTTTGCCACGAATCCGCTTGATTCCAATCGCGGGAATAATTCGCTCCGCGCGATACTCGTCGGGAACCGCCGCGGCGCGTAACCCATAATCGGCAAGCCGCGCCGCGGTGGCCGGTCCGATCGCCGCAATCGAAGCACGCCCGAGCTCGCGAATATCGCGGCCGCGCGACTTCAGCCGTTCGATAAAGCTCTCGACTCCCGTCGCACTCGTGAAGATTATCCAGTCGAAGGAATTCCGCGCCGGTGACGAGAGACGCGAGATCGCCCGGTCCAGCGCCGCGTAGCTCTTGGGCGGTGCGGTTTCGATGGTCGGAAATTCCACCACCTCCGCGCCGAGCCGTCTGAGCGCCGTGGCGAACTGTGAGGCAGTCTCACGCGATCTGGTCACCACCACGGTGCGGCCGAACAGCGGCGTGCGCTCGACCCACTTGAGATGCTCGCGCAGGCCCGCGCATTCTCCGACCACGATAACAGCCGGCGCGCCGATTCCAGCGCGCGCGGATGCGTCGGCGAGCGTCGCGAGCGTCGCGCTGACTGTCTTCTGCGCGGCGGTCGTCGCCCATTGGACCGCAGCCGCCGGAGTTTCTGCGGGAAGTCCGGCCGCGCGGATTCGATCCAGCGTTGCGCGCATCCGCGCCGTCGCCATCAGGATAACGATCGTGCCGCGGCCCCGAGCCGCCGCGACCAGCTCGTCCCACGGAACCGTCGAGCGCGCGCCCTTGCTTTCGTCCTCATGGCCGGTGACGAACGCGACGAACGAACCGTGCTCGCGATGCGTCAGCGGAATACCGGCGAAGGCCGGGCCTGCAATCGCTGAGGTGACCCCCGGGATCACCTCGAAGCGCACGTTCGCGCGGGCCAGCGCCTCGGCCTCCTCGCCGCCGCGTCCAAAGATAAATGGATCGCCGCCCTTGAGCCGGATCACGACGTGGCCCATCCGCGCGCGCTCGATCAGCATCGCGTTCAATTCGGATTGCTTGATACTTTTTCCCGCGCCGCCCTTCTTGCCGGCGTAAATCAACTCGGCTTTGGGCGGCGCGACCCGGATCAGTTCCGGACTCACCAGGCGGTCGTAAATCACGACGTCGGCGCGGCCGAGAGCGTCAGCGCCGCGAAGCGTGATCAGATCGGGGGCGCCGGGACCCGCGCCAACCAGGAAGACTATCCCCCGATTCCGATGCTTGGCGCGTGCGCTCATTCAAGACCGAAGAATCGCGGCTGCGTCCCGCGCGAGCATTTTGTTCGCGAGCCGCGTCCCGGAATTTTCGGCGGCGGACGGCGCGAGGTCAGGCGCGAGCGGCTCTTCCATCGACTCCGACAGCTCTCGCGCGCCGTCGGGACTGAACAGGATCGCCGCGAGCGCGAGCGTATCGCCCACGATGCTTGCCCTTACGCCGACCGGCGTCGTGCATGACGCATCGATCGCGGCGAGGAACGATCGTTCGGCCGCGGTTTCGTAGAAAGCGCGCGGGTCGTTGATCGTACAAAGCGCGCGATCGAGTTCATTTGAAACGGGGTCGTCGCGGCCGGCCAGCATTTCGATGGCAAGCGCGCCCTGCCCTCCGGCCGGGATGAAATCGCGGCCATCGAGCTCGACGAACTTCACGTCGCGCAACCGCCCCAGCCGCTTCACCCCCGCCATCGCGATTATGATCGCGTCGAAGCTGCCGTCGGTGACGCGCTTCAAACGCGTATCGACGTTGCCGCGCAACGGCAGTACATCAAGCCCCCGATTCATCCTGAGAGCCTGGAAACGGCGGCGCGACGACGAGGTGCCAAGCCGCGCGCCCACCGGCAGCGCCGACAATGCCGAGCCGTCGCGCGTCACCAGGATATCCGAAGTCGTCTCGCGCCCAGGCACCGCAGCCACGCGAAAATTCGGCGGCAGGACTGCGGGAAGATCCTTCATCGAATGGACGGCGGCGTCGATCTTGCGATCGGCGAGCGCCTGCTCGAGTTCCTTGATAAAGAGTCCCTTGCCGCCCACTTGCGCGAGCGACGCCGAGGTCAGCTTGTCGCCGCTGGTGCGTATCTCGACGATTTCAATTTCGGGATCGACATCGGAAATTTGCGCCGCGAGCCGCTCCCGCATCATCGACGCCTGGACCAGCGCCAACTGGCTTGGCCGCGAACCGATTCTGATCTTGAGCCTGGGCTTGAGCGACATAGGGGTTCAGCGTGCCGCGCGGTCAATCGGTGCCCGTGTCGTCATCGTCGTCCGCGTCGTCGAGATCGTGGACTTGCGAGTCCAATTCAGCACCCAGCAGGCGGCGGGCGACCTCGGCGGCAAACGCGGCATCGGGCGTTTTGTTGTCGTGATGTTTGAGGCCGGACAAAATGCGATGAAGCAGTTTGTTGGTCAGTCCGTGAGTAAGCAATTCGACTCGTTCGCGCACCGCGGGTTCGAGTTGCGCCAGCCAGCCGCGATGCCGTCCCAGCTCGACGTCGCGCAGCCGTTCGACACTGTAGCGGATGTCCTTGATAGTGGGGGTCAGGTCGAGACCCGCGAGCCACTTGAGGAACGATTCAACTTCGAGCTCGACGATCTGTTCGGCCTTTTCGGCTTCGCGCTCGCGATCGCCGATCGATCGTTTAACCAGCGCGCCGAGATCGTCGATGTCGTACAGATAGACGTTTTGCAGCGCGTTCAGCCGCTCGTCGAAATTGCGCGGCACGCCCATGTCGATCAGAAACATCGGCCGGTAGCGGCGCTCGCGAATCACGGACTCGAATTCGTCGGGACCCAGCACCGGTTTGGCGGATGCTAACGAACCGATAAGCACGTCCACCATCTTGAGGTACGGCTTGTAGTTTTCGTACGGCACCGCGGTGCCGCCAAGTTCACGCGCGAGCGCGACTGCGTGATCGAAAGTGCGCGAGGTGATCAGCAACGACTCGATTCCGAGCGCGTTCAACTGGCGGGCGGTCAACTCCGCCATCTTGCCCGCACCCATCAGCATCACGGTCTTGTCTTTCAACGTGTCGAAAATCTGGCCCGCAAGCGCGACTGCCACGGAACTGATGGAGACCGAACCATGACCGATAAGCGTGTCCTGGCGCACGTGCTTGGCGACGCTGAACGCCTTGTGGAACGCGCGATGCAGAATCGGGCCGACGGTGCCCGCCTCGGCCGCCTGTGCGTAGGCAGTCTTGAGCTGGCCCAATATCTGCGGCTCGCCAACGACCATCGAATCGAGACTCGCACCGACGCGGAACAGATGACGCGCGGCGTCGCGCCCGGCGGAACTATAAACCACGTCGGCGAACGCGGCTTGCGCGACCTTTCGATCCGCGGACAGAAATGTGAGCGTCTCATCGGCCGCGCGCGCCGTATCGGAGGCGACGCCCACCACCTCGACACGATTGCAGGTCGAAATCAGCGCCGCCTCCAGGACCGCGGGCGACGAATCCCGCAGTCTGCCCAGCGCAGCAGCGATCTCGTCGTCGGCAAACGCCAGGCGTTCACGCAACCCAACGGCAGCGCTGCGATGGTTTATGCCGACGATGAATAAAGTCTGATCCATTTTCAGCCGAAACTGCCGCCGTGTTTGCCCGGGAAAATCAGGTTAACGCCCACGATCGAACCAACCAACAAGCTGAACACCACTAAAGTGAGCGCCGCGGCGCGCCGCCCGCGCCATCCGATCGTAAGGCGGGATTCGAGCAGACCCGCGTAGAGCACCCAAATCGCCAGCGACCAGGATTCAATGGGCTCCCATGACCAGAAATGACCCCACCTCGCGTCGGCCCAAATCGCGCCGCTCACGATCGCCAGGCTGAGCATTACGAAGCCCCATCCCAGCAGGCGATAGTTGATTCGGTCGAGCTTTTCGAGACTCGGCGCGCCTTCGTTGGCCGGACCGATCGCGCGCTTGGACTTGAGGCGCGACTCGTAGGCCAGGTAGGCGATGCTCACGCTCGCAGCCAGCACAAACATCGCGTAGCCCAGAATGGCGAGGATGACGTGAATCGGCAGCCATACGCTGCGCAGGGTAGCCGGCAAAACCACGTGCCCGCTGCTCATCGTGAGCGAAGCGGCCCCCAGAGCCAGAGTCACCGCTGGCGCCACGAATGCGCCGATCACCGCCAGTTTCAAGCGCACGATCATCAGCAGCCCCGCCAGCGCGGTAAGCCACGCAAGAAACGACAGCGCCTGCGCAAAATTGGCGACCGGGATGTTGCCGGCCTGCAGACCCCGCGCCGTCAAATCGAAAGCATGAAAGACCACGCCCGCGCCGAGTATCGCAACTGCGTAGCCGGTCGCTTGCGTACGACCCGACAAACGATCGAACACAAACAACGCGGTAGAGAGTGCGTAACAAGCAAGCGCGGGGATTAGCCATAGCGTGTCCATCGGCATGCGGTTCACTCCGGAACTTCCGTTGCGCGTGTGAGGCCGAGCACGGCCGAGTCGATTCCGAGCCGGGCCAGACCAACACCGTGACCCAAATGGGTGACGAGTATCCGCTCGATCGCGGCCAGGTCGCCGCTGGCAATCGTCTCGGGCAGCGCGGAGTTGGCGAGGTCCTTGAGCCGGCGCATGCGATCGGCGGGATCGATTTCATCGGCGTGCAACCGCCGGCGAGCGGCACGCAGCACTTCGAGCGTGACCGCGTACTCGGTCCCGAACTGATCCTCCAGTGCGCTTTTCAGCCGGGCCGCAAAGGCCGGCGACGCACCCGCGGTCGAGATTGCGATTTGGAGCGCGCCGCGCTTGACAACCGCGGGCGCGATGAACGTGCACAACTCGGGAACGTCGACGACGTTTATCGGGATTCCGAGCGCGCGCGCCTCGGCGGCAAGCTCGCGATGGAGTTTCGGATCGTCGGTCGCCGCATGCACCAGCACGCATCCGCGGATATCGCCGCGCTCATAATCACGAGCGATGTGAGTCACAAGCCCGTGCGCAACGATTGCCTCCAATGGCGGCGACAGGCGCGGACTCACGACCGTCACGTGAGCGCCGGCCTCCAACAGCGACTCGACCTTGCGAGCGGCGACCTCGCCGCCGCCGACTACGGCGCATTCGCGGCCGGTCACGTCGAAAAATATCGGGATGTATCCCATGAAACTTACGCGAGTTTATTACATGATGACGTGATGAGACAGTCCCGACCACCCGATGTACCGCCGCCGTCGACGCGGCAATCTCCGCTCCGAGCAGTCAATCAATCGCGCGGGACCGTGCTCTGCGCGCGGCTCGAGAACGCCGGCGGTCTCGGCGGTCAGAGCCGCGGTCTGCTGGGTCGCGACGGCCTCGAGCCCGGAATGGGGATGCTATTCGATAACGGGCGATTCACGCCGTTCATGTGGATGCACATGTTCTTCATGCGTTTCGCGATCGATATTGTTTTCATCGGGCGCGGCAACACGGTGCTCAGGATCGATCGGCGCCTGAGGCCGTGGCACGTCTCCTCGATCGTATTTGGAGCACGAAAAGCACTCGAGCTTCCGGCTGGCGCGGCGGACGAGAGTTCGACGCAGGTGGGCGATCAGATTACCTTCGAGCCTGTCAACTAAAGCCGCAAGGCTGTCTCGTAAGGCCGCCGAGCTGTCCCCATCCGGAATGTCATGCGCACTATTTGGTGATTGGATTCGTTACCAGCCACCATCCGTCGATTTCTCTCGCTTAGTTAACTTATGTATAGCTAAATCCTCTTTGACTGTCTTAAATTTCCAATGACGCGCCTTTTAGGCTTTAATCTGTTGCGGCTTCGCAACCAATAGT
>Ga0208355_1000331_pt1 | contig 21929 bp, 22 predicted proteins | sample NGESurdeep072012_6_FD_184458 | JGI IMG/M metagenome (GOLD analysis project Ga0208355, IMG submission 184458) | Arctic peat soil microbial communities from Barrow, Alaska - NGEE Surface sample 210-3 deep-072012 (SPAdes) | ecosystem: Environmental > Terrestrial > Soil > Wetlands > Peat ... | reverse complement strand
TAAGAGTGCAACTATGGGACGTATTTTGCAACCTTAGAGACGTCAACTCGCTGCCATCAGGGACGCCTTCAACATCTGTCGATTTGACAGAGGCCTCCGCTGCACCCATGTTCCCTGCGAAACGGCCGACGCGAATCTCGCGGAACCGGCCTTTATTTTTCCCGTAAGCCATTGGAATGACATGAATATCGTCATTGTCGAGTCGCCGGCGAAAGCCAAGACGATCAACAAATATTTGGGCTCGTCCTATGAGGTTCTGGCCTCATTCGGCCATGTCCGCGATCTCCCGGCCAAGAACGGATCGGTCGATCCGGACGCCAATTTCCAGATGATCTGGGAGATCGATCCCAAGGCGGCGGGCCGTCTCAACGACATCGCCAAAGCGCTCAAGGGCGCCGACAAGCTGATCCTCGCAACCGACCCGGATCGCGAGGGCGAAGCGATTTCCTGGCATGTACTCGAGGTCCTGAAGGAAAAGCGCGCGATCAAGGACCACAAGATCGAACGCGTGGTGTTCAACGCCATCACCAAGCAGGCGGTGACGGACGCGATGAAGCATCCGCGCCAGATCGATGGCGCGCTGGTGGACGCCTATATGGCGCGCCGCGCGCTGGATTACCTGGTCGGCTTCACGCTGTCGCCGGTGCTATGGCGCAAATTGCCCGGCGCGCGCTCCGCCGGCCGCGTCCAATCGGTCGCGCTGCGGCTGGTGTGCGACCGCGAACTCGAGATCGAGAAATTCATTCCGCGCGAATATTGGTCGCTGGTGGCGACACTGACGACGCCGCGCGGCGACGCGTTCGAGGCGCGGCTGGTCGGGGCCGACGGCAAGAAAATCCAGCGGCTCGACATTGGCACCGGCACCGAGGCGGAAGATTTCAAGAAAGCGATCGAGGCCGCCAACTTCACCGTTTCGACCGTCGAAGCAAAACCGGCGCGCCGCAATCCGCAGGCGCCGTTCACCACCTCCACCCTGCAGCAGGAAGCCAGCCGCAAGATGGGCTTTGCGCCCGCGCATACCATGCGGATCGCGCAGCGCCTTTATGAGGGTATCGATATCGGCGGCGAGACCACTGGTCTCATTACCTATATGCGGACCGACGGCGTGCAGATCGACAATTCGGCGATCACGCAGGCGCGCAAGGTGATCGGCGAGGATTACGGCAACGCCTATGTGCCTGACGTACCGCGCCAGTACCAGACCAAGGCCAAGAACGCGCAGGAAGCGCACGAAGCCATCCGGCCGACCGATTTGTCGCGCCGCCCGTCCGAGATGCGCCGGCGCCTCGATACCGATCAGGCCCGGCTCTATGAACTGATCTGGATCCGCACCATCGCGAGCCAGATGGAGTCGGCCGAACTGGAACGCACCACCGTTGATATCGCTGCCAAGGCCGGCTCCCGCGTGCTGGAATTGCGCGCCACCGGGCAGGTCGTCAAGTTCGACGGCTTCCTTGCGCTCTATCAGGAAGGCCGCGACGACGACGGCGACGACGAGGACAGCCGCCGCCTCCCCGCCATGAGCGAAGGCGAAGCGCTGAAGCGCAAGGAACTGGCGGTCACCCAGCATTTTACCGAACCGCCGCCGCGCTTCTCCGAAGCCTCATTGGTCAAGCGAATGGAAGAGCTCGGCATCGGCCGTCCCTCGACCTATGCCTCGATCCTGCAGGTGCTGAAGGACCGCGGCTACGTCAAGCTCGAGAAGAAGCGCCTGCACGGAGAGGACAAGGGCCGCGTCGTGGTCGCGTTCCTGGAAAACTTCTTCGCGCGCTACGTCGAATATGATTTCACCGCTGATCTGGAAGAGCAGCTCGACCGCATCTCCAACAACGAGATTTCCTGGCAGCAGGTGCTGCGGGATTTCTGGGGCGATTTCATCGGCGCCGTCAACGAGATCAAGGATCTCCGCGTCACCCAGGTGCTGGATGCGCTCGACGAAATGCTGGGGCCGCACATCTATGCGCCGCGCGAGGACGGCGGCGATCCCCGGCAGTGCCCGACCTGCGGCACCGGCAAGCTCAATCTCAAGGCCGGAAAATTCGGCGCCTTCGTCGGCTGCACCAATTATCCGGAGTGCCGCTACACCCGTCCGCTCGCGGCCGATAGCGAGGCCAGCGCCGATCGCATCCTCGGCAAGGATCCGGTGTCGGATCTCGACGTGGTGGTGAAGGCCGGACGCTTCGGTCCCTACATCCAGCTCGGCGAGCCCAAGGATTACGCCGAAGGCGAAAAGCCGAAGCGCGCGGGCATTCCGAAGAACATGTCGCCCTCTGACATCGAACTTGATATGGCGTTGAAGCTGCTGTCGCTGCCGCGCGAGATCGGCAAGCATCCGGAGACCGGCGAGCCGATCACCGCGGGTCTCGGCCGTTTCGGCCCGTTTGTGCGCCACGAGAAGACCTATGCCACCCTTGAGGCCGGTGACGAGGTGTTCGACATCGGGCTCAACCGCGCAGTCACGCTGATTGCCGAGAAGATCCTGAAAGGCCCGAGCGGCCGCCGTTTCGGCGCCGATCCCGGCAAGCCATTAGGCGATCATCCGACGCTTGGCGGCGTCGCGGTCAAGGGCGGACGCTACGGCGCCTATGTCACGGCCGGTGGCGTCAACGCTACGATCCCCAGCGACAAGACGCAGGAAACCATCACGCTCGAGGAAGCCATCGCGTTGATCGACGAGCGCGTGGCGAAGGGTGGCGGCAAGCCCAAACGTGGCGCCAAGAAAGCCACGGCGGCAAAGGCCGCCAAGGTGGAAGTGAATGCGAAGCCACCCAAGCCCGTCAAGAAGGCGGTGGCGAAAAAATCCGCGGCAAAGCCGAAATCGGAAGCCGCCAGCAAGGCGCGCGCGCCGGTGATATCAGCCGCCAAGACCTCTCCCGCAAAGCCAGCGCCAGCGTCCAAGACCGCCGCGAAAAAAAGCGCCGGCAAGGCCCGGGGGTAAAGTGGCGAAACAACGCGACAGCGGCTTTCCGCCCCGGGACGCCATCGTCGCCTTCATCCGGGCGCATCCGGGAAAAATCGGAACCCGCGAGATCGCGCGGGAATTCGGCCTGAAGAACGCCGACCGCGTCGAGCTGAAACGCATCCTGCGCGAACTGGCCGACGAAGGCGCGATTGCCAAGCGCGGCAAAAAAATCGACGAACCCGCAGCGCTGCCGGCGACCATGATGGCCGACATCACCGGACGCGACACCGATGGCGAGTTGATCGCGACGCCTACCGAATGGGATGAGGTGGAAAGCGGCGAACCGCCGAAAATCCGCATCCATATTCCCAGACGTCCGCAGCCGGGCACGGCGGCAGGCGTCGGCGATCGCGCGCTGCTGCGCATCGAGAAACTGGAAGAGCCCGAAGCCGCCGTCTATCGCGGGCGCGTCATCAAGGTGGTCGATCACGCCAAAACCCGCGTGCTCGGAATCTTCCGCGCCCTGCCCGGCGGCGGCGGACGGCTGATCCCGGTCGACAAGAAACAGGCCGGCCGCGAATTGAACATTGCCAAGGCCGACAGCAGTGGCGCCGAGGATGGCGATCTCGTCAGCGTCGATCTGGTGCGCTCGCGCGGTTTCGGTCTCGCCTCCGGCAAGGTCAAGGAGCGGCTCGGCTCGCTGGCGTCGGAGAAGGCGGTTAGCCTGATCGCCATTCATTCCCACGAAATTCCGCAAGCCTTCTCGCCCGCCGCGTTGCGCGAGGCCGAAGAGGCAAAGCCTGCGACGCTTAGGGGACGCGAGGACTGGCGCGACGTGCCGCTGGTGACCATCGATCCGCCCGATGCCAAGGACCATGACGACGCGGTTCATGCCGAGCTGGATTCCGATCCAAACAATAAGGGCGGCTACATCGTCAATGTCGCGATCGCCGATGTCGCGTTCTATGTACGGCCGGCCTCGGCGCTCGACCGCGACGCGCTGACCCGCGGCAATTCGGTGTATTTCCCGGATCGCGTGGTGCCGATGCTGCCGGAACGGATCTCCAACGATCTCTGCTCGCTGGTGCCGGGCGAGCCGCGTGGCGCGCTGGCGGTGCGGATGGTGATCGGCAATGACGGCCGCAAGCGTTCGCACAGCTTTCATCGCATCCTGATGCGCTCGGCCGCCAAGCTAAGCTACGCGCAGGCGCAGGCGGCGATCGACGGACGGTCCGACGATACCACCGGTCCCCTGCTCGATCCGATCCTTAAACCCCTTTACGACGCCTACGCCGTGGTGAAGCGCGCGCGCGACGAGCGCGATCCGCTCGATCTCGACATTCCCGAGCGCAAGATTCTTCTGAAACTTGACGGCACGGTGGATCGCGTCGTGGTGCCGGAGCGGCTCGACGCCCATAAACTTATCGAAGAATTCATGATCCTGGCCAACGTCGCCGCGGCCGAAATGCTCGAGAAGAAGGCGCTGCCGCTTATCTATCGGGTGCACGATGAACCGACGCTCGAGAAGGTTCATAATCTGCAGGAATTCCTGAAGACCCTCGATCTGCCGTTCGGGAAAAGCGGCCCGTTGCGGCCTGCGCTGTTCAATCGCATGCTGGCGCAGGTCAAGGGACACGATTCCGAACTGCTGGTGCATGAAGTGGTGTTGCGCTCGCAAGCCCAGGCCGAATACGCCGCCCAGAATTACGGCCATTTCGGCCTGAACCTGCGCCGCTACGCGCATTTCACCTCGCCGATCCGCCGTTACGCCGATCTCGTCGTGCATCGCGCATTGATCCGTGGCCTGGGCCTTGGCGAGGGCGCGCTGCCGGAGACCGAGACGGTGGAAACGCTGACCGAGGTCGCCGCGCAAATTTCCGTTACCGAACGCCGCGCCATGAAGGCGGAGCGCGAAACCGCCGACCGCCTGATTGCGCATTTTCTCGCCGATCGCATCGGCGCAACCTTTCAGGGCCGCATCTCCGGCGTCACCCGCGCCGGACTGTTCGTCAAACTCAGCGATACAGGCGCCGACGGCCTGATCCCGATCCGCACGCTTGGCACAGAATATTTCAACTATGACGAGGCGCGCCATGCGCTGATCGGCACGCGCAGCGGAGCCATGCACCGGCTGGGTGACGTTGTCGACGTTCGTCTGGTAGAAGCGGCACCCGTGGCGGGCGCGTTGCGGTTTGAACTTTTGTCGGAAGGCCGCGTGATGCCGCGTGGCAGAAGACGCGAACCAGCGCGCGGCGACGGTGCGAAGATTCAGCCGAATGCGCAGGCCAAGCAACATTCGAAGGCCCATCCGGGCCGCAACCCACGCAAAAAAGTTCGCAAGCCGGGAAAGAGCAAGCCCGGCAAATCGAAGAAGGGCCAATCATGGAAAGCGTGAGCACACACCCAATCGTCTGGACTCCGGATTCCGCGCCGGCAGCCAAGCGCGACGTGTGGACTGCCATGAAGCGCGGCTTTCGTGGCCGTTGCCCGCGCTGCGGCGAAGGCAAACTGTTCCGCGCCTTCCTGAAAGTGGACGATCACTGTTCAGTTTGCGGACAGGATTTCACGCCGCACCGTGCCGATGATCTTCCGGCCTATCTTGTCATCATCATCGTCGGCCACATCATGGTGCCGTTGGCGTTGATGATCGAAACCAACTATGCGCCCGCGGTGGCGTTGCAATTGGCGATCTATTTGCCGGCTACGCTGATCGCATCATTACTTCTGCTGCAACCGGTGAAGGGCACCGTGGTCGGGGTGCAATGGGCGTTGCGGATGCACGGATTTGACGAACAAAATCCTGAACCGTAGATCAAGGTCATACAATCAAGAAATGTAACGGGGCGGCGGGATCGAAATGAGCGTAACGGAAAAGATAGAACCCGGTCATCACCCCTATCGCCGCCCGGTAGACGCCGCCACGCTGATCCTGGTCGATCGCACCACCACCACCACCCCGAAGGTTCTGGTCGGCAAACGCCACGACAAGGTGGTGTTCCAGCCCGGCAAATTCGTGTTTCCCGGCGGCCGCGTCGACAAGACAGACAACCGCGTTCCCGTCGCGGCACCCATTCCGGAGGCGCTTGAAGCCAATCTGCTGAAAGGCAGTCCCAAGATTACGCCGTCGCGCGCGCGTGCGCTCGCGATCGCCGCGATCCGCGAGGCCTGCGAAGAAACCGGCCTTTGTCTCGGCCGCAAGAGCAATGGTGCTGCGCCTGCACTCGAAGGCGAGTGGAAACCCTTCACCGAGGCCGGCCTGTTGCCCGACCCGTCCGGGCTGTTCCTGATCGCGCGTGCGATCACCCCGCCGGGCCGCGTGCGGCGCTTCGATACCAGGTTTTTCACTGCGGACGCTTCAACCATCGCCCATCACGTCGAGGGCGTGATCCATGCCGAGGCGGAACTGGTGGAGTTGGTCTGGGTCGAGATCGGATCGAAGCCGCTGGCCGATCTGCATCCCATGACCAGGAATGTGCTGAACGAACTCGAAAGGCGTCTCGCCACCGGCCCGCTGAGCCACGATGCGGCGGTGCCGTTCTTCCATTTCTACGGCGGCAAGATGCAGAAGGATGTGTTGGGCGGCTGAAAGCAATAAACCGTCATTCCGGGGCGCGAGCAAAGCGAGCGAGCCCGGAATCCATAACCACGATCGGGAGTATGGATTCCGGGCCCGCGCCAAGAGGCGCGTCCCGGAATGACAACCACGGGATCATCAATGACAAAACGTCAGCTGCGGCTCGGCGCGTTCATGCGGCCGGTCAGCATTCATACCGGTGCGTGGCGTTATCCCGGCGCATGGCCGGACGCCAACTTCAATTTTGGCCACATCAAGCGTCTGATCCGGAAACTCGAGGCCGGAAAATTCGACGCCTTCTTCATGGCCGACCATCTGGCCGTGCTGAACATGCCGATTAATGCATTGAAGCGCAGCCACACCGTCACCTCGTTCGAACCGTTCACGCTGCTGTCGGCGCTATCAGGCGCCACCGAGCATATCGGACTGATTGCGACGGGCTCGACCACCTTCGACGAGCCCTATCATGTCGCCCGCCGCTTTGCCTCGCTCGACCACATCAGCGGCGGCCGTGCCGGGTGGAACATCGTCACCACCTCCAATCCGGACGCGGCGCAGAATTTCGGGCTCGAAGATCACATGGAGCACGCCGAGCGCTATCGCCGGGCGCGCGAATTCTACGACGTGGTCGCCGGTCTCTGGGATTCCTTCGCCGACGATGCCTTCGTGCGCGACGTCGAAGCGGGCCTCTATTTCGATCCAGCCAAGATGCACGTGCTGAATCACAAGGGAAAATATCTCTCCGTGCGCGGCCCACTCAACATCGCCCGCCCGGTGCAGGGCTGGCCCGTGATCGTCCAGGCCGGCGCATCGGAGGACGGCAAGCAGCTTGCCGCCGAGACGGCGGAGGCCGTGTTCACCGGCGGCGGCAGCCTCAGCGACGGGCAAAAGCTCTATGCCGACATCAAGGGCCGCATGGACAGGCTCGGCCGCGACCGCGACCACCTGAAGATCCTGCCCGGCGCCTTCGTCGTGGTCGGCGACAGCCTCGAGGAGGCGAAAGAGAAACGGGCCCTCCTCGACAGCATGGTGCATTATGACAGTGCCATCGCTTCGCTGTCGGTCATGCTGGGGACCGATGCGTCCGGCTTCGATCCCGATGGGCAATTACCTGATATCCCCGAGACCAATGCCAGCAAGAGCGGCCGGCAGCGGCTGGTCGATGTCGCCGCGCGCGACAAGCTCACCGTCCGCCAGCTCGCGCAGCGCGTCGGCGGCTATGGCGGGCTGGCGTTTGTCGGCACGCCGGCTGGCATCGCCGACCAGATGGAGGAGTGGCTGACCAGTTACGGCTGCGACGGTTTTAATATCATGTTCCCCTATCTACCCGGCGGCCTTGATGATTTCGTCGACAAGGTGGTGCCGGAACTGCAGAACCGCGGGATATTCCGGCGCGAATATGAAGGCCGAACGTTGCGGGAAAATCTTGGCCTGCCGCGGCCGAAAAACCGGTTCTTTGAGGCTTAATCGCCGGCAATTGGGCCGTTATTTAGCCGCGAAACCTTGACTTTGGGTGGATCGAAGCTAGGTTGCGCGGCAAATGCGGGCCCGATGGGCCGGCGCACGATTCCCAGATATCAGAGGTTCTGAACATGGCCAAAGCGGTCACCATCAAGGTCAAGCTCGTTTCCTCGGCGGACACCGGCTTCTATTACGTCGCCAAGAAGAATTCGCGCACCATGACCGACAAGCTGGTCAAGAAGAAGTACGACCCGGTCGCGCGCAAGCACGTCGAATTCCGCGAGTCCAAGATCAAGTAAGGTTTTGGCGCGCTGCTGGCGGATTTGAACGGGGCCTTGGGCCCCGTTTTTGTTTGCGCTTCTTGCCGATAGTGTTGCAAAAGTCTTTTTGCGGCATGGGACTCAAATTCTCCGAGCCGTAGGCGCGACGTTCGAATAATAATGTGGGGGACTACATCGCCATGGGACAAACCCACAGGCGATTCCGGTGACGGGTTTGAGGCTGCATTGATCGGCGATTGTCGCTTGTTTCGTCCTTCAGCGGAAAATTAGCCGCAGCGCCTCGTGGGACTTTTTGCAACACTATCTGCCGGCAGCGGCCGTAGCGGCGTCGTGCATATCACCCGTATCCGGGACGCGGTGCAGCGTCCTTCACGCTGCACCGCAGAGCCGGGACCCATGGAAGACAATGATGCAGTAGACCCCGGATCAAAAGCGCACCGCCATAGCGCGTCGAAGACGCGCGTGAACGAGCTGATGGCGCTGCGCAGCATCCGGGGAACGGCCAGCCGAACTCAAGCCGCGGCCGCCGCCACGCGGTTGCGGCCGTCGTGCTTGGCGCGGTAGAGCGCGGTGTCGGCGCGCTTCAGCACGTCGGCGACGGCCTCGCCCTTCAGCTCCAGGGTCGACAGGCCGATCGAGATCGTGACCTCGATGCGTTTTGCCCCTTTGTTGACCGCGAAGGGTTCACCCGCAATCGAACGGCGCAGCCGCTCCGCCACCATGCCGGCAACGTGCAGGTCGGTTTCCGGCATCACAATGACAAATTCCTCGCCGCCATAGCGGCAGGCCAGATCGATGCCGCGGATCGACTTGCGGACCCGGACCGCGAATTCGCGCAACACGTCGTCGCCGGCGTCGTGGCCATAATTGTCTTTGATCGATTTGAAGAAATCGATGTCGAGCATCATCAGCGCCAGCGGTTTGCCGCGGGTCGAGGCCTGCTCGGCCAGCGTCCCCAGATGGCTCTCCATGTAACGGCGGTTATGCAGGCCGGTCAGCGCGTCGGTGATCGCCGCCTCGATGGAGTTCTGCACGTTGTCGCGCAGATGGTCGGTATAGCGCCGCTTGCGAATCTGCGTGCGCGCGCGCGCCAGCAACTCGTTCTTGTCGACCGGGCGCAGCAGATAGTCGTTGACGCCGATCTCGAGGCCGCGGAGCAGGCGGGCGTTGTTGTCGGCGTCGGCGATGGCGAGAATAGGCACCTGCCGGGTCCGCTCCAGCGACCGCGCCTGGCTGCACAGCCGCAGGCCATCGAAGTTATTCAGGCCGAGCGAGACGATCAGCAGATCGTAATCGCCGTCGGCGGCGTGAAACACCGCTTCCGCAGGATTGGTTTCGACGTCGACGGTGTGCTCGGTGCTCAGCACCGGCGCCAGCCGCTCATAGGACGACGGCCGGTCGTCGACTAGCAGGATGCGTCCGCCCTTTCCGGTGTCGGCCACAGCACTGCGCTCCGGCGCCTGCACGCCGATCTCAAGCGAGGTGATGGCGCGCATGCGCAGCTCATCGGTCATCATCTTCAGCCGTGTCAGCGAACGTACCCGCGCAATCAGCACGATGTCGGACACCGGCTTGGTCAGAAAATCGTCGGCGCCGGCCTCGAGGCCACGCACGCGATCGGCCGGGCTGTCCAGCGCCGTCACCATGACCACCGGAATGAAATGCGTTGCCGGATTCGACTTGAGCCGGCGGCAAACCTCAAAACCGTCGATATCGGGCATCATCACGTCGAGCAGGATGATGTCGCATTCGGCGCGCGCGCAGATCTCGAGCGCCTCGGCACCGTTGGACGCGGTCAGGACATCGAAATACTCGGCCGACAGCCGCGCTTCCAAGAGCTTGACGTTGGCGGGGACGTCGTCGACGACCAGAATACGCGCGGACATCGAAATTCTCTCCCCTACCCGATAAAGCGTCGAACGGTTTCAATAAATTTGCCGACCGAGATCGGCTTGGACAAATACGCTTCGCAGCCGCCCTCGCGGATACGTTCTTCGTCGCCCTTCATCGCAAAGGCGGTGACGGCGACCACCGGAATCGAGCGCAACTCCGGATCGTCCTTGATCCAGCGAGTCACCTCGAGCCCGGACACCTGGGGAAGCTGAATATCCATCAGGATGAGATCGGGACGAAGCTTGCGGACGAGATCAAGCGCCTCGAAACCGTTGCTGGTGCCGAACGTCTGATAGCCGTGCGCCTCCAGCAGATCGCGAAAGAGCTTCATATTGAGCTCGTTGTCCTCCACGATCAGGACGGTTTTTGCCATCCCGCGCCTCCAATCCGAAACCAAGACACCCACCCGAGGGGTGAGCGATACAGACCGCAACGCCCCAAAATGCGTTCAAAAGCGAAGCCGCAGTTTGCGACCGAATTCGCTCTATCCCGTTAAGACAGAGCATCATCTACGCGCTGACCGGTTTCCACTTGCTTGAACACGTTCAGGAGACTCGGGCATGATGGTTCCAAAATAGAGACCATAAGTTACGGAAAGGCAAACATCAGAGATGACAAAGCGCACTCACAACCCCCGCGAAGTAGCTGAAATCGTGGCGGTTCAAGCGCTTTCCTTCGTCGCTGGCGACCCCGAGCGTCTCGGCCTGTTTCTGGCCGAAAGCGGGATCGGCCCGGAGACGCTGCGCTCGGCGGCCGCCGATCCGCATTTTCTCGCCAGCGTGCTCGATTTCGTCTTGCGCGATGATGCAACCGTGAGGGCATTCGCGGCCGCCTCGGAACTCGACCCGACCACCATCGCCGCGGCGCGCGAGGCCCTGGATGAAGGCCGCTACGCGCGCGACCTGCCGTGAGCGCGACCGCGCCAGAATTGGACGGGCCGACCTGCTTTTGCCGGGATTGCCTTAGCGATCTGGACATCGCGGCCAAGCGATGCGGCGAGTGCGGCTCGCCTCGCCTTGTTCGTCACCATGCGTTGCCCTCGCTCACCCTCGCCCATATCGATTGCGATGCGTTCTACGCCACCGTGGAGAAACGCGACAATCCAGAACTCGCCGACAAGCCTGTCATCATCGGCGGCGGCAAGCGCGGCGTGGTCTCCGCCGCGTGCTACATCTCCCGCACCTTCGGGGTGCGCTCCGCCATGCCGATGTTCAAGGCCTTGGCGCTGTGCCCGTCCGCGATCGTGATCCGGCCCGACATGGCGAAATATGTCAGGGTCGGCCGCGAGGTGCGCCATGCCATGCAGGCGCTGACGCCGCTGGTCGAGCCGCTTTCGATCGACGAGGCGTTTCTGGATCTCAGCGGGACCCAGCGCGTTCACGGCATGATCCCTGCGAAAGTGCTGGCGCGCTTCGCCCGCGAGGTCGAGCGCGACATCGGCATCACGGTTTCCGTCGGGCTGTCCTGCAACAAGTTCCTGGCCAAGATCGCATCCGACATGGACAAGCCGCGCGGCTTTGCCGCGCTCGATCAGCTTGAGGCCCGGGCGATGCTGGCGGACAAGCCGGTCGGATTCATCTTCGGCGTTGGGCCGGCAACCCAGGAGCGGCTGTCGCAGCGCGGGTTTCGCACCATAGCCGATTTGCAGCGCGCCGACGAAATCGAACTGATGAAGCAATTCTCGACCGAGGGCCGCAGGCTGTGGCGGCTGGCGCGCGGTATCGACGACCGCAGCGTCGTGCCCGATCGGGGCGCCAAGACCATTTCCAGCGAGACCACGTTCGAGACCGACATCCGCGATTTTGCGACGCTGGAAAAGATGCTGTGGCGGCTGTCGGAGAAGGTATCCTCGCGCCTCAAGAGCAGCGATCTGTCGGGATTGACCATCACGCTGAAATTGAAGACGGCCGATTTCAGGCAGCGGACCCGCTCGCAATCGATTCACGCCCCGACCCAGCTGGCGGCGAAGATTTTCGCGGTCACCCGGGAAATGCTGGCGAAGGAGATCGACGGCACCGCTTTCCGCCTGATGGGCACAGGCGTCAGCGCGCTGCGCCCGGGATCGCAGGCCGACGACACCGATATGCTCGACCGCCGCTCAGCCCACGCCGAGCGCGCGATGGATGATCTGCGCAAGAAATTCGGCAGCGCCGCTGTGATCAGGGGCATCGCCTATGACGGGCCGGAGAAGCCGGAGTAGAAAAACTAATCCGTCATGCCCGGCCTTGTCCCGGCCATGACGATGACACTTTAGTGCATCAAACCCAGCTAAGTACTTGCCACCATGCCTACTTACACGGCTTCGAATCCTTGACGTCGAATTTCCCCATCGCGCCGGAAATGACGAAATCATTGTAATCGAGCACCAGCGCCCGCGAGACCCCGTTCTCGAACAGCTCGAACGACATCGCATAGACCGGCGTCTGCTCGCCGTCCTTGGCCCTGGCGCCGCGGTCGTAGTAGCTCACCGTGATCGGCCACCGCGTCAGCGATTTCATCACGTCGCTGGCGGTGGAGGGATCGGGCGCCGCGATGGTCCGGTCGCCGGGTATCGGCTGTCCAATCACGGAAAGCGTGTTGTAGACTTTTTCGCCGTTGTCCGATCCGTCATAGACCGTCAGCTCAAGCACGGATTTGCCTTCGCGCGCCGCTGATATGATGCGCTGGATCTGCTCGGTCGGAAACACCGTAGAGCCATCGAGCGTAAACGTCTTGGTTTCAGGCTGTTTCAACTTGACCGTGATGTGATCGCCGGTCCGCTCCGCTATCCCATCGACCGGGCTGGAGTCAGTGTCGTTCATGCGCGTATCGATCTTGAAACGATAGCTCTTGCCGGCGCCATCCTCCCAGGAAGTCGAGCGCAGATCGCTCAGCGTTACCTTGCCCTCGCCGCTGTCCAGTTCCGACACCTGTCTGAATTCCGACGTATAGCCCTCGCAGGCGCTGCCGGAAAAATTATAAAGGATGCGCCCGCGCGCGCTGTTGATCGAGTTGCCGCCGCGCGACTTCACCAGACTGAGTTCGTAAAGCGCCTGGTGCGGGAGGAACGCGCCGCTTGCCGCAGCACCGGCCTGCCCGGCAGCAAAACCCGATCCAACAGCGACCGCGGCAATCGTCAGCAGCAGCGATCGGGTCGGCGAAATCCGGAACAGGCGAGCCATGTCTTCAATCCTTGGCTGGAATCGTCACATTAGTGACGGTCGTATTGCGCCGCAACTAGGGCCGCTTCACGGAAAAGTTTGAATTGGCAGCCGAACTGCCCTGTTTTTCGGCATGTTCCTGGGCAAACTTGTCGCCGGGAACGACATGCGGCGCTGATCGGCGCTGGCTTGCATGTGACTGCGCGATGCGCGAAACAAAGCGACCTGATCGGACATGGATCGGTGCTTGGTCAAATCAAACGAGGACGAAACATGGCGGGTACGGTCGAGCAGAAACTTGCAGCACAGGGCGTGGTCTTGCATGAGCCCGCAAGCCCGGTGGCGAATTACGTCGGTTTTGTGCGCACCGGAAATCTGCTGTTCGTGTCCGGCCAGGTTTGCGTCAACCCGGAGGGCAAGCTGATTGCCAAGGGCAAGCTTGGCGCCGGCGTCACGACAGAGCAAGGCAACGCCGCGGCGCGCGGTTGCGCCATTAACCTCCTCGCACAGATCAAGGCCGCGCTCGGTGACCTCGACAAGGTGGTTCGCGTGGTCCGGCTCGGCGGCTTCGTCAATTCCGCGCCGGACTTTCTCGACGGCCCGAAGGTGCTCAACGGCGCGTCCGACCTGATGGTCGCCGCGTTCGGCGACAAGGGCCGCCATGCCCGCACCACCGTCGGCGTCGCCTCGCTTCCCGCTGACGCGGCGGTCGAAGTCGAAGGGATATTCGAAGTCTCGTAGCGGAGCCGGTCAGGTGCGCGCGCCTGACTGGCTGACGGCGCGGCCGGTGGCCCATCGCGGCCTGCACGACCGCGCGCGCGGCATCATCGAAAACATGCCGGGCGCGGCCCAGGCTGCGATCGATGGAAATTTCAGCATCGAATGCGATATTCAGCTCACCGCCGATGGCGAGGCGATGGTGCATCATGACGACGCGCTTGGCCGCCTCACCGAAGGCAGCGGCGCACTGCGCGGCATGAGCTCAGGCCAGCTCCAGGCGGTCAAGTTCAAGGAAACCTCCGAGCGGATGATGTCGCTCGGCGATCTCTGCGCGCTGGCCAAAGGCCGGGTGCCGCTCGTGATCGAAGTGAAGAGCCATTTTGACGGCGACCGCAAGCTGGTGGCGCGGATGGCAGAGATGCTCGCCTCTTATTCTGGACCGGCGGTCGGGATGTCGTTCGACCCGGATCAGGTGCTGGCGTTGCGCGAAAGGATGCCGGAACTTCCCCGCGGCATCATCGCCCAACGCACCTACGACGAAGCCGACTGGCCGGAGGCGACGCCCGCCCAGCGCCAGGGCATGCTGCATCTACGCCACGCGTTCCGCACCCGGCCGCATTTCGTCGCCTTTTGGGTCGACCAGTTGCCGGCCCCGGCGCCGTGGATCGCCCGCAACATTTTCGGCTTGCCGCTTTTGACCTGGACCGTGCGCACGCCCGAGCAGCGCAAACGGGCCGCTCGCTATGCCGATCAGATGATCTTTGAAGGCTTTCGGCCGGGAACCTGACGCGCGCGCGCACTTGAAGTCGGGCGCGCGATGCCCGATCTTTGGGGTATTGGTCACCATGTGCGATGGCTGATCGTAACGCGTGACCGGTCCTAACAGTCGATGGCGTCATCCGGAATAACCCTCGAAGCGGTGTCGTCCGTCAGCCAGATTCCGGCTGAGGATTGGGATGCCTGCGCCAATCCGTCTCACGCTCCTGACAGCCTCAACGGCCTCGATACGCTGGCTTCAGCCGACGCCTCAGGCGATCTCTGCGCTGGATTAACAGCTCGCTATAACCCATTCGTTTCACACGCATTTTTCTCAGCACTGGAAGCATCCGGATCGGCCTGTGCGCGGACCGGCTGGGGACCGCGCCATCTGGTAGCGCGGCTCGATGGCGCCATCACCGGCATCGTTCCCTGCTATCTGAAATCGCATTCGCAAGGCGAATACGTATTCGACCGCGGCTGGGCCGATGCCTATGAGCGCGCCGGCGGACGCTATTATCCGAAACTGCAGGTCTCGGTTCCCTTTACGCCGGCAGCCGGACCGCGGCTGCTGATCCCGAATGGCGTGGATCATGAGCGGATCGGCACCGCGCTCGCGAGCGGACTGGTGGCGCTATGCGACGCGACCAAGGCCTCATCGGTCCATGTGACGTTTCCGCGCGAAGCCGAATGGAAGTTTCTGGCCGAACACGGATTCCTGCAGCGTAACGACCAGCAGTTTCACTGGCACAACCAGGGTTACGGCGGTTTCGAGGATTTCCTTGCCACCCTCAACTCGCGTCACCGCAAGGCGATCCGGCGCGAACGGCGCGATGCGCTCGCCGACGGTGGCATCACGATTCACGCCCTCACCGGCAGCGACATCACCGAAGGCGCGTGGGACGCCTTCTTTGCCTTCTATATGGAGACCGGCTCGCGGAAATGGGGCCGGCCCTATCTCACCCGCACATTCTTCTCGCTGATCGGCGAGAGCATGGCTGAGGACGTGCTGCTGGTGATGGCCCGGCGCAACGGCCGCTGGATCGCCGGCGCCATCAATTTCATCGGCTCCGATACGTTGTTTGGCCGCAACTGGGGCGCGATCGAGCATCATCCGTTTCTGCATTTCGAGGTCTGCTATTACCAGGCGATCGATTTTGCGATCCGGCGCGGCCTGAAGACCGTCGAGGCCGGCGCCCAGGGCGAGCACAAGATCGCGCGCGGATATCTGCCGCAAACCACCTATTCCGCCCACTACATCGCCGACCCCGGCCTGCGCCGCGCGATATCGGACTATCTCCGGCATGAACGCGCCTATGTCGCCGAGGCCGCGCGCGAACTCACCGACGCCGGGCCGTTTCGCAAGACCGCCGAGGAGGAGTCTTGACCGCCACGGGCGGATAACGAAAGTAGATCAGATGAGGAGCCGCCATGCCCGCCTATGACACCAACAACATCTTCGCGAAAATCCTGCGCGGCGAGTTCCCCTGCTACAAGGTGTACGAGGACGACCATACCCTGGCCTTTCTCGACATCATGCCGCGCACGCCCGGACATACGCTTGTCATCCCGAAGGCGCCGGCCCGCCACATCCTCGATATTGCGCCGGAGGATTTCGCCCATGTCGCGCGCGCCACCCAGAGGATCGCCCGCGCCGCGATGATGGCCTTCAAAGCCGACGGCATCACCATCCAGCAATTCAGCGAAGCCGCCGGCGGACAGGTGGTGTTTCACCTGCATATGCATGTGATGCCGCGCCACAACGGCATGGCGCTGCTGCCGCCGGCGAGCCGCAAGGAAGATGGCAAAGTGCTGGAACGCCACGCCGCCGCACTGATCGCGGCGCTGAAGTAGCGAAGATGAACTCCCTCCCCTGCAAGGGGGAAGGTTGGGGTGGGAGTCCGCAACAGGCACGGTCTCGGATCGAAGACGACCCTCACCCGGATCGCATCGGACGACGCTCCGCGCCGTCGATGTGATCCGACCTCTCCCTTTCAGGGAGAGGTGAAACGAGATCACTCCGTCTCGAAATCTCCAGGTTGCGGCGTGGCCAGCGGCGTGAATTCGCAGCGGTCGGGCTTGATATCCAGTAGCGGCGTCTCGTCGAGGCAATCGAGGCCGCGCACCAGCACGGTATTGCCCTCGATACCGACCAGCTTGACGATCGAGGTGCCGATCGGGTTCGGCCGCTGTGGGGAGCGCAGCGAAAACGTGCCGCGCGTCGATTTGTTGTTCTTCGGGCTTTGCAGCACCAGATCGCGGCGCGACAAATGCAGCCAATAGATCACCTCGAGATTGCTGTAAAAATCGACCCCCTTCAGCGCCGGCACCCAGGGCTCGAAAATCTCGAGCCGGCAGACCGGACCGTCGTGACGCCCCTGCCGCGGCGTATCGAGACGCGAGGTCCAGGGCGTGCGGATGCGGCCGATGAAGACGAGCCCGGCGTCGCTCGCCCTAGGCATCTCGACGGCGAGTTCGCCTTCGCGGAGTTCACTCTCTGGAACCATCGCTGCTTCTGGTCGGACCATCTGATGTCATTACCCGAGCCACCATTTGCCAGCAAGCATCAGCAGTTCGCCGCAGGCCACGCCGGCAAAAATCGACCGCCGCGTCACGATAAAAGCCGCGAAACCGGCGGCCACCGCGCCGTAGCGCAGCCATCCCGGAACGCTTGCCAGCGCGCCCGGCGGCTCCAGCAGAATTTGCGCGATGACGCCGGCGAGGATCGCGGTCGCCACCGCCCTCACCCAGACCAGCAGTTGCGAACCCTCATCGACGCCGCCGCCGAGCCAAAGTCCGAGCATCCGCCAGACCTCGTTGGGCAGGAAGCCCGCGATCAAGAGCACCAGCAGTGCATGCCAGTCACCGAGGAAATCGCTCATTCGCGCTCCCGCCACCAGTGAACGGCATAGGCGATGGTGCCGGCCGACACGCCGCTGATCAGGATATCGACGCCGGTGTGCAATCTGGCCGCGAGCGGAAACAGCGCCAGCCCCAGCACCAGCGCCAGGATATCGGCAAGCTGCCGGCAGTTGCGGGCGGTGGAGAGCAGAAACGCCAGCGGCGTCAGCAGCAGGATCGCGGCGGCGAACAGTTGCGGGAGATTGGCTGCGAGGCCGTAGCCGAGCGTGGTCGCAACCAGGCAGACCGAGAGCAGACCGAGGCCGAGACCATGGGTGAAGGCGATGCGGCGCTCGCGCGGCACCTGCGGCAGCAGGCGAAAGCATTCGACCCACAGGGTGACCGCGACGAAATGGGCCGCCAGCACCAGATGACGCCGCTTGGTGTCTGGCATGCGGATGACAGGCAATACCGATACCACCATCGGAAACAGCCGGATCGCACTGACGGTCACGGCAATGGCCGCCTGCACCACCGTCGCGCCGGAGCCGAGCGTTGAGATCAGGATGATCTGCGCAGGACCCGCCCAGACAAAAACCGTGCTCGCCAGCGCCCATCCCAGGCTGAAATGGGTGTCGTGCGCGAGCGCGCCGATGCCGAGATAGGTCGCAAACAGCACGAGCGCGAGAACCGTCGAGGCGACCGACCGCATTCCCCATGCGAACGCCCGCACGGGACTTTGCCATCTCGGTGACTCGAGAGCAGGAAGCGGCACGGGTAACCGGACAATTGAGTCGTGTCGCGCATAACGCTGGTGAAACCAGCCAACGTCAAGCGAAGCCGGAATCAAGGTTGTCATGCAGACGCCCGGTCAGCCCCTGACATTCATGTTTCGCAGCACGAGACAGGCGCCGCCCGCGCGCCGGATGCGGTTGCAAAGATCGTCGGCGGCGGGGCGCGTGTCGGCGCCGATCCGCACCTGATAGAAGGTACGGGTGCCGCGACTGCGGAATACCGAGCCAAGCAGGCTCGGGTCCTGGTCGCCGATCACCGCACTCAAGCGCTTCATCGCGCGTGCATACATCGAAAGCGCCCGGTCGCGATTGAAGCCGGCGGCGAGCTGCACCCCCCACAGCCTGTCAGCACCCAGCTTCACATGCTGTTCGAGCTCGGTGACAAAGGAATTGGGCGCGCGTTTGAGCAACGCCATCAACTCCCGGCAACTGGTGCTCGGCGCGCGGTCCGGCGTCTTGCCGTTCTTGCCTGATGTGGCCCAGCCATCGACCGTGGTACCGGTAATGGCGACAACGTAATTGCGCGTCTCCTGCGGCATGGGGCCGGTGCCGGCGAGCCATTCCTGCACCCGCCGCGGTCCGGCATTATAGGCTGCCGCGGCAAGCCCGAGATTGCCGAACTGGCTGCGCAGTTCGCTCAGAAACTCGGCGGATTTCGGCAGCGCCTGCACCGGATCGAACGGATCGAGCAGCCGGCGCTCGTTGGCGGTGCCCGGCATGAATTGCGCGATACCTTCCGCGCGCTGGCCGCTGCGCGTAACGGGTCCCACGGCATCGGATTGAAAGCGGCTTTCCTGCCAGATCACACGCGCGAAGAATTCAAGCGGCAGGTCATTTGCCCTGGCCGCCGATTCGATCATCAGGCACATCGCCTCGCGGGTGTCGGTTTCCCGCGCAGTTTCGGCAGGCTTTTGCATGGGGATGGCGAGTTCTTCGACGCTCGGCCGCGCGATCCCGCCGCCCGTGGTCGCAGGCATAGCATCCTCGGCGATTGCCGGCGACAAGAGCATCACGACCGCAACGCATAGCGCAGCACGCAGACCGATGAGCGTTTGCACTGCCATATCTCGTTCCCGCGGGATCCGCTTGACACACCCAGAGGACTGTCTAGCTATTCAAAGAATGATGGCGCGCATGTGGGAGCGCAAGACATGACCGTACCTTCAGACGACCAGCTTGGCTTCGCGCCCGACGACGACGCGCCGATCCCCTATATGGCGCGCACCCGCGAATATTATCAGGCGATCGGCTACACCACGCCCTATCGCTGGGCGCATTATGTCGATGCCCCCTTCCAGCGCTTGCGAAAGCCGCTCGGCCGCTCCCGCGTCACCGTCGTCACCACGGCGGCGCCGTTCGATCCCGCCAAGGGCGATCAGGGCCCGGGCGCCAAATACAATGGCGGCGCCAAATTCTATTCTGTCTATGATGGCGACACCGCGAAGACGCACGATGTGAGGATTTCTCATATCGCCTATGATCGTGTGCACACGACAGCCGACGACAGCGGGACCTGGTTTCCGCTGCTGCAACTGCGGCGGCTCGCGAGCGCAGGCCGCGTCGGAGAGATCGCACCGCGTTTCTTCGGCGCCCCGACCAACCGCAGCCATCGCGTCACCATCGAGACCGATGCGCCTGACATCCTCGCGCGCTGCCGCGCCGATCAAGTGGACGCCGCGATGCTGGTGCCGAACTGCCCGGTATGCCACCAGACCATCAGCCTGGTCGCCCGGCACCTGGAAGCCAATGGCATTGCCACGGTTGTGATGGGCTGCGCCAAGGACATCGTTGAGCGCGCCGCCGTGCCGCGGTTTCTGTTCTCTGATTTTCCGCTGGGCAACTCGGCGGGCAAGCCGCACGATTTGGACTCCCAGGCGTTCACGCTGGAGCTCGCGCTGCGCGTGCTGGAATCCGCACCGGTTGCGCAAACCACCGTGCGATCGCCGCTGCGCTGGAGCGCGGATGCCTCCTGGAAGCGCGACTATAACAATGTTGCACTGCTTAGCGCCGAGGAGCTGGCACGGCGGCGGCGCGAATTCGACGCGCAGAAGCAAATCGCGCGCGGATTGCGCGAGAGCGCGGCGTAAGACCCTCCAGTCATCTCACAAATCCCTGAAATCCGCGCTGTTCTGGCGTTGATCGGTTTACGTTAACGCGGTATTTCGGCGGTCGCGGTCTTTTGCAGGCCGCGAAGTGGCGTAAAGTCCTGTCTCTTTATCGGGAGATTATTGGATGCTGGATCGACGCCAGAGCGCGCGCGACAAGGTTATTTACGGCGGCGTCGCCGAGATCGGCGAGCGTGGCGCGACCAGGGATTGCGTGGTCCGCAATATCTCCGAAAAGGGCGCCGGCCTGGAATTCAGCAACGTCGTCAAGCTCCCCAAAGAGCACATGTCGCTGACCATCGCGCGCAAGGGCCGTTCCTTCCTCGCCAGGATCATCTGGTGGCGCGACAATTTCGTCGGCGTTGCGTTCAGCCCGGAGAGTCGATCCGAGCTGCCGGTCTCCGATCTTGCGGAGCGGCTGCGCAAGAGCGAGAAGAAGAAGCGTCAGCTGCAGCTGCAGCGCCGCATCAACGAGCTGCTGGGCGAAGGCTGAATGCGGGCGACGCCTGACCTGAGCGTGTACTCATAAAGCCAAACAAGCAGCCGCCTCTACGCGGGAATCCAGATCGAAGGCGTCGGCGACGGCGTGATACTGACCGGCTCGGTATCGAGTCCGATCGAGGCGCAGCAAGCGGGCGATCTCGCGGCGCGGCTGGTGGGCGGTGCCGACAAGGTCGTCAACAGCATCTCCGTCCGGGGCCGTGATCAGGTGATGTTGAAGGTCACTGTCGCGGAAGTGCGGCGGGACATCATCAAACAGATGGGCGTCGATCTCAGCGCCAGTATAAATTACGGCACTGCGGTCGTAAATTTCAACAATAGCAATCCGTTCACCGCATTTGGCCGCCCGCTTGTCAGCGACAACGGCGGGAGCGTCTCAGCCTTGACCAAGGCGGGTTTGCCCTCGGTAACCGCTACCATGCGCGCGATGGAAAGCGCAGGCGTGGTGCGGACACTGGCTGAGCCTAATCTGACGGCTATTTCGGGCGAGTCCGCGACATTCATTGCCGGCGGCGAATTCCCGTTTCCAACGGGCGTGACGTGCCAAACGACGGCGGCGGGTGCGGTCGGCCAATGTGCGCCATCGATCGCTTTCAAGAAATTCGGCATCTCGCTCAATTTTACACCGGTCGTGCTTACTGAAGGCCGGATCAGCCTGCACGTGATGACGGAAGTATCCGAAGCCTCGAATGACAATTCGATCACCATCACCGGGATTTCGGTTCCCTCGCTCAGAACCCGTCGCGCTGAAACGACGCTGGAAATTCCATCGGGCGGCTCCATGGCGATGGCCGGCCTGATCCAGGAACAGACCAAGCAGGCCGTCAACGGATTGCCCGGTCTGGACTCATTGCCCGTTCTTGGTGTACTGCGGCCCGGTTTTGAGACACCCGGCTGAGCTTATTCAGGCGGCCAATGATAGGTCGGCCGTAGGTGTCTGATCAACCCGAGATTGATTGGC
>Ga0208355_1000326_pt1 | contig 22194 bp, 19 predicted proteins | sample NGESurdeep072012_6_FD_184458 | JGI IMG/M metagenome (GOLD analysis project Ga0208355, IMG submission 184458) | Arctic peat soil microbial communities from Barrow, Alaska - NGEE Surface sample 210-3 deep-072012 (SPAdes) | ecosystem: Environmental > Terrestrial > Soil > Wetlands > Peat ... | reverse complement strand
CATGGTCACCCGCGCCGGCGCGCCCGAGACCTGCGCCGAGCAGATCTACGCGACGGCCGGCGGTGCGACGGGGCGCAACCTCGGGGCGATCGTCGCGCCGCTCCTGGTCCACGATCTCCCGGTCACGCTCTGGTGGCCCGGCGAACCGCCGTTCGGCACGGCCCTGGCCCGCGACCTGATCGGGATGGCCGACCGGCTGGTCGTGGACGGCTCGAGCTGGGAGGGCGACGGGCTGGACCGCCTGCGTGCGCTCGCGGCACGGGGCTCGGGCACCCTGGCGATCTCCGACTTCGCGCTCATGCGCCAGGCGCGCTGGCGCGAGGCCGTCGCGTCCATCTTCGACCGACCCGAGTTCCTGCCCTACCTCCGCTCAGTGCGACGCGTGGCGGTCACGTACGGGACCCACGGCGGGCCCGACGCCGAGGCGCGGACGAACATCGTCAAGCCGATCTACCACGTCGCCTGGCTCGCCTCGAGGCTCGGCCTTCGCGTCGTCCGGCCGCTGGAGCGGACCGGCCGGCCGGGCCCGCGCCGGCGCGCGGCGCCGTCGGCTGCCCCGGATCCCGGCCGCGGCATGCGGGCGCTCCTGGAGTGGGAGCGCGGCGCCGAGGTCGAGGTCGTGATCCGCCCGGTGATCTCGGGGATGCCCGCCGGGACGACGTTGCGAGTGGAGATTCTGGCGGAACGGCGCGGGACCGAGCTTCGGTCCGAGGTGACGGCGGAGGCGGAGAGCGTCAACGTCCGCGTCTGGGAGGACGGCGTCGAGGCCCTGGAGCGCACGTTCATGGCGCCCCGGGCGACGGACGTGGACCTGCTCGCGGAGGCGATCGAGGCGGGCGGGCGGAACCTCGTCGCGGAGGGAGCCACCGGCTCGGCGGCCGCCCTGGCCGGTCCGGCCGCCGAGCTTGTCGCCGCAGGGGCCTCGGTCGCGGCGTCCGACGGGGCCCCCGCGGCGGGCAACGGGACCCCGGCGTGACGCAGCACCCCGGTCGGGAGCCGGGCCACGACCTCACGGGCCCCGGTGAGCCCGAGATCGTCGTCGGGGCCACCCCGGCAGCGGCGGCCGCGCTGGCGGCCGGGCGCCTCGCCTCGGCAATCACCGATGCGGTCGGCCGGCGAGGGCGGGCGGACGTCGCGACGACCGGCGGATCCACCTGCCCGGAGCTCTACCGGGCGCTCCTCGCGCGGCCGCTGCGCGACCGGATCCCGTGGGATCGTCTCCACCTGTGGTTCGGTGACGATCGCTTCGTCCCGCGCAACGACCCGGACTCGAACCTCGACGCGGTGGACATGGTCCTGCTCGCCGGCGACGCGGGGGCGGGCCTGGCGCCCGCGCCGTTGCCGCCCGGGAACCTGCACCCCGTTCCCGTGGACGCGACTCTTGCGGCGGGCGGGGGCCCGGCCGAGGCCGCGGCGGCCTACGAGGCAGCCCTCCGGCTCGCGCTCCCGGTCGACCTTGCCGGGCGGCCCGTGTTCGACGCGATCCTCGTGGGGATCGGGCCCGACGGCCACCTGCTGTCCGTCTTCCCGGGAAGCACCGCGTTCAACGCGCCCGGCTGGGTCGTCGCGATCCCGGCGCCGACCCATGTCGAGCCGCACGTCCCGCGGGTCTCGCTCACGCCGCGCGCCCTCGACGCGACCCCGGCGCTCTTTCCGATGGCGTTCGGCGCCGGCAAGGCGGCGATCCTGGCGGCAATCCTCGCCGGTCCGCGCGACGAGCGACGCCTGCCGGCGCAGCGGGCGCGGCGAACGGGCGCCACGTGGTTCCTGGACGTGGCCGCCGCCGGGAACCTGCCGCGCGCCTGACGCGTCGCCGCTATGATCTTGGCTCGGAATGCGTCCCCGCTGGACGCGGCGCGACCGGCTTCCCGGTCAGGCAGCGCGAGGCGCGTGTGTTCTCCCGGGTCACGATCGGGTTCGGTGTCGCGTTGATCGCGCTGAGCGTCCTCGCGGCGGCCACCGGCGCGACGACGGCGGGCACGGCGGGCGTTCCGGCAGTGATCGGAGGGTTCTTCATCCTGCTCGGATGGCTCGACCGGCGGATCTCGCCGCCGCAGGCGGGGCGCCTTCAATCGCGATCGAGGTTTCCGATCATCGGGGCCGCGGTGCTCGTGCTCAGCTCGGCGCGCGGGATCACTCTCGTCACCGACGCGCCCGGCCCCGGTGCGACGCCCAACGGCACCGAGGCCTTCCTGATCGCGACCATCGTTGGCGGGGTGGCCTACATCATCTTCGGCGCCTGGTCGGATGTCGCGGAAATTCGCCGGGCTGCGCGTGCCCGCGCCACAGCCCCGCCCGCAGCCCTGCGCGCCGGCGCCCCTCGCGCCACGGCCCGTCCACGGCGGCGCGCTCGCCGCTGAGGCGCGCCGATCGGGCCGCTGAGCCTGGAGTTGCGCTCGGGCGCTCACGCGGCGGTGCCCGCGGCGGCCTCGTCGCGGGGTACGATTGCGGCTCGTCCCGGTTTCCCTCACCAGGCCCGCACCCCAGCCTTCGAGGATCGCCACCGATGACCGACAAGCCCGCAGCAGCTTCCGTCCCCGCCGTCCCGGTGGCTCCCACCGCCCAGCCCGCAGAGCCACGGACCGCGCATACCGTGGACGGGCGGCCCTACTCGCCCGGCCTCGAGGGGGTCCTCGCGGCGGAGACCGAGCTCGGGCTCGTGGACGGCGCCAACGGCCGCCTCATGTACCGCGGGTACCGGATCGGCGACCTGGTCGCCCACGGGACCTATGCGTCCGTCGCCAACCTGCTCTGGACCGGCAACTGGGACCCCAGGGCGCGCATGTCGACGGGCCGGATCCCTTCGGCCGTCATGTCGGCGCTGCGGGCCCTGCCCCGCACGGCAAAGCCGATGGACGCGCTCCGGACGGCGGTCTCGGTCTGGGGCGCGACCCAGATCCTCGACTGGCCGCCCACAGAGATCCAGGCCCGGGCGCTCACCGAGTTCTCGCCGTCGGCCCTCGCGGCGTTCGCCCGCATGCGCCAGGACCTCGAGCCGATCGACCCGGATCCCAGGCTGGACCTGGTCTCGGGCTTCCTCTACCAGCTGACCGGCGATCGCCCCGACAAAACGACCGCGCGCGCGCTCGATGCCTACTTCATCGTCGGCGCCGAGCACGGCCTGAACGCCTCGACCTTCACGGCCCGCGTGATCACCTCGACGCGGTCGGACATGGCCTCCGCCGTGGCCGGCGCGATCGGCGCGATGAAGGGGCCGCTCCACGGCGGCGCGCCGTCGGAGGTCGTGGAGCAGATCCACAAGGTCGGCTCGCCCGAGCGTGCCGAGGAGTGGGTCCGCGATGCGCTGGCCCGGGGAGAGCGGCTGATGGGCTTCGGCCACCGCGTCTACCGCGCCTACGACCCACGGGCCGCGGCGCTGCGCAAGGTCGTGGAGGCGATGCCGACCAAGCCCGACTGGCTGGAGCTGGCGATCAAGGTGGAGGACGTCGCCCTGCGGGTCCTCGAGGAGAAGTATCCGGATCGCCCGCTCAAGACGAACGTCGAGTTCTACGCGGCGGCAGTGCTCCAGGGCGTGGGCCTCACCCCGGACCTCTTCCCCGCCACGTTCGCGCTCGCACGGCACGCCGGCTGGACCGCCCACGTCCTGGAGCAGGCGTCGGCGAATCGCCTGATCCGGCCGGACGCGAGGTTCATCGGGATCGAGGAGCGCGACCTGCCGAAGTAGGGCGGCGCAGGCAGGCCGCGCGCGGCGGCCTGGTCAACCGGCCGACCGGGTGCCCGGTCTCAGGCTGCCCGGGCGCGCCGCAACGAGACCGCGACGCCCGCTCCGCCGACGAGGAAGACCCCGGCCGCGACCACGAAGGGGGCCGGGATCCCGCCGACCCCGGCCGCGACGGCCCCGACCGTGGGTCCGACGATCCCGGCCAGGTAAAGCGGGAGCAGGACGAGGTTCAGGGTCGCTGACCGTCGCTCCGGGGCCACCTCCACGGCCACGAGCCCGAAGACCATGGCCTGGGTCGCCGCCTGCAGCGCCGCGTAGACGACCACCACGCCCGCGAGGACCGCCACGGAGGGAGCAAGCGCCATGCCGAGCAGCGTGACGCCGGCGCCGAGCAGCGCGCCGGCCAGGACGGCCCGGAAGCCGATCCGGTCGCCCAGCGGCCCCGCGACCGGCGACAGGAGCGCGCCGGCCAGGACCGCCACGCCCGTGACCAGGCCGATCGCCGAGGCAAGGTTCGGCTGCCCGCCCTGGAGGCTCTTCACGAGCAGTGGCAGGTAGGGCCGACTCATCTGGTTGGCGAGGATGGAGATGCCGAAGATCAGGAAGATCGGGCGCACCGCCGGATCGGCAAGGACGCCGGTGATGGCTCGCCGCGCGAGCGCGAGGGCGCTTCCGACCGGGGCCACGGCCGGCCGGATGTCCTTCGATCCGAGCAGAAGCAGCGCGATCACGGCGATGGACAGGACCGCCGCAAGCCAGAAGACGTCGGTGAGGGGAAGGTGCAGGCCGTCGATCATGAACGCGCCCAGCACCGGCCCGAGCGCCATGCCCAGCGGCCCGGTCGCGCCGAACAGGCCGGTCACGGTGCCGACCCGGTCGCGTGGTGTCACGTCACGGAGCGCCGCCAGCATGACCCCGGTGTTGCCGAGCTGCAGGCCCACCATCAGGAGGCTCGCCGCGAGCTGCCACGGCTCTCGGGCCAGCGCGACGCCGGCGAAGACGACGGCCTCGACGAGCGCGCTCCGAACGATCACCGCCCGCCGGCTGTACTTGTCGGCCCAGACGCCCCAGAACGGGACCAGGAAGATGCCGAAGACGAAGATGAGACTGCTGAACAGGCCGGTGAACGTCGGGACCTGCGAGTCGGGCAGCCCGACCTCGCTGAGCCGGGTCGGGAGGAACGCGAAGACCTGGGCGACGCCCATCGACTCCACGGCCGAGGTGATCGCGTACACGAGAAGCAGGCTCCGCCATCCCTGGAGGGGAGCGCGTTCCGGCGCGCGCGCGGCGTCGCCTGGCGCTGCGGGCGCCGGGATGGTCCGGGGTATCACCGCGGGAGTGTAACGGCGGGCGGCGCAACGGAGCGGAGATCGACGTGGCAGGATGCCCCGGTGAGCGATCTGCCCGCCCTGACGGTGCGCCGCGCGACGGCGGCCGACATCCCCGCCCTCGTCGAGCTGCGGGTCGCCTTCGACCAGGAATTGGCCGGCGAGATGCCGATCGGGCCGGCCGACGAGCATCGCGCCCGCATCGATGCGTACCTGCGATCGCACGTGCCGGATGGACGCTTCCGCGTATGGGTGGCCGACGCGGCCGGCGAGGTGGTCGGGATGGCCGGGCTCGTCGTCGTCGATCGCCCGCCCCACCCGCGGTCGCGGCGGGCACCCGAGGCGATGGTCTTCAACGTGATGACGACTCCCGCGTGGCGCCGCCGGGGCGTCGGCCGGGCGGTGATGGAGGCGGTGATCGCGGACGGCCGGGCGCTCGGCTGCCGACGCCTCCTGCTCCGCACGAGCGACGACGGAAGCCACTTGTACGCGGCCCTGGGTTTCGCGGACCCCGGCAACTGGCGGCAGCTGGACCTGGACTGATCCTCGGGGCGGGTCGTCAGAGCCCGTCCGGAAGGATCATCCCTCCCGTAGCTTCGAGCCAGTCGGCGACTCGGTCCCGCGAGGGCCTCGGTCAGGTGCCGACGTAGGCCGCGAGGTGCTCGCCGGTGAGGGTGGAACGGGCGGCGACGAGTTCGGCGGGTCTGCCCTCGAAGACGATCCGGCCGCCGTCGTGGCCGGCGCCGGGGCCGAGGTCGATGATCCAGTCGGCATGCGCCATGACCGCCTGGTGGTGCGAGATGACGATGACCGACTTGCCGGAATCGACGAGCCGGTCGAGCAGGCCGAGCAGCTGCTCGACATCGGCGAGATGGAGGCCGGTGGTCGGCTCGTCGAGGACGTAGACGCCGCCCTTCTCCGCCATGTGAGTGGCCAGCTTGAGCCGCTGCTGTTCACCACCCGACAGCGTGGTGAGCGGCTGGCCGAGGCCCAGATACCCGAGCCCGACGTCGGCGAGCCGCTCGAGGATCGCGTGCGCGGCCGGCGTGCGCGCCTCGCCCGTGCCGAAAAAGGCGACCGCGTCGTCGACGGGCAGGTCGAGCACTTCGGCAATGTTCAGCCCGCCGAGCCGGTAGTCCAGCACCGAGGCCTCGAACCGCTTCCCCTCGCACTCCTCGCAGGTGGTGGCGACGGTGTCCATGAAGCCCAGCTCGGTGAAGATGAGGCCGACGCCGTTGCAGCTTGGGCAGGCGCCCTCGGAGTTGGCGCTGAACAGCGCCGGCTTCACGCCGTTGGCCCTCGCGAATGCGTTGCGGATCGGGTCGAGCAGTCCGGTGTACGTGGCCGGGTTGCTCCGCCGCGAGCCGCGGATCGGGGTCTGGTCCACCGACACCACGCCATCCCGCCCCGACACCGAGCCATGGATCAGCGAGCTCTTCCCCGACCCGGCCACGCCGGTCACCACCACCAGCACGCCGAGCGGGATGTCGACATCGACGTGCTGCAGGTTGTGGGTGCTGGCGCCGCGCACCTTCACGACCCCCGACGGTGTCCGCACCGACGGCTTCAGGGAGGCTCGGTAGCCCAGGTGCCGGCCGGTCACCGTGCCGCTCGCCCGCAGCTCCTCGACGGAGCCCTGGAAGCAGATCGTTCCGCCCGCCGTGCCGGCGCCGGGGCCGAGGTCGACGACGTGGTCGGCGATCTCGATCGTCTCGGGCTTGTGCTCCACGACGAGCACCGTGTTGCCCTTGTCGCGCAACTGCAGCAGCAGCCCGTTCATCCGCGCGATGTCGTGGGGGTGCAGCCCAACCGTCGGCTCGTCGAACACGTATGTCACGTCGGTGAGGGCCGACCCGAGGTGGCGGATCATCTTGACGCGCTGCGCCTCGCCGCCCGACAGCGTGCCGGACGGCCGGTCGAGGGAGAGGTAGCCCAGCCCGATCTCCGCGAACGAGTCGAGCGTGCGTCCCAGCGCGCCGAGAAGCGGCGCCACCGACGGCTCGTCCAGGCCGCGGACCCACTCGGCCAGGTCGCTGATCTGCATTGCGCAGGCGTCCGCGATGCTGATCCCCCTGATCTTCGACGATCGGGCCGCCGCAGCGAGCCGGGTGCCGCCGCAGTCCGGGCAAGCCGTAAACGTGGCCGCCCGCTCCACGAACGCGCGGATGTGCGGCTGGAGCGAGTCCGTGTCCTTGGAGAGGAAGGACTGCTGGATCCGCGGCACCAACCCCTGGTAGGTCATGTTGATGCCTTCGATCTTCATCCGGGTGGGCTCGCGGTAGAGGAGGTCCTGGCGCTCCCGCTCGGTGTAGTCGCGGATGGGCTTGCTTGGGTCGACGAAGCCGGAGGACGCGTACAGGCGGTAGTTCCAGCCGCCCGCGGTGTAGCCGGGAACGGTGATCGCGCCCTGCGCGAGCGACTTCGTGTCATCGACGAGCTGGGTGAGGTCGACATCCGAGACCGTGCCCCTGCCTTCGCAGCGCGGACACATGCCGCCGGTGATGCTGAACGTGCGCCGCTCCTTCACGGTCTTCCCGCCGCGCTCCATCGTGACCGCGCCCGCGCCGCTGACGGAGGGGACGTTGAAGGAGAACGCCTGGGGCGAGCCGATGTGCGGCTGCCCGAGCCGGCTGAAGAGGATGCGCAGCATCGCGTTGGCGTCGGTGGCGGTGCCGACGGTGGAGCGAGTGTCGCCACCCATCCGCCGCTGGTCGACGAGGATCGCGGTGGTCAGCCCCTCGAAGACGTCGACCTCCGGCCGCGCCAGTGTCGGCATGAAGCCCTGGACGAAGGCGCTGTACGTCTCGTTGATCATCCGCTGCGACTCAGCGGCGATCGTGTCGAACACCAGCGAGCTCTTGCCCGAGCCGGAGACGCCGGTGAACACCGTCAGCCGGCGCTTCGGGATCTCGACGCTGACGTCCTTGAGGTTGTTCACGCGCGCACCGAGCACGCGGATCAGATCGTGGCTGTCTGCTCGGGGCATTCGTCGGTGTTCCGTTCGGTCGACGTGGAGACGGATGGAAGATTCGGAGTGTTCGGCGGCTGCCCGGCGCCGGTGGCCGGGGGCCTGTCGGCAGGCACGTGAAGCGTAGCGGTTCGCGGCCGGCGGTCTGGAAGCCCCTGCCGCTGGCTGGGCAGGTCCACCTGGGGACGTGTTCACGACCGGCTCGCGATCGAGCTGCATGACGACGGCACCTGCGTCGACTGGGCCGGCTACCGGGGCCGGCACTCCTCCCGCGTGCCGATCGCCGGCCACCGGCGAGATCGTGCCACGTCGCGACGGAGATGCCGAGCGTTCCGATGCGCTGATGGCCGGACCCGTGGCAATCGTTGCGCACGGCCGGGCCGTGCCTGCGCGACTGCAGCGCCGTTCCCCCGCCCGTGCGGCGCGCCGGTCGGTCTTCAGGCCGTGGCCGGGGCTCCGGCCTCCTCCGCGTCGTCGGGCGCTGCGTCGATCGCGGTGGGGCCGGGCAGGACCACGACCCGGTCGGCCAGCGCGTCGTAGCGCGTCGACGTCGTCAGGTAGATCACCTGGAAGTCCCGGGCAAGCTCCCGCAGGATCGTGACGGCCGCGACGGCCCGCTCGTCGTCGAAGGTCACGAAGGGGTCGTCGAACACCAGCGGCGGCCGGCAATCCTGCGTGACGAGACGAACGAGCCCGAGGCGCGCGGTGAGGTAGACCTGGTCAAGCGTTCCCTGGGAGAGCTCCTCGACGCCGACCCAGTCTCCGCGCTCCGGCGAGAACACCCGGATGTCCAGCGTCGCGTCGTCCACCTGGACGCGGTGATAGCGCGACCCGGTGAGCCGCTCCAGGTCGGAGCGCATGCGCCGCTCGAGGTAGCGCGTCGCCTTGCGCATCGTCGAGGTCTCGGCCCGCACGATCGCGTCGAGGGCAAGCTGGTAGACGCGCGCACGGCGCTCGACCGCCGCGAGCTCCTCGCGCCACCCCGCCAGCCGCTCCACCTCGACGGCGACCTGCTCCGCGTCGACCGGGTTCTGCTCGACCCGCGCGCGGGCCCCGGCTTCCTCGTCACGTGCCCGCTCCAGGACCACAGCCTGGTCGCGGACCTCCACTTCGAGCCGCTCGCGGGCGCGGGGTTCCTTCGCGATCGGCCCGAGGGCGTCGAGCGCGGCGGTCTTCTGCTCGATGTCGAGCGCGGCGGCCGCGCGGAGCGTGGGGAGCGTCTCCGGCGGAGCCTTCCCGACGAGCCCCTCGAGCTGTGCCCGCGCGCGCTCGATCGTCCCCACGTGGGCATCTTCGCGGGTGAGGAGGTCTTCGGCGGCCGGAAGATCGGCCAGCTCGAGCGATTCGAGCTGGGCATCCCGGTCCGCGACGTGCCGCTTCAGGTCTTCCTCCAGCTGGCTGCGTCCGCGGAGGCGCCTCGCGATCTCGTCGTCGCGGAGCTGCTTGTGGCGCCGGAAGTCGGATGCTGCCCGGCGCTGGCGCCGGGCAACGGCGGCCAGCCCGAGGGCCAGGACGGCTGCCACGAGGCCTCCGACGACGGCCGGGAACTGGCCGGCGACGAAGCCGACGATCGCGGCGACCAGGCCGGCGACTGCCAGCAGGCCAGCGAGGATCGCCACCCTCCGCCACCTGGGTTCCGGGATCACGATCTCGTAGTCCACCGCGGATCCCCCGTCGCCCAGCTGGGCACCGAGCTGGGCGATCTCGCGGTCGAGAACCCGGAGCCGCTCCACCACCTGGCGAAGGACGGGCAGCGGGTGCCCGGACGGGTGGCTCTTGTCCAGGGTCTCGATCTCCTCGGAGAGCGCCACTGCGTGCCGGTAGCGCTCGAAACGCTCCCGGGCGACCTCGCGCTCAGCGATGGTCCGTTCCGCCTGGCGCGCCTTCTCGAGGAGCGCCCGGCGCTCCGTCAGCGAGGCGTCCACCTGGGCGCGGTGGGCGTGGGCCAGCACGAGCGCGTCGCGATCGTGCTCCAGTGCCAGGAGCCTCGCCTCGCCGTCGCCGACGACCGACTCCGCGCGCACGACCGCCTGCTCCGCGGTTCGCAGCCGGCCGGGGTTCTTCTCGCCTTTCGCGTGGAGGTCGCGGAGCGCCCGATCGAGCCGGCGCTTGGCGGCGCTCGTGCCCCGGTCGGCGCCGCTGATCGAAGCCTGGAGCCGATCGCGAAGCGCACCCTCGTCCCGGGCGAGGTCGTCGACCTCGTGGTGGCGGACCGACGCCGTAGACCGGAAGAACTTCTCGGACGGGATCCCTGTCAGCTCGGCCAGCATCTCGTCCGCCCGCGCGGGATCCGTCGTGATCTCCCCGTCCAGCTCGAGCCGGACGGTGCCCTTCGCGCCGCGGAAGTCCTTGAGGACGCTCCCGACGCGTGTCCCCTCGAGGTCCTCCTGGACGAAGTCGAGCTGGACCACGGGACGCGCCTCCGAGGTGGTTGCCCAGCTGCGAAGTGCGTCGATCTCGGCGCCCGCCGCGGTGACCCGCCGGAAGAGCCCCACCTCGAGCGCCCGCTGGAGCGTGCTCTTGCCGGCTTCGTTCGGGCCCCGGATGACGGTCAGCCCCGGCGCAAGCTCCAGGTCCAGGTCCCGGTGGACCCGGAAGTCGCGGACACGGACGCGCGTGATCCTCACAGCGCCACCTCGCGCCCGTCGAGCATGAGACGGGCCAGCCGGAGGGCGTCTCGCAGCTCCAGCGCCTCGTCGACCTTCTTGCCCGCCTCGGCCTCGGCGATGGACGCCTCGAGGTCGCGGACAAGGGCGCCGGCGATCGTGTCGGGCGGGGGCAGCGGCCCGTCTGGAAGCGCCGCCGCTGCGGCATCCCGGACCCGGAGCCGGAAGAAGCGGTCCGCCAGCTCACGCTCCACCTCGTCCGGGACGACGTCAAGGTCGTCGCCGCGGATGCCCACCAGCCGGACGTCGAGGACGAGATCCGGATCGGCCATGCCGGCGAGCTGCTCGACCAGCGCGGGCTGGCTCGCGAGGGTCCCCGCATCCACCTCCAGGCGGTCGAATCGCGTCCTGCCCACGCGCCGCTCTTCCACCGTCACGTGCCGGACGCCGGCGCGCTCGTCGAGCGTCACGAGCAGGACGTTGCCGGCGCGATCCTGGTCGACAGCGACCGGCTCGGGCGCTCCGCTGTAGGCCCAGACCGTCCCGCCCGCCTGGCCGCGTTGCGTGGAATGCCAGTGGCCGAGGGCGAGGTAGTCGAGGTGCGAGGCGGTGATCTCCCCGGTGGTGAAGACAACCTCGTCGGCGTCCGTCTTGCCGGGAATCGCGAGCGACCCGTGAATGAGGCCGACGTGCCATGCGGCTCGATGGTCGGCGGCCGCGGTGAACCCGGCAAGCGGGCTTCGCGGCGCACGCTTGGTCGGGAAGACGAACCCGTGGACGGCAAGGTCCAGGATGCCGAAGACCACGTCGGGGCGGTCTGGCGTGAGGATGGTCAGGCGGTCCGAGTCGGGCGGCAGGCCCGCCATCGCGACGAGATCGTAGGCGCGGTACACCGACGCTCGATCGTAGACGTCGTGCGTGCCCGGGATGATCACCACCCAGATCGCGGCGTCGGTCAGCCGCTTCAACTCGGCCGCGACACGCTCCACGGAGCGGCGCGGCTGCGCGTTCGAGTCGAAGAGGTCGCCGGCGATCAGCAGGACATCGACCTGCTCGGCGAGGGCGAGATCCACGGTCGCGCGAAACGCGGCGAACTGGCGTTCGCGCTGGGCAGCGGCCTGAAATCCCAGGTCGGTGTGGCGGGCACCCAGGTGAACGTCGGCCGTGTGGAGGAGATGGAGCATCGCAGGCATTGTGCCGCATCCGGCAAGCCCTGCTTGGACGGGACCGCACAGGAGGCCCCGGCGCGGTCCCGCGGCGCTCCGGCGGCCATTCCGGGGCGGGGATGCTATCGTTCCGGCCACGCAACCGGTGCGCGCCCGATGGGTCCCACACCAGCTCGTCACCCGGGTCGCGCGGCACCAGGCGTTTCCTGCCTCCTCCGCCGTCCGGTGAAATGGCGGGTCGTGGGCCCCGCGCACGGACCGATCGCGAGCGCCCTGACCTGGAGGCACACACGATGACGTACACCGATCGCTCCATCCCCTGCGTCGATTGCGGGATCGAGTTCATCCACAGCGCGGCGGACCAGGAGTACTACGCGGAGAAGGGCTTCACGTCGGAACCGAAGCGCTGCCCGGGTTGCCGCTCCAGCCGGCGCGCCGCCCGCGGCGACGGCTACGATGCCCGCAGCATCGGCGGGCCTCGCGGCTACGAGCGCGGCGGCTCGTCCGACCGCGAGTTCTTCGCGGTGACCTGCTCGCGCTGCGGCAACAATGCCCAGGTCCCGTTCAAGCCGCGGATGGACAAGCCGGTCTACTGCTCGGACTGCTTCCGCGAGGTCAAGGCCGGCTGACCCGCCGCCTCGTCGCCCTCAGTCGCGGGGCGCCGGGGCCGGGAGTTGGAGGGTGTCTCCGGCGTGGAGACGCTGGCGATGGCGGCCGCGCCAGATCGTCACGCGGCCATGGCCGTGGACCTGCCAGGCCCCATCCCGTCCGACGAGCGCCGTTTCCTCGTCGATCCCGAGGACGATCGTGTCCGAGGGCGCGGCAAGCGCAAGAGCCGCCGAGAGCGGCTCGGGGAACGCATCGTAGTGCGGGATCACGATGGTCCCGGGCACGATCCCCAGCGCGTCGCGCCAGCCGATCGGGAACCGCACGAAGGCACGCCCGGCCGACCGGAGCTGGCGACCGGCGAGCACCATCGCGCCCGCGGAGCAGCCTGCAACGACGGCGCCGCGGGCATGGGCGGCGCGGAGCGCTGCGCCCACGCCGCCGTCATCGAGCGCATCCAGGAGATGGCCGGGCTTCCCGCCGGAGAGATAGACGAGGTCCGCCTCGCCGATCGCCGCGGCGGCGGCCGGGTCGTCCGCGTCCTCCGCACCGCGTACCAGCACGGGCTCCACTTCCGCGCCAAGCGCCGCGAAGTGCGCCTCGCCCTGCGCGGCCCAGCGGCGGAACGTCTCCTCGCCGTCGGGCCACGAGGCGGTCGGCAGGATGACCACCCGGGGCCGGTCGCGGCCCGTCGCGAGCAGCAACGCCCGGTCCACGTCCTCCATCGGGGGGGTGAACTCGCCCGAGCCGACCAGTGCGATCGTGCCGTTCATCGGCCGCGAGTCTACCCCCGTGGTGCGCGGAGGCACGGATTCAGGGCCGCCTTCCCGAAAGGGCATTCAAACCGGCTGGTCATGCGGCGGTGGTGTGGTTATGCTCTGGCGCATCGCAGGGATGAATCCTGTGTGGCCGCCGGTCCCAGCGAGGATTCGCTCGGCGTGGCGCCGGGGAGACACGAGAGAGGAAGATGCGATGGAGCCGACCCCGTCCGAGATGCCGTCGGGTAGCCCGCAGGCGCCGACCCCGCCGCCGCAGGCGCCGACCCCGCCGCCGCAGGCGCCGACCCCGCCGCCGCAGATGCCCGCGCAACCGGCATGGATGACGTCCATGACCTCCACGGCGCCGGTGGCCGGTCCCGCCGGGTTCTTCTACGCCGACATCCCGAACCGGGCGATCGCCTACATCATCGACGCGATCATCCTCGCGGTCGGGTTCCTCGTCGTTGCCGCCGTCGTCGGGGCGGTCGGTCTCCATACGACGAGCATTGACCTGACGTCACCGACCCTCGTCTCCTTCAACCCGCTCGTCGGCCTGATCCTCGCCGTGATCAACCTGGCGATCAGCGTCGCCTACTTCGTCTACACATGGACCGCCATGCGCGGCACGGTGGGCATGAAGGCACTGGGGATGCAGATCGGCAATGCCCAGGACGGCGCGACGATCACGATGGACCAGGCGCTGCGGCGGGCAGTCATCCTGTTCGGCCCCGGCGCTGTCGCGCAGGCGCTCGGCGGCTGGTCCATCCTTGGGCTCCTGATCAGCCTCGCGGCCTTCGGGTGGTTCGTCTACCTCCTCTACACGACGGCGGTCAGCCCGACCAAGCAGGGGTTCCACGACAAGTTCGCGAACACGATGGTGGTGAAGGCGGCCCGCTCGGTGGCCTGATCGACCCGGCGAACCTGCACGAGATACGGGCCGCACTGTCAGGTGCGGCCCGTTCGATTCCCGGATCGCGCGCCGGCTATCCCGCCGCAGTTGTTGGCGGCGCCCCAGCCCGGGGCAGGCCCAGCCTGCCGCTCCCGAACCGCGTCCCGGACAGCCCCCAGATCACCGCCGCGGCCTCGTCGAGCGCGCCGATCGCCGCGAACCGCCCGCCACCCCGGACAAAGTCGGCGCAGGCGCGCACTTTCGGCCCCATCGAACCGGCCGGCCAGGCGCCGGCGGCCAAGCCCTCGAGCGCCTCCTCCACGGAAAGGCGCCGGACGGTCTCCGCTTCCGGGGTCCCCCAGCCGCGGACCACGCCGGCGACATCGGTGAGCAGGAGCAGCCCGTCCGCCCCGACGGCGCGCGCGAGCACGACCGCGGCGAGGTCCTTGTCGATCACCGCCTCCCGGCCCTGGTACCGTCCGTCGGGCAGCTCCACCACCGGGACGCCGCCGCCGCCGGCGGCCACGACGAGCGCGCCTGTCTCCACGAGCGAGCGGATCGCCGGGGCCTCGACGATCCTCAGGGGGGCCGGCGACGGGACGACCCGGCGCCAGTGATCTCCATCGCGCGCGATCGACCAGCCCTGCGCTGCCGCGTGGGATTTCGCGACGGACTCCGTGTACACGGGGCCGACCGGCTTGCTGGGCGCCGAGAACGCCGGGTCGTCGGCGCGGACCACCACCTGCGTGACGACCACCGCGATCTCGCGCCGGATCCCGCGGGCCATGAACGCGTCATGGAGCGCCTGCGCCAGGAGATAGCCGATCTGGCCCTGCGACTCGGCGCCCAGGACGTCGAGCGGCGGCAGGGGAACGACGTGGGCCGCCATCTCCGCCGCGATGGCAAGGAAGCCGACCTGCGGGCCGTTTCCGTGCGTCAGCACGATCTCGGCACCGCTCCGCTCCGCGAGGTCGACGAGCGAACGGGCGGCGACCTCCAGGTTGGTCCGCTGCACCTCGGTCGACCCCGGCTGGCCCCGGCGGATCAGCGCGTTTCCGCCCAGGGCGACCGCGATCCTCGTCATCCCAGGCGCTCCCCGCGCTGGTCGCCGCTGATGAGCGCGTAGAGGATCGCCTGCTCCGTGTAGATCCGGTTCTCGGCCTGGTCCCAGACGCGGCTCTGCGGCCCGTCCATGACCGCGTCGGTCACCTCGTCACCGCGGTGAGCAGGCAGGCAGTGGAGGAAGATGGCACCGGGTCCTGCGCTCGCCATCATCGCCGCGTCCACGGTGTACCCGGCGAAGACCTGCCGTCGCTCTTCGCGCTCGGCCTCCTTGCCCATCGACGCCCAGACGTCCGTGTAGACAGCGTCGGCGGCGCGGACGGCATCGCGCGGGTCGGTGACCAGCTCGATCCGGCCCCCGGTCTCCTCGCCGTGGACCCGGCCGGCCGTCACGATGGCCGCGTCGGGCCGGTAGCCTTCGGGCGTCGCGATCGCCAGCGTGAAGCCGAGATACCCGGCGGCCTGGATCAGCGAGTGGGCCACGTTGTTGCCGTCCCCGACGAAGGCCACCCGCCGGCCGCGGAGATCGCCGAGGGATTCCTCCAGCGTCATGGCATCGGCCAGCGCCTGGCACGGGTGATGGTCGTCGGTCAGCGCGTTGACGATCGGGATGCTGGAGTTGGCGGCCAGCTCCTCGACCCGGGCGTGGGCGAAGGTCCGGATCGTGAGCGCGGACAGGTAGCGCGACAGGACCCGCGCGGTGTCGGCGACCGTCTCGCCGTGCCCCAGCTGGAGCTCGTCGGGCCGGAGGACGATGGGGAGCATGCCCAGCGCCCAGGCGGCGTCCTCCAGGCTCACGCGGGTCCGGGTGGACGGCTTGTCGAAGATCATCCCGACCCGCCCGCCGGCGAGCGCGCCCCGGTGTTGGCCGGGCTCGCGCTTGAACCGGTGCGACAGGTCGAGGATCTCCCGGACCCCTTCGCGACCGAGCGAATCGAGCGTCAGGAAGTGCTTCGCCATCGGGCCTTCCTCCGGTCAGCGCGCGGCGGCCGTCGCGGCCGCTCGGGCGCGGGCAACGATCGGCGCGACAAGGTCGGTGAGCGTCGGGGCGTCGGGCTCGCCGGCAACTTCTTCCAGCTCGTAGCGGACGCGGACGACCGGCTTCCGGAGGTGGAGCACCCGGTTGAGGTCGATCGGGGTGGCCGCGAGGACCAGGTCGGCGGGCATGGCGTTGAGCGCATCCTCCAGCTCGTGCATCTGCTCCTGCCCGTAGCCCATCGCCGGGAGGAGGTGCTGGAGCGCAGGGTACTTCGCGAGCGTCATGGCGAGGCTTCCCTTCGCGTACGGGACCGGATCCACGACCTCCGCGGCGCCGAAACGCTTTGCGGCCACGATGCCGGCCCCGAACGTCATGCCGCCGTGCGTGAGCGTCGGGCCGTCCTCGACGACGGCGACCCGCTTGCCCTCGATCGAGCCGCCCTCGAGCGTCAGCGCCGAGCGGGCGAGGATCACCTCGGCCCGCGGGTTGAGCGTGACGATGTCGGCGCGGACGGTCGCCACGGCGGCCGGCTCGGCCGAGTCGACCTTGTTGATGACCACGACGTCGGCCATCCGGAGGTTCGCCTCGCCCGGGTGGTAGTGCAGCTCGTGGCCCGGCCGAAGTGGATCCGCCACCACCACGAACAGGTCCGGCTTGTAGAACGGGAAGTCGTTGTTGCCGCCGTCCCACAGGATCACGTCGGCTTCCTTCTCCGCCTCGCGGAGAATCGCCTCGTAGTCCACGCCGGCGTAGAGGATGCGCCCGGCGTCGAGATGCGGCTCGTACTCCTCGCGCTCCTCGATGGTGGTCTGGTGGAGGTCGAGGTCCGCGTAGGTGGCGAAGCGCTGGACACGCTGCTTCACGAGGTCGCCGTACGGCATCGGGTGGCGGATGACCACGACCTTCAGTCCCTGCGCCTCGAGGAGGGCGGCGAGATAGCGCGTGGTCTGGCTCTTGCCCGCGCCGGTGCGCGTGGCTCCCGTGGCGACGACTGGCTTCGTGCTCCGGATCATCGTCGTGACTGGACCGAGGAGCACGAAGTTCGCGCCGCCCGCCAGCACCCGGCTGGCCTGGTGCATCACGAACTCGTGGGCGACGTCGCTGTAGGCGAAGACCACCCGGTCGATCTTCTGGCGGGCGAAGATCTTCTCGAGCTCCGTCTCCGGGACGATGTCGATCCCAGCGGGGTAGAGCGGCCCGGCCAGCTCCGGCGGATAGCGACGGTGATCGATCCCGGGGATCTGGGTGGCCGTGAAGGCAACTACCTCGATGGCGGGGTCGTCGCGATAGACGACGTTGAAATCGTGGAAGTCGCGCCCCGCGGCGCCCATGATCACGACCTGCGTGCGGTCCATGGTCGTCCGCTCCTCCGCATCTCTGCCGACGCGGACGAGCCGGTTCCCGACCCGGGCCCGGCGGTCGTCCTTACGGATGGAGTGTGGCGGCCGTGTTGCAGGGTCCGGTAGGGCCGAGCGGACCCCGGGGGTGGGGCCGGTCGGCCGGGGAGGCCCGCGTTACGGAAGGCGACCGGGCCCGCATCGGTCGGGCCGGGGCAATCCACTCCTCGGCCGCGGCTCACCGAAGTCGGAACGCCTCGCCGTGGCCGGGGATCACGACCTCCACGCCGGCTTCCACCAGCCGTCGCCGGCCGGCCTCCAGCTTCGCCTGGTCCCACGCGAGCGGGTCGATCTCGGGTGTCCGGTCCCCCCGCCACCACAGGTGCGTCAGGGCATAGACGGCGTCGTGGGCCCGGATCAGGAGCGAGGCATCCTCCTCCGTGTGCCCGGGCGTCAGCCAGAGCGCCGCGTTCGGCGAAAGGAGGTAGCCGTCGCCATCGTGGTCGAGCCACTCGTCCGCACGATAGCGGGCCCAGAAATCGACGACCTCCGCGTTTGGGAAGAGAGCGACGTTGAGCGTGTGATCCGGGTGGTGGTGGCTGAGGAAGACGTGGGTCACCGCCTCCGGCGCGACGCCCATCGCCGCGAGCGGGTCGAGGATCCTGCGTCGGTCCGCCACCATGCCCGGGTCCGCGATGATGAGGGCATCGCCGTCGCGAACGAGCGTGACGCTGCTCGCGACCCGGTCGCCGGCGTAGCCGGCGGTGAGAAGATGGACCGAGGCGGTCATCGGCCGGGCAGGTCGTCCGGGGTGTCGATGTCACGGAGCGATGCACCCTCGGGATCCAGGATCCGCCAGCGCTCGGGCTCAAGCGTGCCGACGCGCAGGCATTCGAACAGGCCGCGGAGGCTCCGGCTCCCCGCTCGGACGAGCTCCTCGGCGACGGGCCAAGAGGTCGCAACCCGAAGCGCCGCGGGCAGCGGTCGCAGCAGCCCGTCCTCCGCGAGCGCCACCGCGTCGAGCGGTGGCCCCGCCGCGTCGCGACCCAGCCACAGGAGCAGCTCCCCGAGCACCGCCGGCGAGAGGGATGGCTGGTCGCCACCGACTAGGATCGCCAGCCGGCCGCGCGCGCCGGCGAGCCCCGCCGCCAGCCCGGCGAGCGGCCCGCCGTCCGCCACTGCATCCCGGACCACGCGGACCCGCACGTCCGCGTCTGCTGGCAAGGGCGGGCGCGCCCCGTCGGAACCGATCACCACTATGACCTCGTCCGAAACCGTGGCCACGGCGAGGATCGCGCGGTGCAGGAGCGGGCGTCCTCCGACATGGACCGCGAGCTTGTCGGCGCCGAACCGCGTCGAGCGCCCGCCGGCGAGCACGATCCCCGTGACGGGCACCGAACTCACCACGCAGGAAGGTCCGAGAGCGCAACGGCCGGGATCCCGAGCTGCTCCGCCGCCTCGAGCTGCCGGCGATCTGCCGTGATCAGGGTCGCATGACGGACGCGCGCGATCTCGACGTAGGCCGCTTCGGGCACGCGAAGCCCGGTCGCGAGCGCGAGCCCGAAGGTAGTGACCGCGAACGCGTGGGGGTCGACCTCCTCGAACGAGACGGCGCCGAGGGCCCGCATCACGACATCCGCCTCCGTTCGGTCGATTCGTCGTTCGCGGATGCCTCGCTCCAGGGAAGCGGCGACCTCGAGCAGAAAGAGGGGTGGTTCGACGGCGTGGAGGCGGGCGTCCCGCAGGGCCTGCTCCACGCGGACGGCGCCGGCGCGGTCGGCCTCATCGTCGAACGCCCACCGGAGGACGACGCTCGCATCGATGACCGTTTCGATCATGACACCGCGCTCGGTGGCGGCAGGTAGTCGAGCAGCCGCTCGCCGAACTCGTCGCGGACCGCGTCGAGGATCGCGTCCACCGTGTCGTGGGGACCGCTGGGAGGTTTCGACCGTGCCCGGATCGCGTCCAGAACGTCGAATGCCCGTCGGCGACGCGCGAGCATCCGTTCGAACGTGTCCGGCCAGTGCGCTGCGTTCCAGCGCGCGGCGTATGCGGCTCGCACGTCATCGCCCGCGTCCGCGGCGGCATACGGGGCGACGGATTCGCGGGCGGCCGCGCCGACCGGGCGCGCCTCGGGCGGCTCCAGGGCCGCGGCCGGGATCCGGACCGCGCGCCCGATCCGAACCGACGCCAGCGAACGGTCCGCGATCCGCCGGCGCACGGTGCGCAGGCTGAGCCCGAGACGGGCCGCGGCCTGGGCGGCGGTGAGGTAGTCGGCGTCGCTCACGAGTCAGATGATGCCACGGAGTGCCTCTCGATGTCACGGCGCGCCGCCGCCGCCCTTCCCGATCGGCGCCCGCGGTCCGGGCACGTGCCCGGCCGGCGTCCGGGTGAGGATCCCGCGACGTCCCAGCTCCTCGAGCAGCGCCATCACGTACTTGCGGCTGGTACCCGTGGCATCGCGCAACGCGGCCGGGGCCAGGGGTCGCTCGGCGGCCAGGCGGAGGGCGGTCGCCTGCAGGTCGGTGAAGACGCGCGCCGACCAGGCCAGGTCGCGGTCCACCCGGACGATGCGCCCCGCTGACTCCAGGGCGTGGATGCCCTCCGGCGGGCAGCCCGCCGCGCGAGCCGTTTCGGCAAGGCTCGGCGGCGAGGGCGTCCCGAGGGCTCGTTCCAGCCGGTCCATCGCGGCGACCAGGGCCGGCGCCGGCCCGATCGCGCCACCCGGCACGTGGACCAGCTCCCCGGTGCGCGCGAGACGGCCGGCCGCGACAGTCGCCTCGAGGAGCGTGCTCGCGGCGTCATTGGCCGCCTGGATGCCGAGCGACGTGCGGCGACGCAGGACCCGGCCGGCACGCACCCGCAGCTCCGCGAGCGGCACGCCGTCGCCGGTCGCCGTCTCCACCGACGCGACGGCCTCGTCCACGGCCGCCGCCGCCAGCGCCGGGAGAAGGACCACGTCCCCGGCCGGCACGGCAGCCCCGGGCAGGAGTGCGTCGACGTCCGGGTCGCGCATCGGCAGCGCCCCGTGCAGCGCGAGGCGCGCGGCCGCCCGCTCCCGCGTCGAGGATGCTCGCGCCAGCGCTTCGACATCGGCCCGGGCCGCGTGGCGCCACGCAGCGCCCGTCGGTGGCCGCGGGTCCAGGATCCGCCCGCCGGCCAGGGGCTCGGCCGGCGACGGCCGGCGGAGCACGAACCGGTCGCCAGCCGCCGCCGCCACGGGGGTCTCCACCCGCAGGATCGCGGTGAGCTCGCCGCCCGGCAGCCCGTCGGCGTCGCGGCGACCCCGCCGGATCACGCCGGCTGCCTGCGCCGTCCCGAGGTGGAGGCGAACCGGCGTCCCGCCGGCAAGGGGCTCGCGACCGCTTTGCCGCGAGGCGTCCAGTCGCAGGGATGGCCGCACCGCGACAAGCAGCCGGGCGGTGGCGACCACCGCCGGATCCTCGGTCAGCACGCTGCCGCGTCCCACGGCGGAGCGGTCCACTCCGGCGAGGTTGGCGGCCAGCCGGCCGCCCGGCCCGGCGCGCTCCACGGGGATCCCGCGCACCTGCAGCTCGCGCGGTCGCACGGCGGCCCCGCCCGGCTCGACGCGGAGCGCGGCGTTGCGCCCGAGCGGGCCGCCGCGCAACGTCCCGGTGACCACGATCCCGCGGCCCTTCACGCCGAAGACCCGGTCCACCGACAGGCGCGCCGGCCCCGGGGCGCCGGCCCCGTCGCGCCGGGCCCGATCGCGCAGCTTGACCAGGGCCTCCCGAAGGTCTTCGAGCCCGACCCCGGTGGCCGCCGAGACGGCCAGGATCGGCGCCCCGGCGAGCGTGGTCCGGTCGACGAGCACGCGGACCTGGTCGATGACCGCCGTCACGCGCTCCACCATGACGAGATCGGTCTTCGTCACCGCGACGACCCCTCGGACGAGCCCCAGGGAGTCGAGCAGCTCGAGGTGCTCCAGGGTCTGGGCGCGCGGGCCGTCGTCGGCGGCGACAACGAGGAGGACCGCGTCGATCTCGCCGGCGCCGACCAGCATGTTGCCGACGAGCCGGTCGTGACCCGGGACATCCACGAAGTCGAGCACGTCGCCGTCGGCGAGGGCCAGGTGGGCATACCCGACGTCGATCGTCATCCCGCGCCGTTGCTCCTCGGGGAGCCGGTCGGCGTCGATCCCGGTGAGTGCCCGGAGCAGCGTCGTCTTGCCGTGGTCGATGTGGCCCGCCGTCCCGACGACGACGGTCATCCACGGACTCCGGACGCGCCCAGGGCCGCCGCCACCGCGCAAGCCAGGTCGGCATCGGCAGCCGGGTCGACCGTCCGGAGATCCAGCACCACGCGTCCGTCCTCGATCCGGCCGACCACCGCGGGCTCACCCGTTCGCAGTGCGGCGAGCAGCCGGTTGGCGGTCGCCCCGGACTGCACCGCGAGCGCGAGCCCGTACGATGCCAGGGTCTCCCCGGGCAGCGAGCCCCCGCCGACCGTGGCCTCCAGGGGGACGCACACGGCTCCCGTGAGCCCGGCGGCCAGGGATTCCCCGCGCGACCGGAGCGCCTCGACGGGCGTGGCGATCATCCGCCACACGGGGATCTCCCGCGTCGCGAGTCCCGCCCGGTAGAGGCCCAGCGTGGCCGCGACGCCCGCGAGCGTCGCCTTGTCGGGGCGCGTCGCGCGGGCCAGCGGATCCCGCCGAAGACGCGCGACGAGGTCCGCGCGGCCGACGACCAGCCCCGCCTGCGGCCCGCCGACCAGCTTGTCGCCCGAGAACAGGACGAGGTCGGCGCCGGCGGCAAGGCGTTCGGCCGGCATCGGCTCGTGGGCCAGCCCG
>Ga0208355_1000325_pt1 | contig 22203 bp, 22 predicted proteins | sample NGESurdeep072012_6_FD_184458 | JGI IMG/M metagenome (GOLD analysis project Ga0208355, IMG submission 184458) | Arctic peat soil microbial communities from Barrow, Alaska - NGEE Surface sample 210-3 deep-072012 (SPAdes) | ecosystem: Environmental > Terrestrial > Soil > Wetlands > Peat ... | reverse complement strand
CCGCGGCAGGGTTGCAGCCACACTTTTTTCAGTGTCTCGAGTTTGCTGCCCTTGAACTTGTAGTAACTCTCGGATTCGCGGGCGAGCGGATTGACGCCCGCGGTGAGTTGACCTGGCTCCTTGATGTCCGAACTGTAGCTGCCGACACCGTCCACCACCATCACGACGCCCTCGTCGAAGGGGCAGACCGCAAATGCGCTGTAGGCATGCGCGAGATGGTGGGAGACCGTCACCACCTTGTCCGATTTTGAAAGATAGAGTGGGTTTTTGGCCGCTTGGGCTCGTTCATTGGCGGCCAGGTTGCCCTCGTAAACCAGGCGAATTTCCAGGTCCTCGACCGGCATGACGTAGCAATTGCGCACCACCAGATCGACATCGTCGAGCGTGATGCCCTCGGCTTGCAGACAATAGTCGACGACTTCCTGAAAAAACCCGCCAGCATGCTTTGCGCGCGTTATCCGCTCCTTCTCGATCGCGTAGGCGATCTCGCCGTCGCGCAGCAGGCACGCGCTGACGTCGTGGTCGTAGGCGTTTATTCCAAGGACGTAGGTGTGTTTCTTAGACATTGGTCTCGTGCTGCTAACAGGTTCTGGCCAGCGTGCCGCCATTTTCTTCTGTCAATTTGTTCGACGCGTCTTCGGATTCGATCGAGCTAATGTTGCATCATGTCGCATGATACATGCAATGCTTTGCGACGTGCTCGGCCCGGTCCTATGGCGCAACTCCGATGATCCAGCTAACATACACGGCGAAGTTGAAGGCTGGGCGCGGGCGAAATGAAAACGGTAAAACGCATTGCCTCCGATCGCTGCTGCGGCGTGATCGTCGACCTCCAGGGCTTTTTCCTGGCGCAGGTGGACAAACGCCTTCGTTCCAGGATCAAGACGAATACCAGCAATTTGGTACGTCTGCTCAGTCATTTCCAAATCCCGATCGTCGTAACGCTTGAGCGGCCCGTCGAACTCAAGGGATCATTGCCGAAAGAAATTGGCAAGCACTTGGACGATCGCGCTCGGACTTTCGAAAAAGACTTCTTCGATTTGTGCAAGGACAAAGAAATAAAACACCATCTTGGGCTTCTAAAAAGGCAACAGGTGATCGTGGCGGGCTGCGAAACAGACGTCTGTGTGTTGCAGTCATGCCTCGGCCTTCTCAGCCTTGGCTATGATGTCTACGTGATGGAGGAGCTGATATTTTCCTCATCGCGCAACGTCGATGTGGCGATTGCGCGCATGAAAGCCGAAGGTGTCATTTTCTCGACGTACAAGAGCCTCTATTACGAGCTGATCGAGACTGTGGAGGGCGGCCTTGAGGCTTTCGGACCTTTCCCCGAAGACCTTCCCGATTCGGCGGTTCAATAATCCTTCTACAAAGGGGGACGGAGAAGCTTGCTGGCTGGCGTAGCAAGTAGTTGTCAGATGGCCAACGCGCTGCGCGGACCGCGCAGCAGCGCCGCAATGAAATGCGCGCGTTCGTCGGTGAGCGTCAGCCCGCGCGGCTCCAGCACATAGCGCGCCAGAAAAATCCCGGTGAGCGCAAAGCCGTCGGCGAGATCGCGGCCGCCCGGCAGCGCATCGCAGTCGCGCAGGAAGGCCGGCAAGCGCAGCATCTTGTCGGCCCAAGGCTCGCCGGCTGCGCGCGAGACCGCCCGTCCCGATTTCGGCGAGACATAGATGAGCTCATCGGTCGCGCCGGTCGCCGCGCATTGCGCGAGATCGAGGCCGAAACCGAGCTCCGACAGCAGCTGTAATTCGAAACGTACCACCAGCGGCGCCGCTAGCACCGGATCCTCGAGCCGATCGAGGATTTCCTCGAACACCGAATAGAGGCCGGCATGCGGGTCGCGCTCAGGCAGCAGCCGCATCAACGCGGCAAGGTGGGTCACGCCATAGATCGCATGCGACGCCGCGAAGAAATTCGACGCGCGCAGCCGCAAGCCCTCCACCGTGTAGTTGCCGAGATGCTCGTCGAGCCGCGCCCGCCAGTTCGCGCTCACACTGTTGCCGGTCTGCAGCACCGGCTTGAGGCGGGAGCCGAAACCGCCGCGCACCAGTCCGAAATGGCGGCCATGCGCGCGCGTCATCAGTTCGAGGATGCCGCTGGCCTCCCCGTGCCGCTTGACGCCGATCACGATGCCTTCATCGGTCCATTGCATGAGGTTGTCATTCCGGGCGCGGGCGAAAGCCCGCGAACCCAGAATCCATACTCCCAGAATCGAAGAAAATCACGGCGACTGGCGCGTTCACTCCTTGGGAAACTCCAGCCCCATCGCGCGGTAGCGCTCCGGATCGTCACCCCAGCCCTCGCGCACCTTTACGAACAGAAACAGGTGCACCTTGGCCTCCACGATCTCGGCGATTTCCCTGCGCGCCGACTCGCCGATCGCCTTGAGGGTCTGGCCGCCCTTGCCGATCACGATCTTGCGCTGACTCTCGCGCTCCACATAGATCGTCTGCTCGACGCGGATATTGCCGCCGCGCAGTTCCTTCCACGACTCGGTCTCGACCGTTGAATGATAGGGCAGCTCCTGATGCAGCCGCTCGAACAGCTTTTCGCGCGTGATCTCCGCCGCAAGCTGCCGCATCGGCGCGTCCGACATCTGGTCGGGCGGATACAGCCACGGGCTTGCCGGCATGCGCTCGGCGAGCCAGCTCTTGAGATCGGCGACGCCGTCGCGCTTAAGCGCCGAAATCATGAAAGTCGCCTCGAACCGGGCCTTGTCGTTGGCGGCTTTGGTCAAGGTCAGCAGCGTATCCCGGGGAACCAGGTCGATCTTGTTGAGGATCAAGATTTTCGCCGGCTTCACCTCGGCGAGCCGGTCGAGGATCGATTCCGCCTCCTCGTCGAGACCCTTGCGCGCATCGATCAGCACGCCGACCAGATCGGCCTCGTGCGCGCCGCTCCATGCCGTCGTCACCATGGCGCGATCGAGCCGCCGGCGCGGCGCGAAGATTCCCGGCGTGTCGACGAAGATGATTTGCGACCGGCCTTCGATCGTGATGCCGCGGATCAGCGCGCGGGTGGTCTGCACCTTGCGCGAGACAATGGTAACCTTCGAGCCGACCAGCGCGTTGAGCAGCGTCGATTTGCCGGCATTGGGTGCGCCGATCAACGCCACAAAACCGCAACGGGTGTCGCCCAAGCTCTTGGTCACATTGGGCGCCGGTGCATCAACCATCAAGCTTGTCCACCGACACGCCGACGCGCGTGAGCATGGCGGCGGCGGCGCCCTGTTCGGCGGCGCGCTTCGAACTGCCCAAGCCCTCGGCCGGCGGCCGGTCGGGGAGCACCACCGCGACGCGGAATTCCGGATCGTGATGCGGCCCGGTGCGCGCGAGCTCGCGATAGGCCGGCGTCGGCAGCCCGCGCGCCTGCGCCCATTCCTGCAGCATGGTTTTCGGATCGCGCAAAGGCCGCAGCGGCTTGAGCATGCGCTCGTTCCAGAACCGCGCGATCAGCGCGTCGGCCGCATCGTAGCCGCCGTCGATGAACGCCGCGCCCACCAGCGCCTCGCAGACATCCGCCAGAATGGTGGCGCGCATCCGGCCGCCGGCGTGCGATTCCGAGTTGCCGAGCTTGAGCGCAGGCCCGAGATCCATCGCTTTCGCCACCTCCGCGCATGTTTCCTTCCGCACCAGATCGGCAAGCCGGCGCGACAGCTCGCCCTCATTCGCTTTCGGAAAGGCGCGATAGAGCATATCGGAGATGACCAGGCCGAGCACGTGGTCGCCGAGGAATTCCAGCCGCTGGTAGCTGGAAGCGCGGTTTTGCGGGCCGCCGGACAGCGCCGAAATATGCGTGAGCGCGCGTTCAAGCAGCACCTTGTCGGCGAACTTGTAGCCGATCCGGTCCTCGAGCGCCGTTCTGTCCTTGGCCTTGCGGCTCATCTGACGATCGTGAATAGCCTGTTCCAGCGCACCGAAACCGGCCAACGCCAGAATTGCCAGGCGCGCTCGCCTTCGTAGACCGAGAAGAAGATGATCTGCGCGCGGCCGACGATGTTCTCGAACGGCACCATGCCGACCTGCGAGAAACGGCTGTCGGTCGAATTGTCGCGATTGTCGCCCATCATGAAATAATGGTCGGGCGGCACCGTGTAGACCTGCGTGTTGTCGGCAAAGCCGTTGTCCACCAGATCGAGCGCGTAATAGTTCACCCCGTTGGGCAGCGTTTCCTTCCAGCGCTTGACCGGAGCGTCGCGCGTGCCCTCCTCGGTCTCGACGAAGTCCGACGCCCGCTCGCGCTTGAGCGGCACGCCGTTAATGTTGACGACGCCGTCGATCACCTGGATGCGGTCACCGGGCAGCCCGATCACGCGCTTGATGTAATCGGTCGCGGTGTCCTTGGGCAGGCGGAACACCACCACGTCGCCGCGCTCCGGCAGCCAGCCGCTCGGAACGCGCCCTGAGAACAAGGGCGGCGACAAAGGCAACGAGAAGTGGCTGTAGCCGTAAGAATATTTCGACACGAACAGGTAATCGCCGACCAGCAGCGTCGCCTTCATCGAGCCGGACGGAATATTGAACGGCTGAAACAGAAAGGTCCGGATCACCAGCGCGATGACCAGCGCGTGAAAAATCACGCGAATCGTTTCGGAAATGCCGCCTTCTTTCCGTTTTGTTCCGGATGTCACGCTCATCGGCCTCTTGTCCCGCCAGTGGGTCCGCGCGCCCCGGCGACCTTGTAGCGGGCGGTCCCCCAGGACGCAATGAAGAAGGCCAGAACCACTGTGACCGTATAAGCAATTGGTATGACTAGGGTTCCTGGCTTCACGCCTTGCCCTCAGGCCGCGCCAAAGGCAACGCCGAAATGATGACAATGGCCTGTGCGGTCGGGCCTTCGTCGGTCAGTGAGACGTCGATCTTGGCCTCGCAGCCGGGCGGCGTGATCGCCTGCAAGCACGTCAAGGCGCCGCCGGTGAGCTTCATGGTGGGACGGCCGGACGGCAGATTGACCACCCCGATGTCGCGCCAGAACACGCCGCGCCGGAAACCGGTGCCGAGCGCCTTGGCGCAGGCTTCCTTGGCCGCGAACCGCTTGGCATAGGTCTCGGCCCGATTGCCGCGGCCCTCGGCCTTGGCGCGTTCGGCCGCTGTGAAAATGCGGCCGAGAAAGCGCTCGCCATGGCGCTCGAGCACGCTCGCGATGCGACGCACGTCGCAGATGTCTGAGCCAAGACCGATAATCATGCTTTTTCCTTGCGCATGATCTTGTCCGAAAACCGGTGCCCACTTTTCGGGATCATGCGCTGGCTTTTGCCCGGCCGCGAGCCATGGCCGCGCGCATGAACTTCACGGTCTCGGCCAGGCCTTCGAACACCGCCTCGCCGATCAGGAAGTGGCCGATATTGAGCTCGACGATCTGCGGCAGCGACGCGATGGTCTGCGCGCTCGCATAATCGAGGCCGTGGCCGGCATGGACTTCCAGGCCGAGGCTCTCGGCCAACTCCGCACCGGCACGGATAAGCTGCCACTCAGCCTCGGCTTCATTGGTTCGCTGCTGCATCAGCGCGTCGCACCAGGCGCCGGTGTGAATCTCGATCACCGGCGCGCCCAGCGCCGCCGCCGCCTCGATCTGCGCAGGCGCTGCGGCGATGAACAGCGACACCCGGATGCCGGCGTGCTTGAGCGCATGCACCACCGGCGCAAGCTGCGCGCGCTGCTTGATGGCATCGAGACCGCCCTCGGTGGTGCGCTTGGTCCGCTTCTCCGGCACCAGACAGACCGCGTGCGGCTTGGTCTTGAGCGCGATCGCGACCATCTCGTCGGTCGCCGCCATTTCGAAATTGAGCGGCTTGTCGATCTCCGCCTTCAGCCGCGCGATGTCGTCGTCGCGGATATGGCGGCGATCCTCGCGCAAATGCGCGGTGATGCCGTCGCAGCCGGCCGTGATCGCGAGCTTGGCCGCGCGCACCGGATCCGGATGGCGCCCGCCGCGGGCATTGCGGATGGTGGCGACGTGATCGACATTGACGCCGAGACGAAGAGCTGGCGCGGTCATTTAGAGTCTAATCCATTCAGATTGAATCGTGCCATCCCTGACACTTATCTTGCGCATGATCATATCCGAAAACCGGTTCCCACTTTTCGGGATCATGCGCTAGCCATTCACCCGTTCCGCCTTCGCCACCACGGGCTTGGCGCGCAGCTGCGCGATGATGGCGGTGAGATGCTTGAGGTCGTAGACCTCCAGATCGATCAGCACGTCGGTAAAGTCGGGCGCCCGGCGCGTCATGCGGATATTGTCGATATTGCCGTCATGCTCGGCGATCACTTGCGTGATCTGCGCGAGCGAGCCGGGCTCGTTCACCGATTGCACCGCGATGCGCGCCGGGAAACGCTGCGGCGTGCTTTCCTCCGCGTCCCAGCGCAAGTCCAGCCAACTCTCCGGCTTGTCCTCGAACTTGCTCAAGGCGGCGGATTGGATCGGGTAGATGGTGATCCCCTCGCCCGGCGTGAGGATTCCGACGATACGATCCCCCGGGACCGCGCCGCCGTCCGGTGCAAAGCTCACCGGCAAGTCGCCATTGATGCCGCGGATCGGGATCGCCGGGCCCTGCGTGCCGGTGCCGGTGCCGGGCACTTTGAATTTGACCGAGGTGAGTTTCTTCAGCCCGAACCAGCCGCTCTCCGACTTCGGCTTCGCCGCCATGGCGGCGGCGCGTTCTTCCTTGTAGTCCGGATACATGGCGCGGGCGACGTCGGAGGCCTTCAATTCGCTGCGACCCACCGCCGCCATCACGTCCTCGAGCGAGGTGCGCGCGAGCCGCGGCAGCGCGCCGGTGAGTTTCTCGTCGGAATAAGCGATCTTGGCGCGCTGGAACAGGCGCTCGACAATGCGGCGGCCGAGCCCGGTATATTGCGTGCGCACCGCCGCGCGCGTCGCGCGCCTGATTGCTGCACGCGCCTTGCCGGTGACCACGATCGATTCCCAGGCTGTCGGCGGCGCGGTTTGCGCCTTCGCGGTGATGATCTCGACCTCGTCGCCATTGCCGAGTTCCGACGTCAGCGGCGCGATCTGGCCGTTAATCTTGCACCCCACCGTGGCGTTGCCGACGACGGTGTGCACCGCATAGGCGAAGTCGATCGGCGTCGCCTTGCGCGGCAGCGCGATCAGCTTGCCCTTGGGCGTGAAGCAGAACACCTGGTCGTGGAACAGTTCAAGCTTAGTGTGCTCAAGGAACTCTTCCGGGTTCGAGCCTTCCGCCAGCAGTTCGATCGTTCGGCGCAGCCAGGCGTAGGCGGTCGATTCCCGCGACAGCAATTCGGTCGGCGAACCGGCACTATCTTTATAGAGCGCATGCGCGGCGATGCCGTATTCGGCGATCTCATGCATCTCGATGGTGCGGATCTGCAGCTCGACCCGCTGCTGGCTCGGGCCGATCACCGTGGTGTGGATCGAGCGGTAATCGTTTGCCTTCGGCGTCGAGACGTAATCCTTGAAGCGGCCCGGCACCACCGGCCAGGTGGTATGCACGATGCCGAGCGCCTGGTAGCAATCGGCAAGCGTCTTCACGATCACGCGGAAGCCGAAGATGTCGGACAACTGCTCAAAGCCGACCGATTTACGTTCCATCTTGCGCCAAATCGCATAGGCGCGCTTACGCCGCCCGCGCACCACCGCCTCGATGCCGCGATCGGCGAGTTTTTTGGTGAGCTGCTTCTCGATTTCCGAAATCAGCAGCTTGTTGCGGTCGGCGAGCGCATTGAGTCGCGCGCTCACCACCTCGTAGGCTTCCGGGTAGAGTTCGCGGAACGCAAGGTCGTCGAGCTCCTCGCGCATCTCATGCATGCCCATACGGCCCGCGAGCGGCGCATAGATCTCCAGCGTCTCCTCGGCGGCGCGCCGGCGCGACGCGACCGGCATGTAGTCGAGCGTGCGCATGTTGTGCAGCCGGTCGGCGAGCTTGATCAGCAGCACGCGCACATCGTCGGCAATTGCCAACAGCAGCTTGCGCAGGTTCTCCGCCTGCTTGGCTTCCTTGGTGACCAGGTCGAGCCGCTTGAGCTTGGTCAGGCCCTCGACCAGCGCACCGATGTCGGGTCCAAACAGGCTGTCGATCTCGGTGCGGGTCGCTGCGGTATCCTCAATGGTGTCATGCAAAAGTGCGGCAGCAATGGTCGAATCGTCGAGCTTGAGGTCGGTCAGAATCGCCGCCACTTCGATCGGATGGGAGAAATAGGGATCGCCCGAGGCGCGTCGCTGCTCGCCATGGGCCTTCATGGCGTAAACATAGGCACGGTTGAGCAGCGCCTCATTGCTGTTCGGGTTGTAGCGGCGCACCCGCTCGATCAGGTCGTATTGCCGCATCATCTGCGGCGGCTTTTTGGATTGGGCAGGCTTTTCAAGAGCTTCCGGCGCGGCGGCAACGGCCCGCGCGAGCGGCGCCCGGGTCGGGGACTGCTTTTGCATGCGCGGAAGGTCGGAGCGCGTGCGCGTCATTCAGGTGCCTCGGAACCGATCCCGCAGCAAAACGGCTCGGCGAGCGGCTCATCTGGCACTAGATATCACGTCATTTCGGCGTGGTCGCAAGGGTTTGCCGGGCTCCTTAACAAAAAGGCCCGGCGCAGAGGCCGGGCCTTTAGCTAATATCTGTGCAAACGCGGAGCTGGACGCTTATTCGGCATCCTCTTCCGGCACCTCTTCCGGCGGCGCCAGGCCTTCGAGGCCCTTCAGCAGCTCTTCTTCGGTCATGCGGTCGGCGGTTACCTCTTTATCGTCCGAATCGGCACTGCCGCCGGCGCCAATCAGCGGCACCTCGGGTTCGGGCTCGTCGACCTCGACATACTTCTGCAAGCTGTGGATCAGGTCTTCCTTCAAATCGCCGGGCGACACCGTCGTATCGGCGATCTCGCGCAGCGCCACGACCGGATTCTTATCGTTGTCGCGCTCGATGGTAATCTGCGACCCGGACGAGATCATCCGCGCCCGGTGGCTCGCTAGAAGCACGAGATCGAAGCGGTTCTCAACCTTGTCGATGCAATCTTCTACGGTGACACGGGCCATCGGCTCGTCACTCCTCCGGTGGAACTATGTCCTGAAATCAACTGGTAGGTATCCCCTGTGGGCTCAAAATTCAAGCATTTTTGTCTTGGTTTAGCCCTGGCCGTCTGTTAGTCGGAATGCTGGAAACCGCAAGCAGGCCGGCCGGGCTGGATTTTATCGGCAATGGCGTGATTGCGCGGTGCCAACTAAATTGATCGAAGGTGCCGTCTAGGTTCTGTTAACGCCGATCCAATGCTGCGCGTCCCACGCTTCTCGCGCGCCGGACGTGCGCAGGATCTGGAAATTAGACTTGTATTGCGAGCATTATGAGAGAGCCCCCATGACCGTACCTGGTGAAAAAATCGCCTTGTTCATTGACGGAGCCAATCTTTACGCCACCGCCAAATCCCTCGGTTTCGACATCGACTACAAGAAGTTGCTGAAGGAATTTCAATCGCGCGGCTATCTGTTGCGGGCGTTTTATTACACCGCGGTGATCGAAGATCAGGAATATTCCTCGATCCGCCCGCTGATCGATTGGCTCGATTACAATGGCTATTCGGTCGTCACCAAGGCGACCAAGGAATTCGTCGACCAGACCGGCCGCCGCAAGATCAAGGGCAATATGGACATCGAGCTTGCGGTCGATGCCATGGAAATCGCCGGCACGATCGACCACATGGTGCTGTTCTCCGGCGACGGCGATTTCCGCTCGCTGGTGGAAGCCGTGCAACGGCGCGGCGTGCGCGTCACCGTGATTTCAACCATTTCGACCCAACCGCCGATGATCGCCGACGAGTTGCGCCGTCAGGCCGATATCTTCACCGACATCGTCACGCTGCAGGGCAAGATCGGCCGCGATCCGGCCGAACGCGCCGCGCGCGAGGCGCGCGGTCCGCGCGACGATCGCGAACCGCAGCAGCACACGCCGCAATTCCTGCAGCGGCCGCCGGTGCCGCCGCAGCGCGCCGGCGCGCCCGCCGTCGTCGGTGCCGACGACGACGAGGAATTCATCGAGTAGCCGGTGCGTCCGGCCATGCCGGAGGCCCAAGGAACGCTTGGGGACGGCAAGCCCGGGCGCGATTGCCCGCGCTGCCCGCGGCTGGCGGCGTTTCGCAAGACATGGCGCGGGAAAGAACCAACCTGGTTCAACGCGCCGGTCCCCTCCTTCGGACCGCTCGATGCGCGCGTGCTGATCGTGGGGCTCGCGCCCGGCCTGCAAGGCGCCAACCGCACCGGCCGCCCGTTCACCGGCGACTATGCCGGCGTGCTGCTGTACGAGACGCTTGCCCGCTATCGCTTTACGCGCGGCCAATATGGCGCGCATCCCGACGACGGATTGACGCTGATCGATTGCCGCATCACCAATGCGGTGCGCTGCGTGCCGCCGGAAAACAAACCGACCACCGTCGAGATCGCGACCTGCCGCGATTACCTCAAGCCCACCATCGCCGAAATGCCGAAGCTGAAGGCGCTGGTCGCACTCGGACGCATCGCCCATGACAGCGTGGTGACGGCGTTCGGCGCAAAAAAGTCAGCCACGCCGTTTAAGCATCGGGCTAAGAATATGCTGGGCGAGCTTGCGCTGTTTTCCAGCTATCATTGCTCGCGCTACAACACCAATACCGGCGTGCTCACGCCCGAAATGTTCCGCGACGTGTTCGCGAGCGTGCGCGCTTATCTCAAAACCTGAAGCCATGCGATGACTTCCGCGGCATTCTTGTCGGGCGGGAACACCGGATAGAACGCCTTGGTGATGATGCCGTCAGCGATCACGAGCGCCATACGCTTCAGCAGCGTCATGCCGGCCGCCGTGAAGGTCGGCAGCTTGAGCGCCTTGGTGAGCGCAAGCGTTTCGTCCGAGAGAATCGGAAACGGCAGATGCAGGCGCGTCGCCGCCTCGTGCTGGTAAGCGGTGGCTTGCGTCGACAGCCCGTAAAGCTGCGCCACGCCCAACCGCTTGAGCTCGCCGAAATAATCGCGGAACGAACAGGATTGCGGCGTGCAGCCGCGCGCGCCCGGGATCTGGTCCCAGCCGTCCGGCGGATCGATGCCCGGCACGCCGGTGCGCGGATAGATATAGACGACGGTACGGCCCTTGAGCGTCGACAGATTGACCGCCGCGCCAAGCGTCGCCGGCAGCGCCAGATCGGGGACTTTCATGCCGGTGAGATGACGCGCGGCGCCGTCGTCCTGCGGGACCGGAATATTGGGCGGCAGGACCGTCGGATTGTGCGTGCCGGGCGTTTCGGTCATTTCCTGTCTCCCTTTCGCTTGCGCATGATCTTGTCCGAAAACCGGTTCCCACTTTTCGGGATCATGCGCTGTATGACATGAATTCCATCAGCGAGCCGTCGGGATCGCGGAAATAGACACTGGTGCCCGGCCCCTTGGCGCCGAACCGTTGCAGCGGCCCGCGCTCGGCCGCAATGCCGTGCGCCTTCAGATGCGCGATCGCGCCCTCGATCGGCCCGCTCCATTCGAAGCAGAGATCGCTGTTGCCGGGCTGCACTGGCAACCGCGCGACTTCCGCCGGCTTCACGCCGGGGCCGTGGACGTTGAGCTGCTTGTCGCCAAAGCGATAGGCAAAGCCGACCGGGCGCGTCACCAGTTCTGCGCCCATCACCTGCGTGTAGAACCTGTTCGAGCGCTCCCACTCGGAGACGTGGATGACGCAGTGATCGAGTTTGGTGGGCACAGCCATGATGTTATCCTCCCCTCACCGATCAGGTCGGCTAGCGGTCTTGCGCCGCAGGCACGATGCCGAGCTTGCGCCCTACCCGCATGGCCACCGTCCGCCGCTCGTCGTTCAGCTTCGCCATGCGCGGCTTCAATGCTGCGATCGTCTCAGGCGATGCCGTCTGCGGTGAGCCGGAATTGAACGGCGGCGCCGGATCGTATTCGATCTGCAGCTGGATTTCGCGGGCGACCTGCTCGCCGTCGAGGATGGCGGCAAGCGCCAACGCGAAATCGATGCCCGATGCGACACCGGCGCCGGTCACGATATTGCCGTCCACCACCACGCGTTCGCGCACCGGAATGGCGCCGAGCAGCGTCAGGTGATCGATCGCCGCCCAATGACAGGTGGCGCGCCGGCCCTTGAGCAGGCCGGCCGCGCCGAGCACCAGCGAGCCGGTGCACACGGATGTCACGTAGCGCGCCGACGCCGCCTGCTTGCGCAAAAATTCCAGCGCCGCCTCATCTTCCATAAGGTCCTGCTGGCCAGGACCGCCGGGCACCATCACCACGTCGAGCGGCGGACAATCGGCATTAGTGACGGTCGGCACGATCTGCATTCCGCGATCGGTCGTCACCGGATCGCGCGTGCGCGCCACCAGATCGACGGTGGTGTTCGGCAACCGCGCCAGCACTTCGTAGGGGCCGGTCATGTCGAGCTGGGTGAGGCGCGGAAAGATCAGCATGCCGATGCGGCGCGGGGCTGCCATGGCGTTTACCTTTGCTTGCGCATGATCTTTTTCGAAAACCGGTTCCCACTTTTCGGGATCATGCGCTACCCCTTCTGCCGCATCAGCCGCCCGCGCTCGCGCTCCCAGGAGCGCTTCTTCAGCGTCTCGCGCTTGTCGTGCAGCTTCTTGCCTTTGCCCAACGCGATCTCGATCTTGGCGCGGCCTCTCTCATTGAAATACAGCTTGAGCGGCACGATGGTCATGCCCTCGCGGTCGACCGCGCCGGCGAGCTTGTTGATCTGGCGCTGATGCAACAGCAGCTTGCGCGGCCGCTTGGGCATGTGGTTATAGCGATGCGCCTGCAAATATTCCGGGATATTGGCGTTGATCAGCCAGATCTCGCCGTTGCGCGCGTCGGCATAGGATTCGGCGATGGTCGCCTTGCCGGCGCGCAGCGACTTGACCTCGCTGCCGGTGAGCATGATGCCAGCCTCGTAGGTCTCACCGATCTCGTAGTTGAACCGCGCCTTGCGGTTGTCGGCGACCACCTTGAAGCGGCGCGCGGGTTTCTCGGCCATGGCCTTCTATATAGCCGTTCAGCGCGACTTCAGCAGATCGCGGATTTCGGTGAGCAGTTGTTCCTGCTTCGACAGCGCCGGGGCCTTCTCGGCTTCCTTGCTCATCATTCGGCCGAGCGCCCGGATCGCGATAAACAGCACAAAAGCGATGATGATGAAGTTAAACGTAACCGTTATAAAACTCCCCCAAGCCAATACAGCTCCTTGCTTTTTTGCCTCGATCAAGGTGGCGGCCGTGATCTTGGGCGAGAGCGGCAGGAAGTAGTTGGAAAAGTCGAGGCCGCCGGTGATCGCCCCGATCACCGGCATGATGATGTCGCCGACCAGCGACTGCACGATGCCGCCGAACGCCGCCCCGATGATCACGCCGATGGCGAGATCGACCACATTGCCGCGCAGCGCAAACTTCTTGAATTCGGCGAGCACGCGCTGGACCCCTATCGTTGTTATCGGGTCAGAACCCGGACCCCATATTTTTGGTTGCGCATGATCTTGTCCGAAAACCGGTTCCCACTTTTCGGGATCACGCGCTAGTTGATCAGCCCGGCATGCACCATGGCTTCGCGCACCATGGCCTTCGACTTCTCCGACAGCGGCACCATCGGCAGCCGCACCGTCTCGGCGCACTTGCCGAGCACCGACAGCGCATATTTCGCCGGCGCCGGATTGGTCTCGACGAACAGATGCTGATGTAGCGGCATCAGCTTGTCCTGCAGCTTGAGCGCGCTGGCGAAATCGCCCTTCAGGCACGCGCTCTGGAACTCGGCGCAAAGCCGCGGCGCCACATTCGACGTCACCGAGATGCAGCCGTGGCCGCCATGCGCCATGAAGCCGAGACACGTGCCATCTTCGCCGGACAGCTGGTTGAAGTCGGGGCCGATCACCTCGCGCTGCTGCGACACCCGCATCATGCTGGCGGTGGCGTCCTTCACGCCGGCGATATTCTTGCAGTCGAACAGCCGCTTCATGGTGTCGACCGACATGTCGACCACCGACCGGCCGGGGATGTTGTAGATGATGATTGGAATGCCGATGGCGTCGTTGACCGCCTTGAAGTGCTGGTACATGCCTTCCTGGGTCGGCTTGTTGTAATAGGGCGTCACAATCAGCACCGCGTCGGCGCCCGCCTTTTCCGCATGCTGCGACAATTCGACCGCTTCGGCGGTCGCGTTCGAGCCGGCGCCGGCGATCACCGGCACCCGGCCGTCGGCCTGGTCAATGCACCATTCTACCACCCGCTTGTGCTCGTCATGCGACAGCGTCGGGCTCTCGCCAGTGGTTCCGACCGGAACCAGGCCGTTGGTACCCTCGCCGATCTGCCATTCCACCAGCGCGCGGAACGCCTTTTCGTCGAGCGAGCCGTTTTTGAACGGCGTGACGAGCGCGGTGAAGGATCCTCGAAAGCTCGTCTTGGCGGTCATGACACGGCTTCTCCACAGGGGTGTATTTTCCCTTGCGCATGATCTTATCCGAAAACCGGTTCCCACTTTTCGGGATCATGCGCTGGCGCCCCATAGATATCGGGTCGTCCGCAGCGATGAAAGCCCTCCGAGGCGCCATAAATTGGCGCCATAATTTGGCGTCTGCCCCGCTTTTGCCCCTGTTCTGGGCTAGGGGTGACAGGCGGACGATTTCGGGGGGTATCCCTTCATCAACCATATTGGCCTAATGGCAGGCTAAAAGCTGTGCGCGGCCCGTGAGTCGGGTCGCCGGGACCGAGGCAAAGGGTTTGAATGCACGCAACTAATCGGAACCTCTTGGGCTTCTATGGGGCCCTGGCGGCTGCCGGCGCATTGTGCGCCGGGCCAGCCATGGCCGCGTCCGAGAAAGTTCCCTTGCCGCAATCGCGGCCGGCCATTCATGCCGCCAAAGGACCTGCCGCCAAAGGACCTGCCGCCAAAGGACCTGCCGCCAAGGCACCGGCCGCCAAGGCACCGGCCGCCAAGGCACCGGCCGCCATGGGGCCTGCCGCCATCATGGGGCCTGCCGCCAAGGCGCCGGCCACGCCGGTCGCCCGTATTGTCCCACTGCCGCCCAAACGCCCAACCGCCGGCGGCGGCGGGCTGGCGGCCTTCGTGCAAGCCAATGTGGGCTTGCGCGGCGCGCTGTTCGCCAGCCGCGCCACCTTCCAGCCGCTGGCGCGCCCCGTCTCGGGCCCGTTCGCCATCGCGCCCACGGCGGCCACCTCGGCCGCCGATATCGCGGCCGTGAAACAAGTGATCGAGGCCACGCGCAAGAGCAAGAAGGCGGAGGCCGATGCCACGGCGAAGACCATCGCCGATCCGCTGGCGCGCAAGCTCGCCGACTGGGTGATCCTGCGCAGCGACAACACCAATCCGAGTTTCCAGCGCTACGCCGCTTTCGTGGCGGCCAATCCGAGCTGGCCGCACGCGCCGCTGTTCCGCCGGCGCGCCGAGAATGCGCTGTGGAACGACAAACGCGACGACGCCACGGTGCGCGCCTTCTTCGCCCAGCATAAGCCGACCACCGCCAAGGGCCGCTACGTGCTGGCGCGCGCCCTGCTCGCCCAGGGCGATCGCGCCGGAGCCGAGGCGCTGGTGCGCCATGCCTGGGGCCACGACGATTGCAGCGCCGAAGTCGAGAAAAAAGTGCTCGAGATGTTCGGCGACCTGCTCACCCGCGCCGACCACAAGACGCGCATGGAGCAGCGGTTCTATTCCGATGACGTCGAGGCCGGCTTGCGCGCGGGCGAGCGTCTTGGCGGCAACGACCTGCTGATCGCGCGCGCCCGCGCGGCGGTAATCAAGAAGGCGGGCAATGCCAAGGCGCTGCTCGACGCGGTGCCGGCCGCCGCGCGCAGCGATGCCGGCTACATCTTCGCGCGCGTGCAATGGCTTCGCAAAGACAACAAGCCGGAAGAAGCCGGCAAGCTGATCCTCACCGCGCCGAAGGATACCGCCGCGCTGGTCGATCTCGACCAATGGTGGCTGGAACGGCGCCTGCTGGTGCGCAAGCTGCTCGACGACAACGACGCGCAAACCGCCTATCGCGTGGCGCGCGAAGCCGCCTCGCCGCCGCGCGACAACTATCGCGTCGACCAGCATTTCACCGCCGGCTGGATCGCGCTGCGCTACCTGCGCGACCCGGCCACCGCCGCCGGCCATTTCGCTCAAATCGCCAGCGGCACCAACAACCCGCACGCGCTTGGGCGCTCCGGCTATTGGCAGGGGCGCGCGGCCGAGGCTATGGGCCAGCGCGCGCAGGCCAAGGCATTTTACGAAATGGCGGCCGAGCACACCGCCACTTATTACGGCCAGCTCGCGCGTGCGCGGCTGGGGCTCACCGATCTTGGCCTGCGCGGGCCGCCGTCGTTCACGCCGGAAGAGCGCAACGTCCTCAGCAACCTTGAAGTCGTGCGCGCAGTGGAAATTCTTTATGCGCTGAACGAGCGCGACATGCTGGCGTCGATCTTTGCCGAACTCGGCGAAAGCGGCACCGACATCGCCGGCATGGCGGCGGTGGCCGAAGTTGCCGGCAAGTACGGCGATGGCCGCGCGATGCTGCTGCTCGGCCAAGGCGCGCTCGGGCGCGGGCTGCCGCTCGATTACTACGCCTATCCGATCGTCGGCCTGCCGGAATACAACCCGATCGCTCCGCCGATCGAGCCGGCGGTGACCTATTCGATTGCGCGCCAGGAGAGCCACTTCAATCAGAAAGTGGTCTCGACCGCCAATGCCTACGGCTTCATGCAGGTGACACCGGCGGCGGCGCAAGACACTGCCAAGCTTTACAAGGCGCCCTATAACCGCGCCCGGCTGCTCAGCGATCCGGTCTACAATATGCAAATGGGCGCGGCCGAACTCACCATGCTGCTCCGCACCTACAATGGCTCATATCCGCTCACCTTCGCCGGCTACAATGCCGGCCGCGGCCGCGTGCGGCAGTGGATCGCCGCCTATGGCGATCCGCGCGACCCCAAGGTCGACCCGGTCGATTGGGCCGAACGCATCCCGATCGCCGAGACGCGCAACTACGTGCAGCGGATCATGGAGAACCTGCAGGTCTATCGCGCCCGCTTCGGCGGCGGCACCAAGCTGGTGATCGAGGCCGATCTCAAGCGCGGCGGCACCAACTAGCCGCATGCTGTCGACGGTGCCCGCGCACGCTGCCGCATGGCGTCAAGCTGTGCGATAGTGGCGCCGGCCGATCGCGCCCTGCGCCAAACGCCATTTCGTTACGGGCCCTGCCATGACCGGAAACGGCTTCACCAGCACCTTCATCTCCGCGTCCGATGGCCTGAGGCTGCACGCGCGCTGCCATGGCCGGCGTAGCGAACGGACTATGCCGGTGGTCTGCCTGCCGGGTCTCGCCCGCACGGCGGCCGATTTCGACGCGCTGGCCGGCGCCTTGGCCAACCATCGCAGTGCCCCCCGCCGCGTCGTCGCACTCGACTATCGCGGCCGCGGCGACTCCGAATACGATCGCAACCCGGCGAATTACTCGTTCCAGATCGAACTTGCCGATGTCTTGGCGGTGGTCACGGCGCTCGATTGCCTGCCGGCAATTTTCGTCGGCACCTCGCGTGGCGGCATTCTTGCGATGCTGCTCGCCGCCCTGCGGCCGACCGCGATCGCCAGTGTCGTGCTCAACGATATCGGCCCGCTGATCGAGCCGAAGGGGCTGATGAGGATCAAGGGCTATGTCGGCAAGCTGCCGCAGCCGCGAAGTTTTGAGGAAGGCGCCGAAATCCTGCGCCGGCTATTCGACGCACAATTTCCCAAGCTCGGGCCTGAAGACTGGCTCGCCAATGCGCGCCGTACCTTCAAGCAGGAGAACGGCGCCCTGGTGCCAACCTACGACGTCAAGCTCGCCAAGACCATGGAAGGCATCGATTTCGAGCGGCCGCTGCCGCCGCTCTGGAAGGAGTTCGACGCGCTCCGCCACGTGCCGGTCTTGGTGATCCGCGGCGCCAATTCCGACATTCTAACGGCCGCAACCGTCGAGGCGATGCGCGCGCGGCGCGCCGCGCTCGAGACCATCGAGGTGGCCGACCAGGGCCATGCGCCGCTGTTGGCGGAAGCCGACGTGATCGCGCGCATCGCAGAATTCGCTAAGCGTTGCGATGCAGCCCACGCGTATTAGCGCGCGATCCTGAACTAAACGACCCTCGCCTGCGCGGCGGCAGGCCCTCCGCGCCAAGGCAAACAAAAAGCCCCGGCGGTTTCCCGCCGGGGGCTGTTGTTCTTAAGTTGCGCTCACGCGATCAAGGATAGAAATCGCGATGGACGCGGAAGCGGAGCGACCAGACATCCTGGTCTTGGATATTAACCACTCCGGTCGGCTGCGTCGTGCCAGCAACCTGGGTGTAGATACCCGTCCCACCGCTCGCCGTGCCCAGCTTCTGGTACAACACGTCGAGACCGAGGTAGGTGTCGGCGGTGATGTTCCACTGAGTGCGCGAACCAATCCACCACTGGTTCCAGTTGTTTTCGCAGTTACTGAGGGCGCTCAGACCGCCACCACTGGTGCGAGCCGTAGTGGCGATATTGCAGATCGCCGCATTCGCGGTGTCGTTGTAGCTCACGGCGAGATAGCCGCCATACAACGAGGTGCGCCACTGCTTGTTCCAGAAGTGCTCGTAGGCCGCGTCTACGACCCACGCCGTGGTCAACTGGACGGCGGTTTGGCCGCCAGTGCTGGTGCCGCTGAACACGCCATCGGTAACCCAGCCATAGCCCACACTATTGCCATTGAAGGAGAACGGGCTGGCCGAGCCGTTTTCCGTGAACGACGCGTAGCGCATGGCACCTTCGGTATAGTTGACCTGGGACTGGAAGTAGTCGCCCGGGCCGATCATCGGTGCATTGAGCTTGAGGCCTGCACCGACCGCAAAGCCAATGACATTGGAGGGATTGCCGCGTTGAGCATCGCCGGTCAAGCTGCCAGTAGGGCTGGTATAGTAGCCGCCGCTGGCGTTATGGAGAGCGCCCATGACCTGGGCAGAACCCCAGGCCTGATCGACGCGCAGGTTGGCCACGACATCCGGCCAAGTTTGGCCTGAGGTATCGGTACCCGGCAGAGCGCCGAACACAGAGAACGGTGTTAGACTTTGGACCGAAGGAGCAGCCCCGCCGAGGCTGACAACGTTATTGGTAATTATGCTCGTATTAGCCACACCAGTCACGCGCGGCTGTTCGGCCGAGATCGTGGCCGACAAGCCATTGCCGAACTGGGCGGTGTAGGCCGCAACCTTCCAGCCCGGATCGCCGGTATCAGAGGACGGGGCGCCACCCCAGTAGGCAGTCGCCGGCGAGGAGTAGAAGTCGAAGAACGACTGCGTCGTGCCGAACGTAAACCCGGCAAACTGGATGAACGCACGGTTGGAGCTGAACAAGGCACCATCCGGGCTGTCATAGTTCACGCCGACCGCGATGTAGCTGCGGATCGTGCCGTACTCAGACTGACTGCGGGCGTCGGCGGTGATGTAACCGCGCGTCCGCATGACGAAGTCGTTGTTGGTGGTCCTCGTATTATAACCAGCCGCGAACGGGCCGTTCGTCATGCTGTTGCCGCCGTTGTAGGCGTACTCTGCGCGCACCCAGCCACCCATTTTCAAGCACATATCAGTGCCCGGGATGTAATAAAATCCCGCACCGTACAGACTGCAAATCTTCACGTACTGGACCGGGCTGGATACCTTTACCGGCATTTAAGGGCACAACGAACTCAAAAAAAGGTTTTGGTCAATCATCTCTAAGCGTGCACCTCGGTCGTGCGAAGGTGGCCAATACACATAGGCTTGCGCGGACAGTGTGCACTTATGAAGCAGTTGCTCCATTCTTGGAATTGCTGCCGTTGTCACGTACGAGGTACCGGCTAGGTCGGAAGAGGTTCGTAATCAGCATGTGCCCCAGGAGGCGATGGTGCGGATGGTGGCGCGATGACGATAGGGCCAACCAGTTCTGCTGCGTCCAACAACGTTCCTTGGCTCAGATGCGCGTATCGCTGCGTAGTACGAGCGTGTAGATGCCCAAGTAAGCCTTGCACGACGTACAACGAGACACCTTGGTTCACCAGGAAGCTGGCAAACGAATGGCGCAGGTCGTGTAATCGGACATCTTCAAGAAAAGCTCGTCGTCGAATGCGATCCCAGGGAAAGAATAGCGAGGGAGGCGGTCGTCCACTGACCGAAGATGGAAAAATGAACGGGTTATCGGGACGACGATCAAGGTTGCGTAGCAGTGATATTGCGGGTGCATTTAGCACGATCAGCCTGGGCTTTCCTGACTTGGACACCGGCACGAGCAACGTTCGCTTGTTCCAGTTCAAGTACTCCCACTTGGCTTGCGTGATCTCATTGCGCCGCGCACCTGTCAGTAAAAGCAGTATAATCGCTTGAGCCGCGACTTGGTTTTCGTCTGCCTTAAGTGCGACCACGAGCCGGTGCGCTTCTTCGGCTGTGAGAAACCGATCCCGCTGAACATCGGGCGCTGTGCTCAAGCCGGAGGTCGGATTGTCCTCAAATCCGGGGACATCCCATTTTCGTCCGAGATTAAACATAAAGCGAAGGAGGACAAGCACTCGGTTGGTTGTCCCAGTGCCATACCCGTCAGCCCGCAACTTCTGCAACAATGCCGCGATATTTTGCCCGCCTATCTCGTCCACATGTTTTGTACCCAGGGCGGTGAGAATATGCAGCCGCAAGATCGTTTCATCCGTGCGCCAGCTTCTTTTGTATGACCGCACAAAGGGCAAATACTGGTCATGCACGAAGGAAGATAAACGCGGTATCGCCCGCAGCCTTTCCCGGTTCTTTTGCGGGTCAGCTCCGAGTGTAACCTGTGCGAGCACGCGCCGCGCTTGCTTCATTGCCTGCTGCAATGAAAGTACGCCTGCCGAACCGATCTTGAACTGCCTTTCTCGGCCGCGTTCATCCGTGTATCGCTGATAATAGGTTCGCCCGCCCGAGCACCGGACTTCCAGCAAAAAGCCGCGATGATGTTGATCGAAAAAGTCGACCTTACGGCGGCCCGATGGACATTTGGCTTTGCGTACGAAAGACGCTGAGAGATCGACGAGCGGCATTACGCATCACCAATTATAATGTTTGAGTATAGATTATGATCTATATGACATTTTCTATTATGTCGAGGAAAAAGGACAGCCGTTTGTGGTGCAGCTGCGGGCCATGCAACCTACAGCAGTGCTCCGGCTGCGTTTTCCGTGAACATCTCGCCGTCGCGGATGTATCTCGCCAACATCGCATCTGAAGCGTGGCGGGTCTGCGCCCTGATCCTCCAGGTCGGGACCCTGGCCAGGGCGGCACTAGTGGCGAGCCCGGCCCGCAGCGAATGCCCCGAGTACTGAGCGGGATCAAGACCGGCTGCCGCGACCCGCTCCCGAACCACGAGCGCGATGGCCTCGCCCGAAAGGCGGATGTCGTGAACGCGGCGATGACGATCTACCGGCCGGAACACCGCCCCCTCAGTGATCCCCGAGGCAGTCATCCATGCGTCGAGCGCGGCGACGGGGCACCACCGGGTTCGACCAAGCGGAACGCCGATCTTCTGCCCGTGGCCATCCTGGTCGGTTTTCGACCGGCGCAGGTGGAGGACGATCCCTTGGCGCACGTGCTCGATGTCCGTCACGTCCAGCCCGACCAGCTCGGAGCGCCGCAGCCCGCCCCCAAACCCGAGTAGCAGCATGGCTCTGTCCCTAACCGCCTTCAGGCCACCGTCCATCTTGTCGAGCACGATCAGCAGGTCATCCCGCAACAGCGGCTTGGCCTCGCGCTGGGCGCAGCCCCGGGTGCGTTTGATGCCACGCATGGTCGCCCGGACCAGTTCTGAGCGGGTTGGATTGCTTAGTCCCCGCGCTTCGTGCGCCTTCGAAATTGAGGCGAGACGTCGGACCAAGGTCGCCACGCGGAGCGTGTTGGCACTGTCAGCCAGATAGGCTGCGAGTGTTTCGGCTGAGGCAGGGATCGAGCCGCCCCACTGCTCGAACTCACCCAAATCGCTCAGGTAAGCCTTCCGGGTGTTTTCGGAGATGCTGTCGTTGACGAAGCGTGCGACCCCCGCCGTCACCGCACCCGGTGACATTAATATCAAATTTTGGAACGTAGCCGGAACAGACTGCCCCATTGTGGGTCTCGATAAGTAAGGATTATCACGAGAGCCTCTTGCAAAACTCCCGGCGAATATGGTCCGCGCAGCTTGTTCGCGTGTGACGGGGTGGTTTTGGGATCGTTGTCGCGGCTTTCGCTTCTAATT
>Ga0208355_1000317_pt1 | contig 22730 bp, 19 predicted proteins | sample NGESurdeep072012_6_FD_184458 | JGI IMG/M metagenome (GOLD analysis project Ga0208355, IMG submission 184458) | Arctic peat soil microbial communities from Barrow, Alaska - NGEE Surface sample 210-3 deep-072012 (SPAdes) | ecosystem: Environmental > Terrestrial > Soil > Wetlands > Peat ... | reverse complement strand
TTACACCTACGCCGAGGCGCGCTGGACCGAGACGCTGCCCGATTGGATCGGCGCGCATGTGAACGCATTTGCGGCGATCGGCGGCGTGTCGAAGGCGCTCGTGCCCGACAATCTGAAGGCTGGCATCACGAAGCCATCGCGCTACGAGCCTGGCATCAACCGGACGTACCAGGACCTCGCCGACCACTACGGCTGCGTTGTGCTCCCCGCCCGTGTGATGAAGCCGCGCGACAAGGCGAAGGTCGAGGTCGCGGTCCAGATCGTCCAGCGCTTCGTGCTGGCGAAGCTACGCCATCGCCGCTTCTTCTCGCTGGCCGAGTTGAACGCGGCGATTCGTGACTGCGTAACGGCCATCAACGCCAAGGTTATGCGCCGCATAGGCAAGAGCCGCAACGAGCTGCTGGAGACGATCGACCGTCCGGCGCTCGATGCGTTGCCGAACGCGGCGTATTGCTATGCGGAATGCCAGTCGGCCCCCTTCGTCGATGGCTGCATGGGGGAGCCTCAGGCAGCGTGCATCTCGATCTTCAAACCGTCCACCTGAGCGTGAAGAAAAACCGCGCACAGCAAGCTCCTCGGCCTTCCGGCCTATAAAGCAGGCGGTCAGTTGTCTTTCGCGCCCTCTCGGATCCACGCTCGAATGTCGTTGCGGTCACACGACGATAGCTGCTTTTTCCCGTGCGGCATTCGCAGTTCCGGGGAAGCACGCCAATCGAGCAGCAACATCAGATTACTGCTCTCCGGATCGCCCGGTATGACCATCGGCCCAAACTTGGTGCCCTTCATTATGCCCGCATAAGAGGTGAGGTCCAATCCGCTTTTTTGGGTTCCTTCCCCGTTCGGTTGATGACAGCTCTCGCATCGCCCCTTAAGAATTGGCACGACATCCTCTCTAAAGCTCTTCTTGGTCTGGCTGGTCTGCGGGGCACAAAAAGCGGTGGATGACGTGGTGATCTGCATGCCAGCCGCCGCCACAATGGCCAGCGCAGCAGCCGCTGCGAAAAAAAGAGGTTGCCGCTTCATAGCCGGTCTCCTGCCGTTTCGTATGATCTATTTATAGATGGTCTCCCATCATTTCCTATAATTTTTTTATATCGGAAATTGGGTTCAACTTTGACGAACGTCAAAAAGAAGCTTGGGCAGCGCGTGCCGCTTGTTACGGAGGCTTTGTATTAAGCCTCCGGTTGGCTGTGCGGAAGGACTTTGGCGGGGCGTGGCGTCGGGATCACGATTGCGTGCGTTGCGCCGCGGTCAATTTCCAGGGTGTCGCATAGGGGTGAGCCGGCGGCTCAAACGAAAGGAGCGGCCCAATGGCCGCTCCTCCGTATCAGTTGATTATGCCGGCAGCGATGCAGCTACCATTTAAAGATCAGCGACGCGGCGAGCAGGTGGACGTTGTAGTTGGGGTTGTTGCCAGCCATCCAGGTCTGGTACCCAAGCGTAGGGTTAGCGCCCGAATACATGTAAGTCTGCATCATATCGTTCTGCCAGTTGGTCACGCTGGTGCGCTCGTAGGCATAGCGCAATCTCGTCGAAACCTCCCCTTTCCAGCCGAGCCGCTGGACGAGATCCTGATCGAACTTGTAGTTGGCCGTGGCGTCAAACCGCTGGAAGGTGGTCTTGGTATCCGGGAACGGCCCGCCTGCAAGAGACACTTGGCCTGTGTTGAAATTGCCTGCAGCGCCGCTCCCGTAGCCAGCGAACGGACCCGGGTTAATCGCCGTGCTGTCTTTGGCCATCGACAAGGTGTAGCTAAATGTGAAGTCGAGCTGGTTTGGGATTGCCGCATATCTTAACGTGCCAATGAAGGTATCCACCGTGTCCTTCATGCGGGCGTCGATGGAGCCACTGGGAGCGCCGGTGCCCGTGGTATTGCTATTCGAAAAGGCACTGCAGAAGCCTTGGCTCACGTTGGCGCCACTGGTGCTGGCGGTGCTGCTGCCACACCAGATTAATTCTTTGTCGCCATATTCCCGCGTGTAGGACAACATGAATGTTGCGCTGGGGGTGACGACGACAGAACCTTCCAGGCCCACGTTCCATGAGTTATCCGTCTTCAGGCCCGGTTGGGTCCCATTCAGCGCCACGCCATTATAGGTGCCCGCGTAATAGCAGTTTGCCGAGCCCGTGCAGCTTGTCGTCAGGGAACCGAGATTTACATTGTTCAGGTAGTTATCGTATTTCAGCCCAGCGGTCGGCGTGAGGGTGAACCCAGGCGCGACATCAACGGCGAACGAAAATTTTCCCTGGTTCCTGTCGCGGTCGGAGTACATGTAATTCCGATAGGCCTGGTTCGAGACAAGGCCTGCGGTGGGAGTGAGGCCACCCGAGCCCCCCGTCACCCACATGTTGGTCAAGACGTTATTATAGGTATCATAATTTCCATCAAATCGCCGCGCCGCATATATCCAGCTCGCACGCGCGGTCACCCAGCTCGTAGGTTTCCAATCGCCGTAAATCTTGCCAGAGTTCTCGTTGGTGACGGCGACTTCTGCAAACGTCCTGTCGTATCGCTCGAAACCGTAGCCGGCTCCCAGATTCAACTGCCGAGTGGCGTGCCAGTTCAAATCGGCGCCAGCATTCTGCTTTTTATAGGAGGCCTGCAAGCTCCGGGGACTTGGGTAATTGTTTACAACGGTGGTATCCGCACCGACCCATGCATTCGTGTTGCCCGTGCCCGGGAAAGTTAGCGAGGGCGTATTGTTGTCGAAGTCATAGTAGCGGTAGCTCAGTTTCGATTTCAGGTCAGGCGTGATCTGGGTCACCACCACGTTGTTGAGCAACAGCGTGTTGATGGCACCGTTCAAGCTGCTCGCAGGCAGCGAGCTCGTGCTATTTGCCGCCTGCCCATTAACCGTCAAGCCGGAGGTAGTGGTAAAGGGTACAAAGGCCTCGTTCTGCCGCATCATGCTGTAGGACATGGTCCCCATGTAACGGCTCTTGAATGGCAGGTCAGCCCCAAGAGTTCCCGAGAACCCATTGGCCTGATTGTCGGGCGGCAGCGTCATGCGGGCTAGCGGAGCGGAGGTAGAGGCAGTGCGGGCACAACTGGTCGCGCTGCTGGCGCCAGTCGGGCAGAACGGGTTCTCAACCGTGTAAGAGTCGTACCCGTCGCTATAGGTCGAGCCGTTATACGCGAGCTTGAAGTTGAACTTCTGGTCCCAGGGGGACGTGCCCGCGTACTCGCCGTTTAAACCGTAGTTCTGTGTCCTATCGTTCACCGGCTTCGGAGCATCGACCCTCACGCCGCTGGTGCCCCAAGCGAACACAACGCCGTCCACCTGTGTTCCGGTTCTCCGCATATCGGAGTAATCGGCTTTGATGTCCCAATTCGCGGTCGGGGTATAGCGATATTCGACCGACGCTGTGTCTCGCTTGATTCCGATGTCGGTCGTGTGGACGTTTTGGTTGATCAAAGCCTGAACGTTAGCTGCGTTTGTTGAAGTAAAGGCACCGGAGCCGACGCTGCCGTAATTACCTTTGCCGGACGCGTTGTACAGACTGTTCGAGAGGCCAGTCGGAAGCGTCAGCGCGTTGCTGCCCACGCCATTGTAAAGAGTCTGAGCGCTGGTGCTGTAGATGTGCGGGGTTTGATCATAGCCGAGCGACAGATACTGCTCGCCGGCTTTCGACAGGTCGGCAGTATAGCTCTGATCGCTGTAGCCGACGTTCTTGGCCCAAACGTCGACCTGGTAAAGACCGTCTTTGCTGCCGGTCGACAAATAGCCGTTCAGGAACGCCCCTGGCTTGATGGTGCTATATTCGTAATATTTGGCGAGACTGTTTTGCCCAGCGGAGTTGACGCCATTGCGCTGCGGGTTGTTGAGGAACATGCGTCCGCCGGCTTCGAGTTCACCGTGGAACCACCAGAAAGGTATCGGCTCGGCTTGCGGCGCCGATTGAGCGAGCGCGTTCGGCATCAACGGTCCCGCGCCGATCAATAAAGCACCAGCCGCGCATGTCAGAAGGAATTCAACTCGCAGTCTCATGTCACCCGCCCCTTAACACCAACATCCACTCGTTGATTGCCTATTCCGTCGGCAATCGTTTCCCGCCACGTATCTCCTACCGGTGTAACAAGGCCCCTGACGGAGAGTTCGTGCCATGGACCTGCGTGTGGCAGTTCTGACAGGAACGCCCCATGCTTTGGACAGCCGCAGGCCCGCTGCTAAGCCCGTGACCAAAGCCGTGGCATTCGGCGCACAGCCGCGGCCGCGAAACCTTGAGCAGGAATTCGTTCACCGAGCCATGCGGATCGTGGCAGTTCGAACAGTTCTCGCGCACCGGAGCGTGTTCGAACAGGAATGGTCCGCGCTTCTCGGCATGGCACTTGTAGCAAGTGTCGTTGATCGAGTTCTCGCGCAGCATCGCTTCGGTGGCACTGCCGTGCGGATTATGACAGTTCGTGCAGGTCATCTTGCCTTCGCGCAGCGGCATGTGTGACGAACGGGCCATTTGCGCGCGCCGATCCTTGTGACACTGGAAGCAAGTGTCCGGTTCGAATACGGTCTTCAGCTGGTGCTTGCGCGACACCTCTTTCATGACCGTGTGGCAGTTCGTGCACATGAGGCCGCGCGTTTCGTGGGTGCTGCCATTCCAATAAGTCCGATCGCCCTTCTCATGGCAGGTAAGACAAACGGCGTTGTTCTCTTCCGCCGTGCGCGCCTGATCTTCCGGCCGGAACGAGATGATCCCGCCCACGCCGCGCCCGCCGCCGGCCTTCACGTGCGCCGAGCCCGGACCGTGGCAATTCTCGCAAGCGAACTTGCCTTTTTGGGTCTTGCCGATCCGGCCCATGAGCGTCTTTTCGAACGCCGCGTTCTGGCTCGTGTGGCAGGTTAGACAAACCTTCTCCCCGACGAAGGCGGCGTCGACCGGAGCGCTTGAGCGTTGCCGCGCCGCTGCCGGGCCTTTCGGGGTCTTAGCGGCAGGAGAAGATTGCGAAGAGGAGCCGCCCTGCAGGAACTCCAGCAAATTGTTGGACTCGGCCAATTTTGGCAGAGCCTTGATCGATTCCGGTTGGGCAGTGCCAAGGCGCTGGGCAAAAGCCTGCAGCGCCGAATAGGCTTGGTCGTCGAATTGGCGGTCGGGATTGACGGCTGTTTCGGCACTGGCCGGCTTAGGCGCTTGCGCCCCAATCTGCTGTGCAAAACTACTCAGTGCCGACAATGCTTCATCGCCAGCGTATTGCTGGTGAGGTTGGCCGGATTGTTCGGAATTGACCGCTTGCGGCAAACCGCCCAGCGCCGCCTTGAGGTCCGCGACAGTTAAAGTCCCCTCGGCTTTGGCGGTTTGAGCCAAACCGAGCAACGCGCAACAGATGAGCGCTGATGCCGCAGTTAATACGAACTTCTTACTCAGTCTAAATCTAGGTTTTTCCAGAACGTTGGTTGATGCTTCGCTGGAAGCGAAATCGACGGCAATACGACTACAGTTTTTCACCGAACGTCCCCCGCACAACTCTACGTCACGCGTCGACAGGACGCTGACTATACGAGTTCATCATTTGGGAGGATCAGGTGCTATGTAACGCTTATTGTCGTTTTTTTGGTTGTCTGGCGCACGCTCCAACAAGAATATGCCCCAGAAAAACCGCCCCCATCCTGCCCGTTGCCTTTATTTCCTCAGTACTGCCTTTTATTACGAATTTTTAATATCTGCGCAAGGGCAATCGATATTGATCCAGGTCAAGTTTACAAATTTTTACAAATTTAATTTCGGCATGTCACCCAAATGCAACTTGATCTGAATCAACGTTGCCAACCGCGCTTTTTGCTAACAAAAATGAACTGATGCGCGTTGACAGCTTGTTAAAAAAAGCGGCCATGCGCGCAAAGGTAGTCCATCGGTCGATGTTTCCAACCTGTCGGCAATCAGCAACAGAGAGAATCGATATGAATGTGCATGCAAAAAAAGCCTTCGTCCTTGTTTGCGGCACGGCGGCCGCAATATTGATCGCAGGAACGCTGTCCGTGACTGTTTCTCGACCGGCCAATGCCAAACCGGAATTTGCTGCCCAAACCGGAAAACCTTGTGGACAATGTCACCAGAACCCGGCCGGCGGCGGCGCGCTCAAGCCGTTTGGCGAAAACTTCAAAAAGAACGGGTTCAAGTTGCCGAAATAATCGATGACGGTCTGCAAGCAGATCTAGTCGTTTTAAATTTCCTCCCCGACGAGCTTGGCTAATCCAAGCAGTACGTTGGTTGCTCCTCGCCAGGTGTGATCGACGTGCGCTTTTTTGCGCAGGGGAATCATGAGCGAGCCGAACGACACGGCGTCCCACAAAGGATTAGGTGGATTCATCATGAAAGTGCATGCAAAAAAAGCCTTCGTCCTTGTTTGCGGCACAGCCGCCGCAATATTGATCGCAGTCACGTTGTCCGCGACTGTTTCTCGACCGGCCAATGCCACACCGCAATTTGCCACCCAAACCGGAAAGCCTTGTGGACAATGCCACCAGAACCCAGCCGGCGGCGGCAAACTCAAGCCGGCCGGAGAAAAATTCAAAGCGAATGGCAACAAATAGCTTCAAGCTGCCGGGTAAATAGATGACGGTCTGCAAATAAGTTGCCGTTCTGGGGCGTGATCGGCGCAACCGCGCTGATCACGGTTCCCGGCTATATGCTGATCTTTCCCTTCGATCTGACCAACATCGCCAGGACGCAGATCGCCAAGATCGTGCACAGCCTAGGCGCCACATTGTTCATCACCACCATCATTGCTCACACCTATATTGCCTCGATCGGCAATAGAGGGTGGCTTCGATGCCATGGCGCGGCTGCATTGCGGCAAGACAACTACAAATTATCGCAGCGGCGCCGGCCAGGAGCAATGCGGCGGCGCAGCACACGAACCGGCGCGCTCAGTCCGCCGCGATATTGCGCCCGATGACCGGCAGGTCGCCGAGCTAGCGCTCCTGCACGGCAGTCGGCGCCAAGGAGAACCACATCTGATACAGGCTTACCAGCCACGTGAAGGCGAAGCACGCCGCCGGCCGCTATTTCCACTCAGACGAAGGGATGGAACAGCTTAATGACGTACCAGGAGGCCACATCCACCAGCATGGCGGCGAAGGGCAATGCGACAACGGCGCATTTGAACCACACCGGCCACACGTAAGCATGGCTGAACATGAGGCCCACGAGGAAGAAGATGGAGGTCAACCCGAACAGCTGAATGTGCGACACCCGCATCAGCGTGGCGATGGCGGCACCGTGTCATTTTCACGTTGTCGTAGCGGTTGAGGTCGATCAGATGCAGGTTGCTGCCGCTCTAGTGCCGCTCAGGCCGCCTGGGGTGCGTCGTGCCAAGGTGTAAATAAGCGGACCAGCACTGACAGTAAGATCAGCGGGATGAGCAGTACTATTCCCGCCGCCAGCAAGCCTTCGCGGCCGAGAATGGGCGGATGATAGGCGATCAATCCTTTTGCCGTTTTTGAAATTTCCTGCCCGCCGATAACAACATTATAGCGCATCATCAACACCGCGAGCAGGACAAGGATTGCGCTTCCGGTAATTCCGACGATCAGCGCCTTTCCACTGGTGCCACTCCAAATCAGGAAGGTAATGACGGCGAGCGGCAGCACCGAACCAACGCCGAATTGCAAAATGAAGAAGGGAATGATGAGCGGCCCAGTGACGAATTCTAGAATGACATCAATGCCCTCACGCCCGCGATAAACCAGACTTAAGAATTCCACCCCTTCAATCAACAGCGTGAACATCATGAAGCCCCATAGCGCATAAGCCATGACCTTCATGCACGATAGATCAATCGACACTTTGCGTAGCTTGCAAGATAAAACATAGAGAACGATTACAAACGCGGTACCGGAAATGATCGCAGACAATAGAAATATGACCGGCATAAGATCGGAGGACCACCACTCGCGCGACTTCAAAGAACCGAACACAAACCCGACATATCCATGCAATCCATGCGCGCCTGGAATGCCGATGATCGCCAAAGTGAATAGCCATTTTCGGTCGTAGCTCATCGCCTTCTCGGATAGGTCGTCGGATCCGAGCGACAAGATGCTATAGAACCAGCGCATTACCCCAGTCCGTTGCTGCGCCTGGTGCACGATGTGGGGTCGAAATACAAACCAAGTCTCCAGGACCAGCAGAATAATGTAGAAACCAGCCGCATAGCCAAAGACCGCAAAGGCGGAGGTCGTGTGCGGCGTTATCATCGCATTGAATGCACGCTCGGGATGCCCGAGATGCAATAGCAAGGGAATAGGAACAGTGAGCATGCAACACAACGAGATGAGCAGCGCAAAATGCGCCACCGGCCTCAACTGCGTGAAGCCAAACACTTGGTACAAACTTGAAATGGTGAAGGCCCCGGCGACCAATCCCGTGAGATAGGGATAGACCACGATCAATACAGTCCACGGGATGACCGTTTCATTGGGGTAAACGTAACCGGTGAACGGCGAAGCGTGAAATAAGGCATCCATTAGCTTACGTCCTTGTCTATGCCGACGTAGAAGACATTTGGAGCGTTACCGGTCTCGGGTCTGAGCACCTGCACGCGATGGTTTTGGATGAATTGGCTGATCAGACTTTGTTTGTCATTGCGGTCGCCGAAGATGCGCGCGCCAACCGGACAAGCTTCCACGCAAGCGGGCTGCAAGCCTTTAGTGATGCGGTGGTAGCACCAGGTGCACTTGTCCGTTACGCCCTTTTCCTCGTTGAAATAACGCGCGCCATAAGGACAGGCCTGCACGCAGTATTGGCAGCCGATGCAATAGGTGTGATCGATAACGACCACGCCGTCCTCGGTCTTGTAGGTCGCGCCGGTCGGGCATACCTGCACGCAAGCTGGATGCGTGCAGTGATTGCATAGTTTGGGCACGAAAAAGGCTTTTTCGACCTTCTCATCCTTGTAGCGATTGGCGAATCGAAATTGTCCCTCGGCTCCAGAAGCTTCGATGTTCGCGGGATCCGCTTGGCTGTCGATTCGGGCCTTCTCTTCTCCCTCCAACGTGACGTAGCGCTCGACCCAGGTGCGAAAGTGATGGGCATCAGGGGGAACATTGTTTTCCCGCTTGCACGCCTCAACGCAACGCAGGCAGCCAATGCATTTTTCAGCGTCGACACCGAATGCCCATTGATGCTTGCCCCAATCGAAGTTCGGAATGGGGGGTACTGCGCTGCCGGCCATGGGCGCGGCGGCGGCAGGTGAGGCGGCGTTTGCCGCCACCGTGGCCGCGCCGCAGGCGATAACGCTGCCGAGGCAACTCAGAAAATCGCGGCGCTCTCTCTGCTGCTTCTCGAGTTGCTCTTTATCGTCCATTTTGCAGTGCTCCTGGCCAAACTTCAGTTTTGCCGTGCCTCACTTGCAAGTCGCGTTGGCGTAATATGCCGCCGCGTTTTCCATGTCTGCGTCACTCAAATCTTTGACGATCCCGGACATCATGCCGTTCTTGCGAACTCCACCCTTGTAGGCTTTCAGGGCGTTGCCGAGATAAACTTTGGATTGTCCGATGAGGTTCGGCCATGAGGGATTGGTGCTGCTTCCATCGGCGCCGTGGCAAGCTATGCACTTCGCTGCTGTCGCTTTTCCTGGCAACGTGGCTTGCTTTGCCGCGTCCAAAGAACTTACGCACTTCCCGCCAGCGAAATAAGCCGCGATATTTGCCGCATCGCCATCGCTCAACCCCTGCGCCCCCGCGCTCATCATCGGATCGCTGCGCCCGCCCGTGATGTAGGCCTTGAGCGCGTCCAGCAGATAGGCCTCGTGCTGTCCCGCGAGGGTGGGGCCGGGAAGGTTTACGCTCACGCCTTCGGCGCCGTGGCAGCCGGCGCAAGCCGCAGCCTTGGCCTTGCCAGCGACGGCATCGCCGGCTTGTGCCGTCGATGAGGCTGATACCAAATTGAGCCTGGGAGAGTGGGGATTATGACAAACAGTGCACTGTTGAGTCCCGGCGTGGTCGGCAACCACGATCTGGCGCTGCTGCAATGGCCTGCCAGTCATCCGCTCATGGCATAGCGTGCACAGCTGCCGCGTGTCGGCGGGCACGACCATTTTCAGATCTTTCGGATGATCCCGACCAGTCGCCGAATTTTCGAACATGCCGCGAACATCGCGCTCGCCGCCGGCACTATGGCAGATCTCACATTTGACCACCTTGCCGATATCAGGCCTGTTGTGCACGCCGTTGGACCATTCGGCGAGCTGTGCCGCATGGCATGACGCGCAATAGGCGGTGCCTTTGTATTTCGGTTTGTCTGATGCGATGGCCGCTACGGAATTTCCTCGATAATGTCCGTATTGATAAAATGAATCGACGGTAAAAAATTGCTTCGCCCCATACGCCAGCACAGCGAAGCCGACCATAATAAAGACGAGTCGAACGATATGACGCGGCATGGCGTGCCCGTTCCTTTGCGTTTTCCGTCAACCCCAATTTTTTTTATTACCTCGCCCGTGCGTTGTTCTGTCGCCGGGAAAGTTCTCGCGAACGAACTCGTGGCATCTGACATGACCCCTTCCCTTATCGAGAGGCCGCAGTAATTTTGTATTATTAATGGAAACGAATTCGCCCAGTTTGATTTATGTCAACGTACCTGTTTTTTCGAGTCAACAAAGGCTCTCCCGGTTTGTCGAATCGGCGAAGTCGATTTGCGTTGCGGTGATGTTGGAGAGATCGGCCGGCCTATGCTCAACAGGAAGGCAAGGCTTGCGGATATTGCCACGTGAATCTGGCCGGCGGCGGCGACCGAAATGCCAAAGGCTCGTAGCCAACGGCCACAAGTTCAAGAAATGATTGGATAGCGAGCTAGATTTCTTTCCAGAATCCGGCCTACCGGCTGATGTGCGTTTCAAGTCGGCCCGCACGCAGGTTTTCTGTGAGCCGCGCCGGTCGAAGGGGCATGTTTGTGCGTTCTGAAAGTATGGCCTGCGTCGCCGGAAGGTGGCGCGTGTGGGCTGTCATCGTGTGGGCTGTCATAATGTCACCCCCGCGCTGGTAAGGCGTTGACGCCGCCCTCGATGCTAACGGTTAAACTTCGTGATGCTCAGGCTGAAGCTTCGCGCGCGCTCCTCCTTTCCTTCACGACCCCAATCGGGTGAAGATCGCACAATTAAGGGGCGACCACGTCTCTTGTCCGACGGCCATCAGCCGACGACGGGAATATCGACGCGCTCTCTCTCCCTGACCATCGATGGAGGCCGAGAGAACCACAGCTGATACATGGTCACCAGCCACATGAAGGCGAAGCACGTGCCCATCAGAGCGCCGGCCGCTATCACGACCCAGGCAAATGGATGATAGAGCTTGGTGAAATACCAGGAGCTGACATCGAGCACGATGGCGACGAAGGGTAATGCGACGACGGTACATTTCAACCACACCGGCCGCATGTAGGCATGGCTAAACATGAGGCCCACTATGAAAAAGATGAAGGTCAGCCCGAACAGATGAATGTGCGAGACGCGGACCAGCGTGGCGATTTTGGCGCCAGTGTCCTTCTCGGTCACTTTCTTCAGGTTATCGTATCCGCTCAGGTTTGGCAGATGCGGGTTGCTGCCGTCGTGGCAGGCCATGCACCGCTTCTCGAGCAGTGGCGCGACCGTCTTCTCGTATACCGGACGCGCGGCGCCTTCGGCCGCCCAGGCGAGCACGGCATTGCGCTCGTCGGCGGGCAGCATGGTCGACATCGGTCCACGCAGGGCCGCTTCCAGGGTTGAGCCCTTGCCGCTGCCGGAATAAGCGACGACGATGTCGTCGTATGACAGCATTATCGGATTTCCCCCCGCGCGGCCGGCGTAGGTGAAATACACGTTGAGCAAGGCGAAGAGATAAGCCATGCCGAGGATGAGAAGCGTCGCCGTATAAAGAACGCGCTGGCTGTACGGCAGCTCCGAGTAATGAAGATAATGCCGGTGCAGGGGAAAATCACTCATCGTCGGTTCCATTGGCTATCTTGCCCCACTCACTTGCTCGGCAGAGGCACGAACACGACGGCGCGCGCTTTTTGGCGCGCATAATGGGCCGCAAGGGCCTCGATATCCTGCTCTGTCAGCACGTCGGCCATTGCGGCCATTTGTAGGCTCTTGCGCGCGCCCGTTCGATAATCATGCAGCACCTTCTCCAAATAGTCGACACGCTGGCTGGCCAGCATCGGCAGGCGCGGATCGGTGCTGTTGCCATTGATGCCATGACAGCGGTCGCACCGCTGGGTCCATTCCTCGGTCGTCAGCGGCTTGCGCACGTTCGGCGCCTTCGGTTCCTGCGCCGCGTAATAGGCCGACAGATTCTTCATCGCATTGTCGTCGAGCGACGCGGTGAGACCCTTCATCGTCTCGTCGGCGCGCAATCCGCCCTTGTAGGCGTGCAGCGCCGCCGCGAGGTATTGGGCGTCCTGTCCGGCCAGGCTCGGCGTCGCCGGACTTCCGCTTACGCCCTGGTCGCCGTGACATCCGGCGCAGTTCGTCGCGGCGTCCTTGCCGGCGGCCTGGTCGCCGGCGGCTGGGGTCATGGCGCGCGCTGGCTTCTGCAGTGCGTAGAACAGGGCGATATTATTCATCGCCGCCTCGCTCACCGACGCCAGCATCGCCTTCATCGTGTCGTTCTTGCGCTGACCGTTCTTGTACGCCTTCATCACGTTGACCAGATATTTAGGGTCGAGCCCGACCAGGCTCGGCATGCCAGGAATCTGGCTGATGCCGGTGTTGCCGTGGCAGCCGGCGCAGGCTGCCGCCGCCACGGTCTTGCCGGCTTGCACCGGATCGAAATTGGCAGCTCCGGCGGCCGCGGTCGGCGCCGGCGCGGGATCGAGGCTCGCGAAATAGGCCGCCACTTTGACCAGCGCGTCGTCGCTTAGGAACTTGACGGCGTTGTTCATGGCGCTGTCGCCGCGGGCGCCGGATTGGTAGGCCTTCAGCTCGAAGTAGAGATACGGCGCGCGCTGGCCAGCAAGGTTGGGCACGCGGGGGTTGGTGTTGATACCGTTCGCGCCATGGCAGCCGGCGCAGGAATTGTCCGCGAGCCGCTTCCCTTCGGCAACCTCCTCAGGCATGGCGTAAAGAGGGCGAAGGTCGTCAGCACTGCCAGAGACGACCGCGGCGGGTTGAGCCGCTGCGCGTGGGCAATAATCCACGATCATTGCACCCGCAACGAACATGAACCCGATCAGGAAAAGAGACGGCACGCTTCGTTTCATCAATATCCGCTCGATCTTCGTTTTCGTCATGCCAACTCTGCCAACACGTTGCACTTCTGGGGTCTTTGTCAACAGAGCACAGCGAGATTGCCCCCGTCGCAAACCCGATTCGTGCCTACCTCGCCGGTTGGTTCGCGTAATAAGACGCGATGCTCTCGATGATGGAATCGCTGTAGGGCAGGCTCATGTTGTGCATCATGGAATTTCCGCGCTTGTCGTCGCGATAGGCCCGTAACGCCAGCGTCAAATAGTCCTTGTCCTGCCCATTGATGATCGGGATCGCCAGCGCCCGATTTTCCATGTCGCCGGCGTGGCAACGATTGCACTTGTCGGTGGTCTTCTGGAGCAGCGTCTGCCCATCTTCCGCGGGCTTCGACTTCTGCGTCACATAGAACGCAACAATGTTGTCGATATCCTGATCGCTGAGATCGGCGACCAAGCGCCGCATCAGGTCGTGCTTGCGCGTGGTGCGGTAGGCCTTGATCGCGTGCAGCAGGTATTGCGGATCCTGGCCGGCGAGACTCGGCGTCGCCGAATCTGTACTCACGCCGTGCGAGCCGTGACATCCGCCGCACACGGCGGTCCGCGGCTCGCCCGCTGCCGGATTGCCGGTCGGCGGTGCGCCACGCTGCGCCGGCGTCTGCGACGCGAAATACAGTGCCACGCTTTCCATATCGAGCTTGCTCAACCCGCGCAGCAGCGTATGCATCGGCGACGTTTCGCGCGCGCCGGTCAGATACTCCTGCGTGGCGACGACGAAATAGTGCGGCTGCTGTCCGGCGAGGCTGGGGGTGCCGAGGGTCTTGCTGTTGCCGTCCTCACCGTGGCAGCGCGCGCAGGTCGCCGCCACCACCTTGCCATTCTCGTAAGGAGAGAAGACGCTCCCCTTCACCGCCGGGATTGGCGGCAGGCTGGCGTAGAACGCGGCGACAGCGCGGGTGTCGGCCTCGCTCATGTTGGCCGCGATCGCCCGCAACGCGGCGTGGACGCGGACACTCTCCTTGTACTCCTTCAACGAGGCCATCAGATAGCGCCCGCGCTGCCCGGCGAGATGCGGAATGCCGGCAGCGGCACCCTTGCCGTCGAGACCATGACAGCCCTTGCACTCCTTTTCCGCTACGGTCCTGCCCGCGCGAATGTCCGCCGCACTTTGCTTATCGGGCGTGCCTTCGTCCGAGCAGCCGATCAGCGCAACCGACAAGAACATGGCGAGCAGCAGATGTTTCATGGGAAGCCCCGGCTTTTGATTCGTTGGTATTTCTCTCATAATTTCATCATCACGCTGCGAAAAGATGGCGAGCAAATCCGTTCATCACCAAGATGAGCAGCAACAGGCCACTACCCATCAAGGTGAAGCCCAGAATCTTGGACGCGAGCGTCATCGGCTGCGATGGCGCGTCGACCAGATATTTCGACAGCTCCCCGCTCTGGACCAGACGGTTGTATTCGATGAGATGCTCGCGCTTGAATTCTTCGAGCGGCATCTTGCCCGTGAACATGAGGATATCAAGCGGGAATTTGTCCGGCCGCCAGTGATTATTGAAGAAGTGCACGGTGAACAGGAACCCGGCGGCCAGGACCGCTTCCTCGCCGTGGAAGATGGTGGCGAGGTTGAATACCCAGCCGGGCAGAAAGTTGGCCGTCAGGCCCTTCATCCACAGCATGGCGCCGCTGGTGCCGATGATGGCAACGCCCCAGAACGGCGCCCAGTAGTCGAATTTCTCCCAGTAGGTCCAGCGGTCGAGCTGTGGCTTCGGTGCAAGACCAAAGAACCACTTGAACATGCCGATCGCGTCGTTGAGGTCCGCGAAGCTCGGGATCAGCGAATCCGGGCCGAACCAGCGGAAGGTCTTCCAGCTGCGTCCGATGCGGAAGCCTACGTAGGCGATGTGCCAGAAGAAGATTCCGACAAAGGCGGTAGCGAAGAAGCGGTGCACTAGGCCGGTGACGCGCGGGCCACCGAACAGCTTGCTGATGACAGGCGCCCACACCGTGTCCGCAAATAACAGCGTCATGCCCGTGAGCACCAACATGATCACGCAAATGGCGAAACAGAGGTGAGCGATGCGCCAGATCGCGGGCCAACGTCGGTAGTATACGACCGGTTCGCCGCTGTTGCTCTTGAGCGCATCGGTGCGCACATGCGGCCGGCTCTTGTTCTGCTGGTGGTCGCGCAGTTCGCGGTAGTACCAAAGGGCCGAATGGGTCCAAAAGAAAGCGAAGACGCTGCCAAGCAGCACTAGCATGAACTTAGACGCGAGCCAGGTGTAGGGATAACGAATGAAGTTTTTGTCGTTCGCGTGCGGCTGGAACTTCACGAACCCCGCCGTCGCGTCGAGGTGGCACTTCTGACAGGTCTGCAAGCGATTGTTCTGGTGCACGCTCGATGTCGGATCATCCACTCGCTTGATCGTGTGGCTGCCGTGGCAGTCGAAGCACTTGGCGGTATAGGCGAAGCCCAGCGTGTTGACCTGACCGTGGTAGGTCCCCATGTAGGATTTCAATTCCTCATCATGGCAATTGCCGCAGTTCTTGGTGATCAGGAGCCGGGTGGTGTCGAGCGACGGGTTCTGGACGTCATGGGTGGTGTGGCAGTCCGAGCAGATCGCCGCCTTCGGGTTGCCGTTCACCAACGCTTCCTTGCCGTGCACCGAAGTCTTGTAGGCCTCGAGTTCCTTGGTGTGGCACGAACCGCAAGCATAGGGCAGATTGAGCCGCCACCAGTTACGGTTGGGGCTGCCCTTCGGATAGATGTAGTGGGCTTCGTGGCAGTTGTAGCAGGTGGCGTTGGTGCGCGACTGATCGGCCTTGTTGGGCTGCGCGTGGATCGACTTCATGTAGCGGTCGATCATGCTGACGACGCCGCTCAGCTTGGCGATTGCCTCGGGCTTGTTGTCGTCCTGTGCGGTTTCCAGCAGATCGCGATGGCAATTGACGCAGCTGACCTTCACCTCAACCTTTTCGTGTGGAACCTTGGTGATGTTGGTGTGGCATTCGACGCACTTTCGCTGCCCATGCACGCTACCCAGGAAGCGGTCCGTCAGCACCGGCGGGGGGCTCCCCGGCTCGGGCTTATGGGCCGGCGCGAATCCCTGCTGGCCGTGACAGCCGAGGCAGGTTTCGTTGGTGAGCGCGGGGGCGGCCTGATCGGCCACGGCGCCTTGCGCCCTCACGTCCGATGCCCACAGACCGAAAACTACGATGAAAAAGACGAGGCCGGCTGCGATCCAGGTCGTGGGACGTGCAATGCGCGCCCCGACGCTAAAATCCTTGGCGGCGTTGCTTTCGGGCGACTCGGTCATGATTCTCCCGCCCAGGCTGGTCGCTTGCAAAAGTGCGCCTCAATCATGAACGAGAACTCGACCGCTTTCCACTCTGGGGTAACCGTTGCGGGCCAAGGACTTTTTGATTGAAGTCAAAAACGCGACCTGTTGTTTTGCAAAATCCCGCGCCGCGGTCGTCCGATCAAACCAATGGATTATGAGGTGGCGGCCGCCAAGACCGAGGGACCCTAGACTCTGATCAGTTCATATTGAATCAGGGCCTAACCTAACATCTTGCGTGGCCTTGATCTTTCCCGAAAACCGGCTCCCAGCTTTCGGGATCATGCTCGACAGCAAGATTCCCAGGCAAGACGTGGGGATCCCCGTATGCCTGGGGCCGCGGGCGTGTTCTCGGCGTTGCCGTAACCAGTAGGGTGCTGAATGCGATGCCTTAGGCGGCGCGGCGTGAGCGGTGACGCGAGCGCAACTGATGGCCCATTCCGGTCATCGATTTCCGATGTCACAAGAGCCAGACCGCTAGCATATATTCAATTAGCTTCATTTCACGAATATCACCCCACGCGACCCAGTCTGGCCACCGTGGGGACGAGGGCTAAGCCGTGCTGATTGCAATTTTCGCGGACATTCACGCCAACCGGCAGGCGTTTAGCACGTGCCTCGCGCAGGCACGCGATCATGGCGCGGAGCGCATCGTGCTGCTCGGCGACTATGTCGGCTATGGAGCCGATCCGGAGTGGACGGTGACGACCGTCATGGATCTCGTCGACAAAGGCGCCGTGGCTGTCCTCGGCAATCACGACAGCGCGGTCAGCAATCCGCGCGAACAGCTCAATCTGGAAGCCCAGGTCGTCATCGAGTGGACGCGCGGCGAGCTTGGGGCTTCACAGCGGCAGTTTCTGGCCGGCCTGCCACTCACGCTGAATGATAGCGGCCGTCTCTACGTCCACGCCGAAGCGAGCAACCCCAAGAGTTGGATGTATGTGGCGAGCGCCGCCGAGGCGGCCCGCAGCATCGCAGCCACACCCGCCCACGTGACCTTTTGCGGCCACATCCACCAGCCGGCGCTCTACAGCATGTCGGCAACGGCAAAGATGACGGCGTTCACACCGACAACCGACGTCGCGATACAATTGCTACAGGGACGGCGCTGGCTAGCGGTGCTCGGCTCGGTGGGGCAGCCGCGCGACGGAAACCCAGCCGCCTCTTACGTTATGCTGGATACGGAACGGCGAGAGCTGACCTACTGCCGCGCGCCGTATGACATCGAGCAGGCTGCCGCCCGGATCCGTAGTAAAGGCCTGCCGACCTGGCTGGCCGATCGGCTCTTTGTAGGGAATTGATGAATGGTCAAGCCGTTGCTTGAGCCAGGTTCGATCTTCGATGGCTTTCGGATCGACGAAGCCGTCCACATCGGAGGCATGGCGACGCTCTGGCGCGTCTCGCGCCCCGGCATGACGATGCCGATGTTGATGAAGGTGCCGAAATTCGCTGAAGGCGCGGACCCTGCCGCCATCGTCAGCTTCGAAATGGAGCAAATGATCCTGCCGCGGCTTTCCGGGATCCACGTTCCGAAGTTTGTTGCCGCGGGCGATTTCGCCGTGCAGCCCTACATTGTGATGGAATGCATCGCCGGCAAGACACTGCTCCCGCGGCTCCCGGATCTCCCTTTGCCCTATGCGGAGGTGGCCGACATCGGGATAAAAATCGCCACCGCCCTGGATGATCTGCATCGGCAACATGTCATCCACCTCGACGTCAAGCCAAGCAACATCATGGTCCGGCCGACAGGCGAAGCTGTTCTCATCGACTTCGGCCTCTCCCATCACGATCAGCTCCCAGACCTGATGCAGGAGGAGTTCCGTCTGCCCTTCGGCACGGCTCCCTACATGTCGCCCGAGCAATTGCTCGGCACCCGGAATGATCCGAGAAGCGACCTGTTCGCTTTGGGTGTCTTGCTCTATTTCTTCTCGACCGGTGTGCGGCCCTTCGGTGAAAGCGAGACGCTGCGTGGTATGCGCCGGCGGCTTTGGCGCGATCCGGTGCCTCCGCGCCGATTGAGGCCTGATTATCCGGCCTGGCTGCAGGAAATTGTGCTGCGGTGCCTTGAGAGTGAGCCTGCTTGGCGCTACCCGACCGCTGCCCAACTTGCCTTCGATTTGAGCAACCCGAGTCAGGTCAAGCTGACCCGCAGATCCGAACGCATGAAGCGGGATCCACTGACTACCGTCCTGCGGCGGCGATTTAATAAGGACCTGACGAGGTCAATTGCCAAGCCGGCGCTTGCGGCCCAGCTTTCTTCCGCCCCGATTGTGGCGGTCGCCATCGATCTTACGGAAGGATCCGCAGATATCAAATACGCGCTCCGTGTCACAGCCGAGCGCATTCTCGCGACGTTTCCGTTGGCACGACTTGCTTGTCTCAACGTGCTGAAACAAAGCCGGATCGCACTCGATTTCACGCTCGACGAGCATGGCCACAACAAGCAAATCGACCGTCTGGTCGCTCTCAAGCACTGGGCCGAGCCTCTGAAGCTCGAGAACATCCGTCTCACCGTGCATGTGATCGAGGCGGTCGACCCCGCCGCAGCCATTCTCGAATTTGCGCAAGTCAATCGCGTCGATCACATCCTGATCGGCGCGCGTCAAAGTTCCCTGCTGCGCAAGCTGCTCGGCAGCGTGTCCGCCCAAGTTGCTGCGGAGGCCACCTGTACCGTTACCGTCGTCCGCCCCTCTCATATTGACGAGGCAGAGAAGCCGTCAGCGGGCGATGATCCGGCCCCTAAGGAATCAGCGGCCTGAGTGCGGTATCAAGCAAGATAGGTCGTCGTTCACAGCGCGCTCGGCAAGCTCGCCCCGGGCTTTGCGCCAGCCCTGCACACCGCCTTGTTTTTTATGTATTTTTCGTCATTGTCAAAAAAGATGCATATGAGTGCAGGTTCGCGTCATGCAGCTTTTCACCACCGCCGAAGCAGCCAGCTATCTCCGTCTCAAGGAACGCAAGATCTATGAGATGGTGGCCGAGGGCACCGTGCCGTGCACCAAAGTCACCGGCCGCTGGCTGTTTCCTAAGGCCGAGCTCGATCACTGGCTGGCCTCCAGCGTATCGCGGCCCGCGGGGCTGACGCGGCCCGAACCGGCGCCGATCGTCGGCGGCAGTCACGACCCGCTGCTGGAATGGGCATTGCGCGAGAGCGGTTCCGGCCTTGCCACGCTCGCGGTCGGCAGCGAAGCAGGCCTTTACCGCTTCACCGCCGGCGAGACGATCGCCGCCGCCATGCACCTGCATGCGCTGGAAGATCCGAACGCCGACGCGAATGTCGCGGCGATGGCGAGCCGGAGCGATGTGCAGGATGCGGTGATGATTGCATTCTGCCGGCGCGACCAGGGCTTCCTGCTGGCGCCGGGCAATCCGCTCAAGGTCGATTCGATCGAAGACGTGATCGCCAAGCGGGCGCGCATCGCCATGCGTCCGAAGGGCGCCGGCGCGCAATTGCTGCTGCTGGCCTTGCTGCACCGCTCGAAAGCCTCGCTCGAGAAGCTCGTGACCGTCAGTCCGGTCTGCCCCACCGGTCCCGATATCGCGCAGGCGATCCGCGCCGGCCGTGCCGACACTGGGGTAGCGACGCGCTCAGTCGCCAATTCCGCCGGACTCGATTTCGTATCGATCGTTTGGGAGCCGTTCGACCTGGTGATGCGTCAGCGCGACTACTTCCGCCCCTCCTTGCAGGCGCTGCTCAAGTTCCTGCATTCGGATGAGCTTATCGTGCGCGCGCAGGAAATGGGCGGATACGATTTGCGCGACGCCGGCAGCGTGCGATTTGTAAATTGACGAGCGCATGATCGCGAAAAGTGGGAACCGGTTTTCGGAAATGATCATGCGCAAGGAAAACGTTAGGCAGGGCTCCAATTCAGCCTGAATGGATCAGACTCTAGTGGGCTATAGGACAACGTCATGACCGATGCGCAAGCCTGGCCGAGCGAACTTCGCCTGCACAAAGACCGCAAGACCCTTACCGTTACGTTCGACGGCGGCGAGCGCTTCGATCTGCCAGCCGAATATCTGCGGGTAAAAAGCCCCAGCGCGGAAGTGCAGGGCCATTCGGCGGAAGAGCGCAAGACCGTCCCCGGCAAGAAGAATGTTGAAATCATCGAAGTGCTGCCGGTCGGCAATTATGCCGTGCGGCTGGTTTTCGACGACATGCACTCGACCGGAATTTTCGGCTGGGACTATTTGCGCAATCTCGGCCGCAACTATGCGAGCTATTGGCAGGATTATCTGGACGAGCTCGCCGCCAAGAATCTCTCGCGCGATCCGCCGGTGCGGCGCTGAATGCCTGATGGCGCCCAATTGCTGACTGCAGGTGAAATGAAAAAGCCCGGCAAATGCGGGCTTTAAATGGTGGGCGCTATAGGGATCGAACCTATGACCTCTCCCGTGTGAAGGGAACGCTCTCCCGCTGAGCTAAGTACTAATCATCTCGTCGGTTCTATCGTTTTCTGGTGCCTGTTGTGACACCAGTGTGCCAAGCTTCAGATGCCCTTCCGGTGACTCTTCAGATGCCCCTCCAGTAACTCTCAGGAGGCCGCGGATTCGTTTTCTGTCCCAGCTGGCCATCGTGTATCCGGACGACCTAAAACGCTCTGTGCGGACTCCTCATGGGCATGCCCGACTCATTTAATCCTCCCTCGAGAACAAAGTCTGCGTAGCTCTTAAGGATGCCCCCATGGGGCTAGGGGGCAGAGGGGGGATGGGGTTGCCCTCAGAGCGCGGAAGAGACCTCGAAAATATCGCGCAGAAATTCTAGGATTTTGGCAGTCAGGGTAGACCTATTGTTTTCAATAGGGGACAACGCCTCTTCATTTGGATAGCCCGCTTTGTTCAGAAGTGCAGGCACCATCCGCGCCATTGACAAAATTGGTGAGTGAGTGAAGTCGAGGTGATCATGAATCAATTTTTCTTATATGGGCCCTTCGGCTTTGCTCGCTAAGCAATGACCGATGCATTAGTTTGTCGGGCGCCTCGATCCAAAAAGTTGGCCAGGCTATCGGAAGAAGCGCATGACACGCCGCGAACAACTATTAGCAGTAACCACCGTTCTGGTGAGCATTGTCGGATTCCTCCTGTTACTCGAACTGGTCATGAACTTATTGCCAGTTGCTTCGGGCTTACAGAGCCTGCCGGTATCGATGGAAGACCCCATCTTACGATACAGGCCGAATCGACCATATGTGTTTTCGCATGGCGCGATGCTCGACAATGTGAACTACGGTAAGGTCAACAATGCTGGCTGGGTCAATGACCAAGATTATGTCAAATCAGGCTTGCCGCTAATTGCGATTGTTGGTGACTCGTTTATTGAAGCTCAGATGGTGCCGTATGAGCAGGCGGTACAGGGGCGTCTGTCAAAAGCGCTCGCGAATAAATTTAGGGTCTATAGTTTTGCCAATTCCGGAGCGCCGCTTAGCCAATATCTAACTTTGGCACGCTACGCTGTCGATGAATACCAAGCAAAAGCCGTTGTGATCAATGTTGTAGGCAATGATTTTGATGAAAGTCATGTGGCTTACAAATTGGGGCCAGGCTTTTGGCTTTACGTCACCGACGCGAATGGACAACTGCGCCTTCAGCTTTTCCCACACAACCCTGGTTTATTATGGACCTTGGCAAGGAAGAGTGCGCTCGCCCGCTACATCTTCATCAACCTTAAATTTGATTATATCCGATCCATTGCCGTTTTCCGTGACTATTTCGCGTTTTTGCGACCGGTTGCTGCCCAGACGATCGATCGACCGATGACGGCGACGGATGCCGATGAGCGACGGGTGAAGATCTCATATGAGGCTATCGACGCGTTCTTCCGAGATCTGCCTCGTCTCGTAAAATTGCCCCCCGAGCGCGTCCTGTTCACTCTCGATGGATTTCGCTATCCCGAGGCTGTCGCCACAGGCTCGTATTGGGATCTCATGCGCAAGGCCTTTCGCGCCAAGGCACAGACGCTTGGTTATGAGGCCATCGATCTCGATCCACTTTTCTTCGAGCGTTATCGCCGCAATGGCGAGCGATTCGAGTTCGAGAATGATGCGCATTGGAACGGAACGGGCCACGCGATCGCTGCAGCGGCGGTTCGCGATTGGTTGCGCCGATCAGGGTTGGACTCAACCAACTGAGCGCGGTGGCGTGAAATTTGCAGTCGGCATATTTGTCAACTGCACTGCTTTCCGCGCTTGGAGCAGCTTGCTATATTTTTTTGACAAGCGTAATTCGAATACAGCT
>Ga0208355_1000316_pt1 | contig 22781 bp, 24 predicted proteins | sample NGESurdeep072012_6_FD_184458 | JGI IMG/M metagenome (GOLD analysis project Ga0208355, IMG submission 184458) | Arctic peat soil microbial communities from Barrow, Alaska - NGEE Surface sample 210-3 deep-072012 (SPAdes) | ecosystem: Environmental > Terrestrial > Soil > Wetlands > Peat ... | reverse complement strand
TTCGCCAACATCTCAGTCGGCGCTCACGTCGGCGGGCTGATCGGCGGCGCCCTGGCCGGGCTTGCGCTCCGGACCGCGGACGCACGACGTCTGCCCGCGCTCGGCTTCGCCGGCTGCCTGGCGCTGTGCGCGGTGGCCGTGTTCGGGGCGATCGCCGTCGCAGGCGTCTCGGGCACCGGGATCGCCTGAGCGGCCTAAGCGTCGCCACGGGCGAGCGCCGGCTGGACCTCCAGCGTCTGCGCGCCCGGCGGCGGGTGGGGAACGCGCAGCGGATGCAGGATGTGGGCCAGCAGCTCCAGGCCGTCCGTCAGTCGCGGGCCGGGCCTGGAGAAGTAGGCGGACGCGTTGACCGCAACGACCCGCCGGGCGCCCAGCGCCGCCAGCTGACCGGCGTGCGCGCCGGCCTCAGTGTGCGCTCGCGTCGCGTCATATCCGCACGGCATCACCACCACGATCTCCGGCTCCGCTGCCGCCACCGCCTCCCAGCTGACCGTCCCTGAAGGCTCTCCCGGGAGGCCCAGGACGTCTGTGCCCCCGGCCAGCTCGATCAGCTGTGGAGTCCAGTGGCCCGCCACGAACACCGGATCGAGCCACTCCAGCGCGGCCACGCGCGGGCGCCGCTCGGCGCGCACGGCGAGCTTGATCCGATCGACCCGCGCGGCGGCGTCCTGGACGAGCTCCACGCCGCGATCGCGCCGACCGGTCGCCTGCGCGATCGTGCGCACGTCGCCGAGCGTCTCGCCCAGCGTCTTGGGGTCCAGGGCGATCACGCGAGGCCTCGAGGGCAGCTCGCGCGCGAGCGCCGCCACCTCGTCGTAGGAGACGGCGCACACCGGGCACAGCGCCTGCGTGACGATCAGATCGGGCTCCAGCGCGGCGAGCGTCTCCCGATCGAGCTCGTAGATTGCCTCGCCCGCCAACGTGTGCTCGCGCACCGCCGCATCGATCTCGGCCGCGCTCAGGCCGCCGGGCAGCACGTCGCGCGTGACCCGCGTGAGCTTCAGCGCGTCCGGCGGATGGTCGCACTCGTGCGTGACCGCCACCAGCTCCGGGCCGAGGCCGAGCGCGAACAGCAGCTCGGTGGCGTGGGGGACGAGGCTCACGATGCGCACCCCCTGACTGTACGCGCGGGAGGATCGAGATAACCTCGAGCTCGATGACGAAGCTCACCGACGCCGAGGTCGAGCAGCGCTTGGCGGCCGCCGAGCACTGGCAGCGAGGCGAGCATTCCGCGATCGTGCGCCAGTGGACGTTCGCCGACTTCGCCGCTGCGCTCGCATTCGTCAACGGCGTCGCCGCGCTCGCCGAGGCGGCCAACCACCACCCCGACATCCTGCTCCACGGCTGGAACAAGGTCCGCCTGACGCTCTCCACGCACTCCGAGGGCGGCCTCACCGACTCGGACTTCGAGCTGGCCGGCCAGATCGACCGTCTCGCCTGATCCGGAGAGACGCCATCCCGGCTCTGACCATCGCCCTTGCTAGGTTTGGGGGGTCGACCAGCGCGATGAACGACGACGAAGATCCTCCCCGAAGTAGCGCGGCCTTGACGGGTCGCCTACGCCACGGTCGCACCCGCCGGGATGCGCGTCCAGGCCATGACCACGCTGCGGGGATCGCCGGGCCGGCGTGAACGGCCTCAAGCTCATCTTCGCGGCGCTGCTGGTCGCCATCAACGCATTCTTCGTGATCGCCGAGTACGCGCTCGTGCGCTCGCGCCGTGCGCGCCTTGAAGTCATGCGCGACGAAGGCGCAAAGGGGGCCACCCTCGCGCTGGAGCAGCTCGGCAACGTCAACGAATACATCTCAGCCGTCCAGATCGGCGTCACCATGACCTCGATCGGGATCGGGGCCCTGGGCGAGCCCGCGCTCGCTTCGATCCTCAAGGGCGCGCTCGGGAGCACGATCAGCCACGGCGTGGCGGTGGCGGTGGCCGTGACCGTTGCCTTCGTGATCATCGCCTCGGCGCAGCTGGTGGCGGGGGAGATGGTGCCGAAGTTCTACGCGATCGACCGCGCCGAGGCGGTCGCTCGCCGCGTCGCCCGCCCGCTGCGGACCTTCAGCGCCGTCTTCCATCCGATCATCGTGGCGCTGACGGCGGTCTCCGATCGCATCCTGCGCCTGCTCGGCGTCGACATGAGCCTCGAGCGCCGCGGCGGATCCTCTGACGAGCTCAAGCGCCTGATCGCCGAGTCCCACGAGGGGGGGCACATCGATCCGGGCGAGGCGGGGATGCTCACAGGTGTCTTCCACCTGCACGAGCAGGAGGCGCGCCAGGTGATGACGCCGATCCCCGCGGTCGTCACGATCGACACCTCGCAGGATGTCGAGACCGCGCTGCGGCTGTGCGTCTCCAGCGGGCACACGCGCCTGCTCGTCACCGAAGAGGAAGACCGCGATCGCGTGCGCGGCCTCGTGCATGTCAGCGAGCTCGTGCGCCAGCTGATGCAGGACGGTCCGCACTCGGCGGTCGAGCCGATCGTCCATGACGCCCTGATCGTGCCGGAGACCAAGCCGCTGGACGACCTACTGGCGGACCTGCAGCGCCAGCGCACCTCGATGGCGGTGGTCGTGGACGAGTATGGCCGCGTGGTCGGCGTGGTGACCGTCGAGGACATCATCGAGGAGGTCGTGGGAGAGATCGCCGACGAGACCGATCCGAGCACCGGGGAGATCCGCAGGCTGGCCGACGGCGACTGGTTCGTGCGCGGGCACGTCGCCATCACCGACCTGGCGGACTACGGCTTGGACCTGCCGGTGGACAGCGACGCCTACAACTCGATCGGCGGCTTCGTGTTCGCCGAGCTGGGACGGCTGCCGCGCCGCGGCGACACGGTCAACGCGGACGGCTTCTCGATCAGGGTCGAGTCGGTCAGCGACAATCGCATCGAGGCGGTGCGCATCCGCGAGCGCCGACCCACGCCGCCGCGCGAAGCACGCGAGAACGGGCCTTAAACACGTCCGGCCCGCGGGGGGGGCGGACCGGATCGTGTGCACTGGGAGGAGGCGGGTGTGCGATGCGACTTTGACGTCGCATGAACAAGTATCGCCACGTTGATGAATGGCAGCTAAACATCACCTCAGGATGCATAAATGTTCACGGGGCGCTCCCGCATCGGCGCGTCCCTGATCGGGCCTTTGCGCCGGGACACCTCGCGCCGGGCGCTCCTCGCCGGGCGCCTCAGTAGTCGTGCAGCCCGCGCCCGCTCTTGCGTCCCAGCGCCCCTTCCGCGAACAGCGCCTCCAGGTGCGCGGGGATCGTCTCGCCGATCGTCTCGCCGATCGCCTTGGCGACATCCAGCCCCACGAAGTCCAGCAGGGCGAGCGGTCCTATCGGATGCCCGGCGCCGAGTCGCATGCACGTGTCCACGTCCGCGGGATCCATGCCCGTCTCTTCCACCAGGCGCACGGCGCTGAAGAGGTAGGGGAACAGCAGCCGGTTGACCACGAAGCCCGGCAAGTCGGGAACCTCCACGGGGATCTTCTCGAAGCTCTCGCACAGCGCCTGCGCGCGCCTGCGTGTCTTGGCGCTGGCCGCCTCCGGGAACACCAGCTCGACCAGCTTCATCTTGGTGACCGGGTTGAAGACGTGGAGGCCGAGGAAGCGGTCGGGGCGTCCGCTGGCCTCGGCCAAGCGCTCCACCGACAGCGAGGAGGTGGTGCTCGCGAGGATCGCCTCGGCGTCCAGGATGCCGTCGAGCTCGGCGAGCAGTCGTGCCTTGACGTCGTGGTCCTCGACCACCGCCTCGACCACGAACGTGGCGTGCGCCAGCTCGCGCGGGTCGGTCACGATCTGCACGTGATCAGGGTCCACTTCCGCGCCCAGCCTGACGAGCGTCTTCTCCACCGTTGTGCGCGCACGGTCGGCGGAGTCAGTCGTGCGGGCGAGCAGCAGCACGGGCCCGTGATGGGCTGCTGTGGAGGCCAGACCGCAGGCGATTGCGCCGCTTCCGGCAACGGCAAGGCGTTTGATCACGGTGCTCCTTTGCTCGCTTTCGGGGTGAGGGCCGGTCCGGGGGGGTGAGGGCCGGTCCTGGTTGACTGACCAGTCAATCTAGGACGTTGAGGCGGTACAGTACGCGGTACAGGGTCCGGGCATTTTCCCAGAAGCGCCCCGATCACCTGGGTCCCCTCGGGATCCTCTCCATATTCCGCTGGGCAACACACCGTAGGAGGACTCCTGACATGAGGCAACCAGAGGGCCGCGAAGTAGTGATCGTGGAGGCCGTTCGCACCCCGATCGGGCGCGGGCACAAGGAGAAGGGCTACTACAAGGACACCCACCCCAACACGCTGCTGGCGAAGACCTACACCGAGGTGATCGAGCGCTCGGGCATCGACGCGGCAGAGGTCGAGGACGTGATCGCCGGGTGCGTGCAGCAGTTCGGCGAGCAGGGCTTCAACATCGCCCGCAACGCCTGGCTGCAGGCGGGGCTGCCGATCGAGACGCCGGGAACGACCGTCGACCGCCAGTGCGGCTCCGCCCAGCAGGCCGTCCACTTCGCCGCGGCCCTGATCGCCGCCGGCGTACATGACGCGATGATCGGCTCGGGCGTCGAGCACATGGGCCACCTGCCGTTTGCCGCCGGCATGAAGACCCAGGAGGACTTCGGCTACGCGTTCACCCCCGAGCTGATGGCCAAGCACAACCTCGTCGGCCAGGGTCTCGGCGCGGAGATGATCGCCGATCAGTGGGAGATCTCCCGCTCCGAGCTGGACGAGCTGGCGGTGCGCTCGCACAGGCTCGCCCATCAGGCCACCGAGGAGGGTCGCTTCGAGCGTGAGATCGTGCCGATGACGGTGGGCGGCGAGCAGTTCGTCACCGACCAGGGCATTCGCCCCGAAACGAGCCTCGAGACGCTGTCGCAGCTCAAGCCGGCATTCAAGCCGGACGGCAAGATCACCGCGGGCAACGCCTCCCAGATCTCCGACGGCGCCGCCGCGGTGCTGCTGATGGCCGCTGAGAAGGCCAAGGCGCTCGGGCTCACCCCGCGCGCGCGGTTCGTCGACCAGACGACCGTCGGCTGTGACCCCGTGAAAATGCTCGAGGGCCCGATCCCCGCGACGCGGAAAATCCTGGAGCGCAACGGCATGAAGATCGACGACATCGACCTGTTCGAGATCAACGAGGCGTTCGCCCCCGTTGTGGCCGCCTGGCGGCGCGAGCTGAGCCCGGACATGGACCGCGTGAACGTCAACGGCGGCGCGATGGCGCTGGGGCACCCCCTCGGCTCCACCGGCGCGCGGCTGATCACCACGCTGCTGCACGAGCTGGAGCGCTCCGACAAGGAGATCGGGCTCGTCACCATGTGCTGCGGCGGCGGCCTCGGCACGGGCACGCTGATCCAGCGGGTCTGACTCTCAGCTGCGCCGGCTGGACTTGGAGTCTCAGCCTCAGCCGCTCGGTCCGCCCCCTGTCCAATTGACCGCGACGGGGGGCAGGGCCAGCAGCGCCGCCCAGGTGGCCGCGTCGGTCACGCCGCTCGCGGGGATGGCGTGGGCGGTTTGGAAGGCGCCCAGGTTGGCCGCCGTCTGCGAGTCGAAGGTGCCGCTGGTTTCCTGCGTGGAGATGGCGCTCGCCAGGTGCTCCTGCATCCACAGCACCTGGTCGCCCTTCTTGCCGCTGCTCAGTTCCGGGTAGGAGATGTTAGGCGTCACGCTCGTGAGCGCGGACATCGGTGCGGCCAGTGTGCTCCAGCCGCTGGCACCCGTTTCCTGCCAGTCCCAGTAGGAGGTGCCCGTGGCGCCGTAGTCGACGGCCTCCTCGCGGAAGCGCAGCAGATCGGAGGAGGAGATCCCGCCGTAGGTCTGCCCCAGCGGAAAGATCGGGCGGCCATACATGCGGTTGGCGATGTAGGTGTTGGCGTAGATCGTGTCCACGGAGACGCCGATGTCCTTCCAATACATCTGCGGCGCGTTGTATTGGGCGCCTTCCGGGCCGAGGAACACCGAGTAGGGGAACGACGGGTGGTAGGAGACGTAGGGGAAGGAGGCGAGCGCCACCGGATAGCTGGCACCCACCTTGGCACGCAGGTCGGCGATGTAGGTCTGCGCGGCGGCATAGTGGCCCTCGTACTCTGCCTCCGCATCGATCACCAGGCAGTCGGCGCCGTCGCTCGCCGCTTTTGCGCCGAGGTTGGCCTCGCCGGCGGGACTCGTGCCGTAGACGTACTGCCAGGCGCACACCTTCAGACCGTTGGCGTGCAGTTCCTGCACGAGCTGGGGCGAGAACTGGCTCCAGTAGTTGCTCGATCCGTCCGAGCTCTTGATGAACAGCGTGGTCACCCCCGCCGCGTGGGCCTGGGCCACGATCGAGGCGACGCTGCCGCCGTTGGAGCGGTTCACGTACCAGATCCACATGCCCTGTCCGTCCAGGGCGGTTCCGCTGGCGAGAGCACCCACGGTCGCGGGTGCTGTCACGGCGGGAGCGGGGGGATGCAGCGCGTGGCGGTAGACGGAGATGGGACCGTAGGAGCTGGTGTAGCGGCTGTGGCTGAGCAGCACCATGATGCGCCCGGAGTGGGCGCTGGCGGGGACGGTGACGAGCAGAGCGCCCCTCGCCGTGCGCAGCCGCGCGGCGGGCGAGGTGCGGCTGATCCGCGCGCCGGGGGCTTTCGGGAAGGCCACGACCATGCCGGCCTGCAGCCCCACGCCCTGCAGCAGCAGCGTGCCGTGGGTGGAGACGTGATGCGGGTTGGTGCTGCAGCGCGCCGTGGGGGTGCAGCTGACGGCGGTGATGCGCACGGACTTGACGTGCAGGCCGGAGGAGCGCGTCGGGCGGCTCGTGGGCGAGGAGCCGGAGGTGGGGCCCGCGGCCTGCGTGCCGCCGGCGCCGGCGCCGGCGCCTGTGGCCGAGGGCGTGCGCGCGCCGAGCGCGCCCAGCACCAGCGCAGCGAGCGCTGCGGCGAAAAGCGTCGATCGCTTGTGGGCGGCTGTGCTCGCCAAGATCACGAAAACCCCTTCTGCGCCGAGCGTCGTTCCATTCGTCTCGGACGGCCAACGCGCCCGATCGGCGGAATCTGACGTTATCGGCTCTCTCTTGGCAAACCTGTGCGCGGCACAGAAGTTGCGCCCGCGCAGCCGTTCAGCCCCAGCGAAAACCGACCGGGGAGGGCGCCGGCGCGAGCGGGCTCGACGGCAGCCCGGAGGGTGGGGTGGGGAGGTTGAAGCCGCTCGGCGCCACGTCGTTGGGCGCATCCGCGTGGAACAGCGACGCCAGATACTGGTTCTGCCCGCGGCCGACGCCCAGCTCGAACTGCCCGCCGCCGTAGTTGCCGATACCGAGCTCGGCGCAGTAGTCGTAGGCGTCGAGCAGACTGCGCAGCCCGCCCAGCCGCGAGGGCTTGATGTTGACCATTCGCGGCGGGTAGGGCAGCGACTGGATGTCCGCGATCGAGTGGATCGGCGCATCCCAGGAGAAGCGCTCGCGGTGGGGGGCGAGCACGGCGTCGGTCGCGGGCGTCAGCGCCGGATCCTCGATCCAGGCGTGCGGGAACGCCTCAGCCACGCGGCGGTACAGCAGCGGGTCGGCGGGCTGGTCCACGATCGAGCCCACGTACAGGCCCTTGAAGTCCACCGAGTCCACCGCGCCCGTTGCCACCAGCTCGGCTATCAGCGCCTGATCCCAGGAGCTGGTCGGGTCGAGCTTGAAGCGCAGCCCCGGATACAGCTCCAGGCGCCGGCGCAGCGGCTCCAGCGACGGCGGCTCGCCCAGGCGCAGAGAGACCACGAAGCGCACCGGCTCAGGCTCGCGCCCGAGCGCTTCGTGGAGCGTCGTGCCCGCCTGGCGCAGGGCGAGGTCGAGCGCCGCCGACTCATACGCCCACGTCCGGTAGCGGCCCGAGACCTCACGCTGCGGAGGCTCGGGGAACAGCGAGAGCTGGGCCAGGCGCTCGGTGAAGGAGGCGAGCGTAAAGCTCCCCGCGAGCGCCAGCGTCGGGCCTGTCGCCTGGAGGATGTCGTGGTCGGCGGAGTCGTAGGTGACGTCCTCGCCGACGCCCTCCGCGCCGCGCCCGTGCAGCCTGATGAGCGTGCTCTTACGCTCGAAGTCGCTGGACACGGTGGCCTGTAACCCCTCCAGCGAGTAGCCCTCGATCTTCACGGGGAGCTCCGCCAGCGCCTGCCAGGTGCTCATGCCGAGGCGTCGCTTTCAAGGCGGGCCACCAGCTCGTCCAGGCGCAACTCCTCCAGCGCATCGCCCACCGCCGTCAGCTCGCTCGCGCACAGCTCGATCAGGGTCTTGCCCTCGCTCACCAGCTCGAGCGTCTCGTTGAGGCTGGCCTCGCCCGAGTCCAGCCGACGGATGATCTCCTCGACGCGCGCGGCCGCAGCCTCGTAGGTCTGCGGGTGGAGCGCCGCCGGCGCGCCGTGCGGCACGGGCTGCTTCGGCTGCTCGGACTGCTCCGGCCGCTCCGGCTGCTCGCTCACGGTCGCTGCACCTTTGCCGCCAGCACCCCGTCGGCGAAGCGCAGGCGCAGCGCGCCGGTCTTGCGCGCTTCGGCCGCTGTGAGGATCGGATCGCCCTGCGGGGACTGAACCAACGCGTAGCCGCGCTCGAGGGTGCGCTGCGGGTCGTGGCCCGCCAGCGCGAGCGCCAGGCGCTCGAGCTCGCGGGGACGGCGCTCGCGGCAGTCGGCGATCGAGGAGCTGGCCTTGCGCTGCAAGACCGTCGCGCGTCGTTCGGTCGCACGGCGCTCGGACTCGGCCCGGCGGCGGGATCCCGCCCGGATCTCGCGCACCTGCTGGTGCAGGCGCGCGCGCTGGCGCTCCAGGTGCGCCGCGGGGGCGCGGGAGAGCATCGCCAGTTGGCGGGCGCGCGAGAGGACCGCTCGGCGGCCGTGCTCGCGCAGGCGCCCGGCGGCGGCCAGCTGATCGGCGCGAGCCCTGCGGCAGTCCACGCCCACGGCCGCCTCGGCGGCGTGCGTGGGGGTGGAGCAGCTGACGGCGGCCACGTCGTCGAGCAGCGTGTGGTCGGTGTGGTGCCCGACCGAGGCGATCACGGGCACTCCGAGCAGGGCAACGGTGCGGCAGAGGGTCTCGTCGCAGAAGCACAGCAGGTCCGCCAGCGAGCCGCCGCCGCGCGCGACGATCACCACGTCAACCTCGGCCACCGCCGCCAGATCGCCAAGCGCCCGCACGATCGCGGGCGCGGCGTGGCGGTCCTGCACGGGGGTGAACGCCCACACCAGCCGCCCCGCCCAGCCGCGGCGGCCGAGCGCGGCCAGAACGTCGTCGCGCGCCTTGCCGCCCTCGCCCGTGACCACGCCGATCGTGCGCGGCAGCAGTGGCCTGGGCAGCAGCTTCTGGTTGGCCAGCAGGCCCTCGGCGTCGAGCGCTCTGCGCAGGCGCTCGATCCGCGCCAACAGGTCTCCCTCGCCCGCCACCCGCAGGTCGAGCACCGCGAAGGAGAAGCCGGGGGAGGAGGTGGCGCTGCCCGGGTAGTAGTCGCAGCCGCCGGCCGCCACCACCTGCATGCCCTCCGTGGGTGCGCCGCCCGCACGGGCGCTCATCGCCTCCCAGTCCTGGCGCCAGGCGCTGCACGGGACGGCGCCGCCGGCGTCGCGCAGCTCGAAGTAGATCCGTGCCCGGGAGGGGCGCAGGTTGACGAGCTCTCCGATCACCTGCACGCGAGCGAACGAGCGCAGCTTGGACCGCAGCGCCGCCGCGTACTCGCCGACCGGGAAGGGGCCCGCGAGCTCGCTGTCGGGGATGCCCGCGCCCTCGGGTCTGGCGGGGGATGGGAGCGGTGACACCCGCCACAGGATAGGCGCTACGATCGACGTCAATGCCGTGCAGCCAACCTCGGCCTGGCCTCTAACCTAACGCCGTGGCGAAGCGCAACACCGGGCGGCGGGGACGCTCGCGCAAGCGGCGCCCGAGCGCACCGGCCGCCTCGGGCACGCAGGAGCCCCGCACCAGCCGCAGGCCCGCACGGAGCGAGCCGGGCGCCTACAGAGATCCGATGTCCGTGGGCGAGCGCCCGCACGCGCCGTGGCATCCGCTGCCGCTGTCCGAGCTGCTGATCCTGGTCGGCGCGATCGGCACCATCATCGGCTTCCGCCGTCTCAACTCGGGGGGCTTCTCAAGCGGCGGGCCTACGCTGCTGGCGAGCCTTGCTGCGGTTGCCATCGGCACGGTCGAGGTGACGCTGCGCGAGCACCTCAGCGGCTACCGCTCGCACACGCTGATCCTGGCGCTGCTGCCGACGATCGCGTTTCACTCGATCGTGGTGCTGCTGGTGGCCGCGTTCACGCAGGTGCCGCGCTGGCTGAACATCCCGCTGCTGCTGATCGACGGCCTGCTGGTCACGTTCCTGTTCAAACTGCTGCGCCTGCGCTTCCTGGACGCCCGCCGCGAGCGGACGTTCGCCGGCAAGCGCTGAAGCGCGCAGGCGGGCGGGGCTCAGGCAGGGGGGGGGCGGCAGGCACTCCGGGCGCACGGCGCTCAGGCGGCTGGCGGAAGCCGCTCCGGGCGGGCGGGCCTCAGGCGGCCGGGGGCGCGGCCGCGAGGTTCAGCGAGGGCAGCGGACGCTCGCCCTCGTTCGCGCCCTCGCCGCGCGTCTCGCCGCTGAAGCCCAGTTGCTCCAGACGTGCGATCTCGCGCTCGCCTTCCAGGCGGGCGGGATGAGCGGGGTCGAGGCCGGCGATCAGGTTGGCGATCCTGTTGCGCAGCTGCAGGGCGAAGTGGGGGGTGGAGGCGCCCATCAGCTGGCGCACGTCCTCGACGCTTACCTCGTGGGCGCTCTGCTTGCGGCTCAGACGGCGGGGGTCCTCGGCTTGGCTCATTTCGCCTCTGGGATAGCTGCTATTCGACTTGGGAGACGGACGGTTCTTCGGTGCTCGGTCTGCGCGGGCTGATCTCGAGCTGGGAGTCGATTTCGGCCTGTGTGACCGCTGAGATAGCGTGTTCGTCGCCGATCAGCCAGCCGTGATTGTAGACGCCCCTGACGGGCCGGAAGTCGAACGCGGCGGTGTAGGCGGGCTGGATGTCCTTCAGGTAGCTCACCAGCGCGAGCGGGAGCTGCGCGGGGCTTTCCAGCACCAGCAGCGGCCCGTAGTCGCCGGTGGCCGAGAGCGAGGCGGCGGCAGGAGCGTCCAGCGGGTGCGCGGCGCTGGCGAACACCAGGCCGTGACCCGGTTCTTTGACCCCCCAGCCGAACCGCCCGTCGGTGAAGCGCGCGAGCGCGATCGCGTTGCCCGCGGCACTGACCGCTGCGCCGGGCGCGGCAGCGGCGATCTCGGTGACCGCGCCGAAGCTGCGCAGCTCGGCCAGCGTCGGGCTGCCGATCTCGGTGGAGTCGATCACGTAGATGGACGGCCGGTGCAGGCTGGCGAGCACCGCGGCCGTCTCGGCGGGCACGCGCGCCTTCTCGACGAACAGGATCGGCGCGCCGCTCTCGGCGGACAGCCCGGCCGCGGGCATGGCGAGCGCCGGCGTGGCGTTCGCGGGCACGACGATCACCTGGCGTGGAGCGCGGCCGTCGGCGCGTCCCAGCAGCCGCTCGATCCCGGCCGCCGCCACAGCAGGCTGGCCGGCGGACAGCGATTGCGTGCGGTAGCCCTTCGGCACTGCCGCGGAGGTCCCGATCCGGAGCACCTGTGCGCCGCCCAGCACCGGGGCCCCGAGCGGATTCAGCGCTTGCAGGGCCTGCCCGCTGACGTCCGGCAGCGAGTTGCCGTCGCTGTAGAGAATGGGCGCGCCCGTCGGTGCGCCGGCCAATGCCGAGGCCGCCAGCGCCGCCGGCCAGTTGCGCTGATCGACCAGCACAACCGCCTTGGGGCGCGTGGCGGGCGTGAGACCGGGATACACGGTGCGCGCGACCGCCGCCGCGTCGGTGGCCGCGTCGGCGCCCCCCAGGCGGGTGGTGTTGCGGGTGGTCACGCTGACCGCGCCCGGAGCGGCGGTGGGAGCGAGCTGGCCGAGCGGTCCGCCGCCGGTGGACGTCGTGGAGGCCCCCTTTCCGCACCCGGCGAGAAGGATGCCGACGCAGAGCACGGCGAGCAGCGGTCGGAGCCAGGCGGCGTGCATCTGGCCGGGACACTAGCGAGCGTGTCGGAGCGCGATTGCGGCGGCCGGGGCGGCGCCTGGGGCTTGCTTTGCTGGCGCGAGCGGGCGCGCGCGAGGCTCAGACGGCCCCGCGCGAGCGGCCGCGACCGCCGGGGGTCGCGGCGCACCGCTTGAGAAGGCCTGCATTTGCGGGGAGAACGTGCGAAATGACGTGCAACCGCTGCAAGCGTCATTGCAGTTTGCTAGCGTGCCGTCTCGAACGCCGAGTCCTTGACTAGGAGTCAGGGAACGGGGGACCCAAGTTGTTGGGGCGAACCTCACGGTAGGACCGTGAGGAGCGCAGGCTCTTTCAGCGCTAGCCCGTCAGCTAACCCCGCAGGCCGACGAAAGAGGTTGTTGTTTTGCGGTTTCGCATTCTCAGCGCAGTCTTCTGCAGCCTGACGATCGCGGCGACTGGTGCGTCCAACGCCCTCGCCGCCAGCACCGGTGGAGCATCCGCCGGCACCACCACCACCACCACTCCGAGCACTTCTCCCGCATCGGCCCCGCTGCACCTCTCGCCGGTGACCTCGCACTCCTCCAGCATGGCCTACACGGGCGCGGTCTATGAGAAGACGGCCACGGGCGAAGTCGTCCCCTACCAGCCCATCGCCACGGCCGGTCAGGTAAGCCCGGCAACCGGCGGCAGCGCCGTTGGCGTCACCACCGTCGCCACGCCCGAGCTGCTGGTCCCCGGCTCACGGGCCCGCTACGTCAGCGGTGTGGCGGCCGCGCCGATGTCGGCTCCGGCGGCAGTCCAGCAGATGGTCTGGACGTCCAACCAGATCATCGGCCTGCCCTACATCTTCGGCGGCGGGCACGCGTCCTTCACCTCGCCCGGCTATGACTGCTCGGGAACGGTCTCCTTCGCGTTGCACGGCGCCAGCCTGCTGAGCACGCCGCAGGACTCCTCCGAATTCATGCTCTGGGGCTCGCATGGCATCGGGCGCTGGGTCACGGTCTTCTCCAACCCCGAACACGCGTACATGACGGTGGCCGGGCTGCGGCTCGACACGAGCGCCGCGGACGACCCGTCCAACCAGCAGGGCCCACGATGGCGTCCGCTGCGTCCGGCCAACGCCGGATACACCGTCCGCCACCCCCTCGGGCTCTGAGCGCTCGCGGTCGGCTACCGGTCGGCTACGCTTGATGGTGTTGGCCGAGCTCAGATCGGTCGTCCCGTGGAAAAGCAATAGGAGGATCAGATGGCCGGCCTCACCGGGCGCATGTCTACAGTCGTGAAGGCCAAGGTCTCCAAGCTGCTGGATCGGGCCGAAGACCCAGCCGAGACTCTGGACTACAGCTACCAGAAGCAGGTTGAACAGCTGCAGAACGTCAAGAAGGGCATCGCCGACGTGGTGACGGCCAAGAAGCGCCTGCAGATGCAGGAGAGCACGCTGCAGCAGAGCGTGGTCAAGCTCGACACCCAGGCCCGCCAGGCGGTCTCGGCCGGTCAGGAGGATCTGGCCAGGGCGGCGCTCGAACGCAAGAACGTCGCCCAGACCGAGCTGCAGTCGCTGGACACCCAGGTCTCAGAACTCGAAGAGCAGCAGCAGAAGCTGACCGACTCCGAGCAGAAGCTGCGCGCGAAGATCGAAGCGTTCCGCACCAAGAAGGAGGTCATCAAGGCCCAGTACTCGGCCGCGGAGGCGCAGGTGCGGATCTCCGAGGCGGCCACCGGCGTCGGCGAGCAGATGGCCGACGTGGGGCTGGCCATGCAGCGAGCGGTCGACAAGACCGAAAACATGAAAGCTCGCGCCGACGCGGTGTCCGAGCTGGAAGCGGCCGGTACCTTCGACGACATCACCCAGCTCGGGTCCGGCGAAGACGACATCGATCGCCAGCTCAAGCAGCTCTCCAGCCAGCCTGCCGTGGATGACGAGCTGGCCAAGATGAAGAACGAAATCGGACAGGGTGGCGCGCCCGCGACGCCGCAGATCGCGCCGGGCGAGACCGGGCAGCCGAGCGAGAGCGGCCAGGCATGATCGTCCGCATCTCCGGCGAGGGCCAGTACCGGCTCCCCGACAGCGACGCGGAGCGGCTCAACGAGCTCGAGAACGGCGTCGTGTCCGTTGTCGAGGCCGGCCGCGAGGACGGCTACGCTGCTGCGCTCACCGCGCTGCTCGACTACGTGCGCGCCAACGGCACGCTCGTCGCCGACGAGGAGATCGAGACCTCCAACGTGATCATCCCGCCTGCCGACCTGACCTTCGAGGAGGCCGCCCGGGAGTTCACGGGCGAGGGCTTGATTCCCGACTAGATCGGGATCCCCCACAACGGGAACCAGCGCTCCAGTTCCGGCTCCATCGGCAGTTCTGAGGACATCTGCGCCTTGATCTGCAGCTCGCGCTCTGTCGAGCGCTCCTGCGCTTTGCCCGGAGCGGGCACGAACGGGTACCAGAACCCGCGCTTGTAGTTGTAGATGAAGTAGATGCGCCGCTTCTGCGCGTCGTCGAAGGCGAACACGGCGCACAGCAGGCGCTCGCCGTGCCCGGCCGTCTCGATCGAGCCGGAGACCGCGTTGATGCCCACGGCGAGGTCTTCCACGCTCGGCGCCCCCGGGGGGTTGCGCAGCACCATCCAGCGGTAACCGTAGGCGTCGTCCTCGGTGGAGACCTTCGTGCCGCTGTCCCCGCCGGTGGCGGTCACGACTTCTTCCATGTCGCGCAGCGTAGCTTCGAACTCGCTGGTGGCCAGCGCCTGGAAGACGATCGCGGCAGTGCCCACTGGCTCTATCTGGTACTCGGCCTGCAGGGTCACGTACGCTGTGGAGATCGCAAACAGGCGGTCGGGCGCCGGTCCCTTGACCTGGTGGCGGCCGGTGAGGATGTCGCGCAGGCCCACGGGGTCAGGCGGTGCCCTGCAACTGGGACTCCAGCCGCTCCAGCGCCGCCAGGCGCTGCTCCAGCGGCGGGTGGTCGGCGAAGATGTTCATCAGCGACTTCTTCGCCCGCGCGGGGATGATGAAGAAGGCGCTCATCCCTTCCGCCCGGCGCAGGTCCTGGCTGGGCACGCGCTCGATCGTGCCGCTGATCTTCAACAGCGCCGAGGCCAGCGCGCTCGGGCGTCCCGTCAGCACCGCCGAGCCGCGGTCGGCGGCGAACTCGCGATAGCGCGACAGCGCCCGCAGCAGCATGAAGGACACGGCATACACGACCACCGATACCAGCACCACGATCATGATGTCCTCCTCCTCTTCGCGGTTGCCCATGCCGCCGCCGAAGAACAGCGCGAACTGGGCGATCATCGAGGCCAGCGTGGCGAAGAAGCTCGCCAGCGTCATCACCATCACGTCCCGGTTGATCACGTGGGTCAGCTCGTGGGCCATCACGCCTTCCAGCTCGGCCGGGGAGAGCAGTTGGAGGATCCCCCGCGTGGCGGTCACGCTGGCCGACTTCTGCGAGCGGCCCATCGCGCAGGCGTTGGGCATCGAGGTCTCCATCACGCACACCCGCGGCTTGGGCAGATCGGCCTGCACGCAAAGCCGCTCGATGATCCCGTGCAGCTCGGGCTCTTCGGCGGGGGAGACCTCTTTGACCCCCATCGTGGCCATCGCGAGCCTGTCGGAGCCGAACAGCTGCACCAGCAGCAGCACCACCGCCACGACCACGATCAAGCCGGCGCCGGCGCCGGCCGCGAACAGCACGCCGACGAACACGGCGTAGACCAGGCCGAGCATGAACATCGTGAAGAGCATCCGGGCCTGAAGGCCGGTGTCTCTGCCGAAGCTGGAGCGTCTGGACGCCATGGCCGCTGATTGTCGCAGAAGGAGATGCGGGTGCCCTAAAGTGGCCGCGAGCATCCGATGCCCGACGCCGAGAAGCCATGAAGCCCGAAATCCACCTGCTGGGCATCTCCATCAAGACCTTCGGCGTGGCGTTCGCGCTGGGCTTCCTGGCGTGCGGCGCCGTCGTCGCCCGCCGGCTGCGCGAGCTCGGCCGGCCGGTGGACTGGGCCTATGAGATCGTGTTCGCCGCGCTGATCGGGGGGATCGTGGGGGCGCGCGGATACTTCCTGATCGAAAACTGGGATCAGGTCAAGCACGACCTGATCGGCAGCGTCTTCTCCGGCTCGGGGCTGGTGTGGTACGGCGGCGCCATCGGTGGGGCGATCGGCGTGATCGGCTGGATGCGCTGGCGGGGAGTGCTGGAGCTGAAGACGCTCGACATGTGCGCCACGGCGCTCGCGCTCGGCTATGCGATCGGGCGCATCGGCTGTCAGGTCTCCGGTGACGGCGACTACGGGATCCGCTCGAGCCTCCCCTGGGCGATGGGCTATCCGCACGGAACCGTGCCGACGCCGCCGGGGGTGCGCGTGCAGCCCACGCCCATCTACGAGACGCTCGCCATGAGCCTGCTCGCCTATGGGCTGTGGCAGCTGCGCGACCGTGTGCGTCCCGGCGTGGTGTTCGCGCTCTACCTCATCGGCGGCGGGCTGGAGCGGTTCCTGGTCGAGTTCATCCGCCGCAACACAGAGGTGCTGGCGGGCTTGACCCCGCCGCAGCTGGAGAGCCTCGGACTGTGTGCCGTCGGCGTGTGCTGGCTGGCCGTTCTCGTGCGTCGCGGCGGCGCGGCCGCGCTCCGTCCGAGCACGGCCTGACTCGGGCCGTCCGACGAGCACCTCAGCCGGCAAGCGATAATCACCGGCATGCTCACCGGTACCAGCCTCTTGCGTGCGTTTCCCCTCGCCAGCCGGCTCAACGAGCAGGGGCGCTTGGAGGTGGGCGGCTGTGACACGATCGAGCTCGCCAGGGAATTCGGCACCCCGGCCTATGTCGTGGCCGAGGATGACCTGCGCGCCCGCGCTCGCGCCTTCGTACAGGCCGGCCGCGACGCCGGCCAGGACGACTTCCACGTGGTCTTCGCCTCCAAGGCGTTTCCCTGCACAGCCGTGCTGGCGCTGCTCGCACGCGAGGGGCTGTGGTGCGACGTCGCCTCCGGCGGCGAGCTGCACCTGGCCCTGAACGCCGGCTTCGCCCCCGAGCGGATCGTGCTGCATGGAAACGCCAAGTCCGAGGCCGAGCTGCGGATGGCGTTGCGCCACCGCGTGGGGCTGATCGTGCTGGACAACTTCGACGAGATCGACCGCCTCGAGCGCCTGCTGGCCGAGGGTGCGCTCGTCGACCGCGAGGCGCAGCCGGTGCTCGTGCGCGTGACACCAGACGTCAGGGGCGAGACGCACGAGAAGATCTCAACCGGCCAGGCGGACTCCAAGTTCGGGTTCTCGATGCAGGCCGCCGGCGAGGCGATCGCGCGGGCGCAGCGCGTCGAGGGCCTGACCCTGCGGGGCCTGCACGCGCACATCGGCTCGCAGCTGTTGAGCCTGGAGCCATTTCGCCGCGCCGCCCGCGAGCTGGGGAAGCTAGGCGAGTTCCCCGTGTGGGACATCGGTGGTGGCCTGGGAGCGCAATACACCGACGACCAGCCCGCGCCGCCCTCGATCGAGGAGTACGCCGGCGCGGTCGTCCAGGCGGCGCGGGCCAACGGCATGGGGCCGGACACGCGCCTGATGATCGAGCCGGGCCGGTCGCTGTGCGCCAACGCGGCCGTCACGCTCTACACGGTCGAGAGCGTCAAGCAGAACGTCTCGCGGTGGGTAGCAGTCGATGGCGGCATGTCGGACAACCTGCGCCCGATGCTCTACGGGGCGCTGTACGAAGCCCACGTGGCCGACCGCTTCGGCGGCTCCACGTCCTGCGTGCTGGCGGGCAAGCACTGCGAGTCGGGCGACGTGATCGTGCGCGAGGCGCAGCTGGACGATCCCCGACCGGGGGACGTCATCGCCACGCCCGCCACGGGCGCCTACGCGTATGCGATGGCGAGCAACTACAACGGGGTTCCCCGTCCGCCGGTGATCTTCTGCAGGGATGGTGACGCGCGCGTGGTGGTCAGGCGCGAGAGCTTCGAGGATCTGACAGCGCGCGATGTCGTCTAGGCAGGGGGGCACGCGTCGTGTCCGATGATCGTCCAGCCTCCTCGCACGCGTTCAACGTCGGCCTGCTCGGCCACGGCACCGTCGGCTCCGCCTTTGCCGAGCTGCTCGTCGAGCGGGCCGGGGAGATCGAGCGCTTCAACGGCCTCAGACCGGTCCTCAGCGGCGTGTTGACGCGCTCGCGCGGCAGCTTTGAGGAGATTCTCTCCGACGCCGATCTGATCGTCGAGGTGATGGGCGGGATCGAGCCCGCGCGCGACTACCTGCTGCGGGCGATGCGCGCAGGCAAGCATGTGGTCACCGCCAACAAGCAGCTGCTCTCCCAGCACGGCGAGGAGCTGTACGAGACGGCCCGCGAGCATGGCGTAAGGCTGCGATTCGAGGCGGCGGTGGCGGGCACGGTGCCGGTTGTGCGGGTGCTGGAGGAGTCGCTCTCGGCCACGCCGATCGAGCGCATTCACGGGATTGTCAACGGCACCACCAACTTCATCCTCACGGAGATGACCGAGGGCTCGAGCTATGCCGAGGCGCTCGCCGAGGCGCAGAGCAGCGGCTACGCGGAGGCCGATCCGAGCGACGACGTCAGCGGTCGCGACGCGGCCGCCAAGATGGCGATCCTCGCGCGCCTGGCCTTCGGCACGCCCGTCCACCTCGACGACGTGCGCTACGAAGGCATCGAGCATCTGCACCGCAACGACCTGCAGTACGCGCGCGAGCTTGGCCTGGCGCTCAAGCTGATCGGGACGGCCGAGCGACGGCATGGTGGGCTCTCCGTACGGGTCTATCCCACGTTCCTGTATCCCGGGCACCCGCTTGCTGCGATCTCGGGATCGTTCAACGCCGTGACCGTCGAGTCCGAGACGATCACCGAGATCACGCTGTCCGGTCCGGGCGCCGGGGGGCGTCAGACCGCGAGCGCGGTGCTGGGCGATGTCGTGAGCGTGATGACCGGCGGCGCGCGGCCGCCCGCCCCGCCGCTCGCGATGCCGCTCGTCGAGGATGTCGAGAGCGCCTTCTACCTGCACCTGGACGTGGCCGACCGCCCGGGAGTGCTCGCCTCGATCACGAAGGTGCTGGGCGAGCACGAGGTGTCGATCAAGTCCGTGGTGCAGCGTGGCCTGGGCGAGCACGCGCGGCTGGTGATGGTCACGCACCCGGTGCTCGAGTCGAGCATGCGCACCGCTATCCAGCGGATCGGCGAGTTCGACTTCGTGCGCAGCGCCCCGCGGACCATTCGCGTGATCGAAGAGGAGCTCGTATGAGCCGAGGAGAGCGCCGATGACGAGAAGCCACGTGCCCCTGATCGAGCGCTACTGCGAGCATCTGCCGTTCGCGCTCGAGGATGAGATTGTCAGCCTGCAGGAGGGCTCCACCCCCGTCCTGCGCGCGCCCGTGCTCTCGGAGATGCTCGGGGCCACCGTGCGCCTGAAGCTGGAGGGCGCAAACCCCACCGGGTCCTTCAAGGACCGCGGCATGACCTGCGCGGTCACCGCCGCCGTGCGGGAAGGGGCCAAGGCGGTGATCTGCGCCTCCACCGGCAACACCGCCGCGAGCGCCGCCGCCTATGCCGCACGCGCGGGCATCACCTGTGCGGTGATCGTCCCGGAGGGCAAGATCGCGCGGGGCAAGATGGCCCAGACGCTGATGCACGGCGCGCGCGTGATCTCCCTGGCGGGCAACTTCGACCAGGCGCTGACGCTGGTGCGGGAGCTGACCGACAGCCACCCGATCGTGCTGGTCAACTCGGTCAACGAGTTTCGCATCGAAGGCCAGAAGACCGCCGCGTTCGAGCTGCACGAGGACCTCGACGGCGAGCTGGAGCTGCTGTGCATCCCCGTGGGCAACGGCGGCAACATCACCGCCTACTGGCGCGGCTTCAAGGAGATGGGCGCCGCGCCGCGGCTGCTGGGCTTCCAGGCCGAGGGGGCCGCGCCGCTGGTGCTGGGCCACCCGGTCGAGCACCCCGAAACCGTGGCCAGCGCGATCCGGATCGGCAACCCGGTCCGCTGGGAGGATGCGATGGCCGCCACCACCGAGTCGCGCGGCTTGATCCGCGCGGTCAGCGACGCGGAGATCCTCGCCGCCTATCGGCTGCTGGCCTCCAAAGAAGGGATCTTCTGCGAGCCTGCCTCCGCGGCCTCGGTGGCGGGGCTGCTCAAGTACGGCACCGACGGGGCCAGCCAGATCGTGTGCGTGCTCACCGGCCGCGGCCTGAAGGATCCGGAGACGGCCATCGCCAACAACGACGGCAGGGTGATTCAGTGCGTTGCCGAGAGGGGGCCGATCGAGGAAGCGGTGCTGGGTGATCCGTAGGAGGGTCGTCCGGGTCCCTGCATCCTCGGCCAACCTCGGGCCGGGGTTCGACTGCATGGCCGCCGCGCTGGCGCTGCAGCTGGAGCTGGAGGTCCTGGAGACCGGCCGCTTCGCCGTGGAGAGCGAGCTGCCGGTGGCGAAGGGGCGCGAGAACCTCTGCGTGCGGGCGTTTGAGCGTCTGCATCCAGCCGACGACTTCACCTTCAGGATCAGCTCGGAGATACCCCTCTCGGGCGGATTGGGATCGAGCGCCGCTGCGATCGTGGCCGGCCTGATGGCCGCCGATCACCTGTTCGAGCTGGACGTGGACCTGCTCGAGCAGGCCAGCGCGATGGAGGGGCACCCCGACAACGTCGCCGCGGCGCTGTTCGGCGGGTTCGTGGTCTGCGCCGACGGGCAGGCCACGCGCGTGGATCCTCCCACCGGCCTGGAGGCGCTGGCGGTGGTTCCCGAGCAGGCGGTGCGCACGCGCGCCGCGCGCGCCGCGCTGCCGGCGCAGGTGCCGATGCAGGAGGCCGTCTTCAACGTCGCGCACGGCGCCCTGCTGATGCTCGGCCTGGCCCGCGGCGACTGGGATCTGCTGGCGCGCGGGCTGCACGACCGCCTGCACCAGCAGCGCCGCGCGCACCTGTTCCCCCGCTCATACGAGCTGGCCTCGCGGGCCCGCGAGCTGGGCGCGCTGGGGGCCACCGTCTCGGGGGCGGGGCCGACCGTGCTCGTGTGGTGCTTCTACGAGCAGACAGGCGCCGTCGCTGAGGCGCTGGCCCCCGAGATCGAGGGCTGGGCCACGCTGCTGCGTGCGTCCTTCGAGCCGCAGGGAGCTTACGTCGGGGAGCTCTGAGCGAGCTCGCCCAGCCGCGTGCGGGCCGCGCCCAGGCCGGGCAGGCGGGCGAGCAGCTCGTCCGCCAGCGCAATGTAGTCGGCGCCCAGGTCGGGGCGATGGTCGAGGATCGAACGCGCCCGCTCAGCCGACTCCGCGTAGGCGATCGATGCGCGGATGACCGTGTCGAAGACCACCTCGCCAAAGCGCTCTTGCAAGGAGGCGAGCGCCTCGCGCGAATGGACCGTGCGGATGTCGGCCACGTTCAGCAGCACGCCCAGCAGCGCCAGCTGCGGGTTGAGGCTGTCGCGTGCCAGCTCCACCACCTCCATCGCCTGCTCCACGCCCTGCAGCGCGAAATACTGGGCCTCCGCCGTGATCAGCGCCCGATCGGCCGCCACCAGGGCGTTGATCGTGAGCAGGCCCAGCGAGGGGGGACAGTCGATCAGGACCACCTCGTAGTCCTCTGTCGCCTCGGCCAGCGCGCGCTTGAGCGTCAGCTCCCGCCCCATCTTGCCGCCGAGCATCAGCTCCGCCTCCGCCAGGCTCAGGTTCGCCGGGATGATGTCCTCGTGGATCGCCTCGCTCGCCTTGGCGCTGCCGGCGAGCACCTCCGCGACCGTCGGCTGGACGTCCGTGGGCAGGTCGAAGTAGTCGGACAGGTTGCCCTGCGGGTCCAGATCGACCGCCAGCGTGCGGACTCCGCAGCGGCGCAGGACATCCGTGAGGGTGCGCACCGTGGTCGTCTTCCCGGTACCGCCCTTCTGTGAGAGCACGGCGATCGTTTGAGCCATGGCGCGATACTACGCGCAGGCCGCCGCACGAGGCGTGGCGAGACGACAGGCCTGCGCTTGGCGCCTCAGGTGATCGTGCGCCGCGAGGTCTGCTCGGCGTCGGCGCCGCTGGGCGAATCGTCGTCCGAGGCCACGCTCAAGAAGCGCAGGCGGTAGCGGCCCACGATGATCTCATCGCCGTCCTCCAGCGTCTTGCCGTCCACGCGCGCGCCGTTGACGAACACGCCGTTCAGGCTGCGGTCGTCCAGCAGGTGCACGCCGTCCGGCTGGCGCACGATCAGCGCGTGGCGGCGCGAGACCGTGGGATCGTCGAAACGCACGTCCGCGGCCAGGCTGCGTCCTATGCGGGTCCACTCGCGCGTGAGCGCCACCGTCCGCAGCTCCTTGCCGTCCTCGTAGCAGAGGTACTCCCCGGGCCGCTCGATGCGCTCCCTGGCCTTGGCGAGCTGCTCGTCTCGATCGGCGGAGGCAGGCTTGACCAGTCGCGCCCCCTGCTGCTGTGCGTCAAGCCCGGATGACAGGCGCTCGGTGCCGAACAGGGAGGCGCGGGCAAAGTCCGCGCTCCCACAGCCGGGGCAGTCGGTGAGGGCGTCCGAGGAGGAGAGCGTGAGCGTGTATCCGCAACTCCTGCAGCGGAACGAGCCCGCGCCGACGAAGGTGCCTGTTGTAACGGTGTCCATCCCTGCTCCTCCCTCTCTCGCTGCTGTCAAGGGGGCGCTCCTTCGCCGGAGGATACTCGTATCGATCATAACAAGCCTGTCAATGGCGCTGATCTGGATGCGCCGTGATCTTGATTCCGACTGTCAGAATCTACCGGTCGCTTGGGGGAGCGCCGCTCCTCGTGGGTCCACGCGCTCAGCTACCCACAATCACTCGGGC
>Ga0208355_1000313_pt1 | contig 22878 bp, 20 predicted proteins | sample NGESurdeep072012_6_FD_184458 | JGI IMG/M metagenome (GOLD analysis project Ga0208355, IMG submission 184458) | Arctic peat soil microbial communities from Barrow, Alaska - NGEE Surface sample 210-3 deep-072012 (SPAdes) | ecosystem: Environmental > Terrestrial > Soil > Wetlands > Peat ... | reverse complement strand
CCAATAACACCGGGGCAAATTGGCAGTTCACAACCCCCAATGCACGTATCAAACTCAAGCACCTTTACCCTTCAAACTGAATGAATCGGGCGACTAGGATGGGCCAGACATTCTCTATCGACGCTTAGTCTTCGTTCGCGGCGATCGATTCCATCAGGGACACCAGCTGACGCTGTACGGTCTGATCCTTGATCTTGCTGTAGGCCCGCAGCAGTCTCAAACTGAATGCGCTGTCGAGAAACAGCAGGCTTTCGACCTCCCGCGCCTTGCCGTCGCCGTCGTAGAAGAATGTGACGGGTACATCGAGCGCAGTGGCGATTTGCTGAAGACGGGCGGCGCCGACTCGGTTGACGCCCTTCTCATATTTTTGAACCTGCTGGAAGCTGACGCCGAGTTTGTCGCCGAGATCCGCCTGGGAGATATGTTGTTCGACGCGCCGCAGCCGGATTCGCTTTCCCAGTTCAATGTCGGGTTTTCCGGCACTGCGCTGCTTCATTTTCTTTGCTGCTGATTTGTTCATTCTGGTTCTACCGTCCTTCGGTCGAGAAGCCCCCGAATAGATGGGTCAGGGATTCGCCCTTATATACCGCTTTAAATTCGCTTGGATGGACGAATTCATCCTTAAACCAAGGGAATCTTGCGGGATTGAAGGCTTCCACCAGCCAGTCGATCATGCGCCGCACCCGGGGGATACGGCCGCTACCGGGATGATAGGACAGCCAAATATCGAATGGCCGGCGCAATTCAATATCGAGAGGTATCATTTTCCCCCCAAGTGCGCAGGCGTAGGTCGGAAACACGCCGATTCCGGCACCATTGGCGACGGCCCAGTAGTTGGCGCTGCTCACATTTGTCTTCATCACCAGCAGGTCGCGCTGGGAATGACCGGGAAACCAGCTTTCGAAAGTCTCCTTGGCGGCGGTCTGGTCGGCGACCTGCATCACGAGCCGATGCTTGACTAATTCGTCAGCGGTCCTCGGGGCGCCGTAAGTCTCGAGGTATTTCTGGCTGGCAAATAACATCAAATGTATCCTGCCGAGCCGGACGAGTTTGACATCAAGCGCGGTCGGCCGCGACAGATGGATCGCAACGTCGGCCTCATGCCGCGAGACGTCGGCGGAGCGCATCGCACAATGCAGATCGACCATAATGTTCGGGAACGATTGCTGGAATTCGACAAGGCGAGGGGCCAGCCAAAATGTTCCCAGGCCTTCGGTGACGGCGACCCGGACTTCGCCCGCGAGCGTATTGGCGACGGAATCGCTGGCGCGCAGCAGGTCGAACGAAGCGGCCTCCATGCGTTCGACTGCCGAAACAACCAGCGAACCTTCATCGGTCAGGCGGGTGCCATGGACGTCGCGCGTGAACAGCGTGGCGCCGATTTGCCGCTCGAAATCATCGATGCGCCGGCGAACGACGTTGATGGACAGTTCGAGTCGTTCAGCCGCGGATCTGAAGCTCCCGCAACGCACTACTTCCAGAAAAACCCTGGCCGCGTCCCAATCCGTGAGACTGCCGAGAGCGACCTTATGGCGTTCCTCCAGAGGAACGCCCCTGTCCAGCACCAGACGCATACACAGTCCTTTCCGCCCGCTAAACTTGCCAGAATATTGAGCGAACCACAACCATGGCGGGTCCATGGCCGCGCATTTTGGCGCTTATGCTTACTGTCCAGGCCGGTGCCCGGGAACTTCTGGGGGCGAGCCTCCAGCCCGTCCCGCCCTTGAAAGGGGAGCCGCGTGACTACTGTCGTAAGCCTTCGGACATTCGCAAATTCATCGAGCGTTCCAATCGTCGTGTTTGTGGATATGCAGCAGGAATATCTGGCGAAACCGCGTCTGCTCGCGATTTCCGAGATCGATCGCGCGCTGGACAATTGCCAAAAGGTTCTGGATCATTCGCGCAGGATAGGTCTGCCGGTCGCGTTCATCCGCATGCTCAATGAGTCGGCCTTTTTCAACCGTGCGACACCGTTCGTCCGATGGATCGAGGGTTTTGAGCCCTATCGCAACGAAATGGTATTCGAACGCAGCAGCCCGTCGTGCTACTCTTGCGAGCCCTTCACCGCGTTGGTGAACCAAAGCCGGGGCGGGGTCGTGCTCGCCGGATTTGCAGGCGAATCGGCCTGCCTGTCGACTTTGATCGATGCGTTCCACCGCAACCACAAGGTCACTTATTTGTGCGATGCATCGGCCAGTCACGCACTCGACGACATGTCGGCCGACGAAGTCCACCGCGCCGTTTCGAAGATATCCGGACTTTATGGGGAGGTATATGAAACGACCGACTGGATCGAACAGACTTTACCTCGCAAGCTCGGTAACGGAAAAAGCGCTGGTGGCTAATTCAGAAGAACGATTGCATTCGGTTCTCGCAACCCTCGAGGAGTGTCGGGCGGTTCTGGCCGACAGCCGCGACCGGGATACTGCACTATTGGTATCCGTGGCAATTCTCGAGCTTCGGATGAAACTCCATCGAATTGCGGACTCGGAATTGAAGGCTTTATGTGATGCGATGTTGCCGGACGACGCGCCGGCGGAAAGATCGCAAGCTTCGAAATCGTCGCAGGGCCGGCGCCGGCGTCCGTTGCTGAAACTGGTCAAATAGCATCGCGGTTTCCTCCGTCCGTCTTATTCCAGAATACGCCATTTCCGGCTTCCGGGTCCGCCAATCCTGCCCCCGGTCCGCCCGATCCGCCGACTTGCGGCGGCGATGCGCGTTCGGACTGTTGCGATGCCGCAATGGTGATCGATAAAACTCTCGCCCATCACCCCGCGCATCCGCTACATGAAGCCGGATCAACCCGGCGCTCTCCGATGTCGGGCCTGGCCAAGCTGGCGAGCCGCAAATTATCAACGATGGCGATGACTGCATGATTCACGATGTTTCGATCCCAGCGGCGCTGATTGCCGGTCTGGTCAGCTTTCTGTCGCCGTGCGTGCTGCCTTTGGTGCCGCCGTATCTGATCTACCTCACCGGCGCGACCATCGAGCACCTCGAAAATGACGAGACGGAATCCGCCTCGAAGCGCGCGGTGATGATATCGGCTGTTATGTTCGTGCTCGGCTTTTCGACGGTGTTCGTGGCGCTCGGCGCCAGCGCTTCCCTGATCGGAGAGTTGATCCGCACCTGGTCGGCGGAGCTCTCGATTGTCGCCGGCATCGTCATCATCGTCATGGGCCTGCACTTCCTCGGCCTGACGCGGATCTCCTTCCTGATGCGGGAAGGGCGGTTGCCGATTCCAAAGCCGGTGGGCTTGTGGGGAGCCTATGTGATGGGCCTGGCGTTTGCGTTCGGCTGGACGCCCTGCATCGGCCCGATCCTCGCGGCTATCCTGTCGGTGGCGGCCGCCGAGGCGACGGTGGCGAAGGGCGCAGGGCTGCTGGCGATCTATTCCGCCGGACTCGGCATACCCTTTCTGATCGCGGCTTTCATGGTTGAGCAGTTCTCGTCGCTGTTTTCGCGGATGAAGCGCCATCTCGCCAGCGTCGAGCGGGCGATGGGCGTGCTGATGGTCATCACCGGCATCGGCTTTCTCACCGGCGCTGTATCCAGCGTCAGCATCTGGTTGCTGGAGACGTTTCCAAGCTTGCAGAATTTTGGCTAGAATCTAGCCCTCGTCCTCAAGCGAGCAGATTACCGTGTAGACCACGCCGCGGGGCAGAAAATCGACCGTGGCTTCGCCGCCGAGCTGATCGCGGGCGCTGCGTTCGATCAGCCGCGATCCGAAACCGCGCTGTACCGATGCGACGACGTGAGGGCCGCCAGCCTCGGTCCAGATCAGTCTCAATTTCGGTTTGCCGTTTTCGGCGATGACTTCCCAATCCAGCGCAACGGTGCCGGTGTCGTTCGACAGCGCCCCATACTTTGCCGCGTTGGTCGCGATCTCGTGCACGATCATCGACAGCACCACCGCAAGCCGCGGGGATAGCGGGACGTTCGGTCCGAACATTCGTACCCGCTCCGGATTGTTGAACAGATACGGCTGCAAGACACGGTCGACCACGTCCTGCAGTTCGGACCCCTGCCACTTCTCCTGACTCAGCAGATTGTGCGCCTCCGCCAGCGCGCCGAGCCGGCCCTCGAATTTCTCGCGTTCGGCCTTGCTCGCGCTGCGAAAGGTTTGCACCGCGATCGACTGCAGGATAGCCAGCGTGTTCTTGACGCGGTGATTGAGTTCTTCGATCAAAAGGTCATGCAGCATCTCGCCGCGGGCGATCGCCGTGGCCATCCGTACCGCAAAGGCGAGGCCAGTCAACAAAAGGACGCCTCCGATCACGCTGGTGATCGCGAGGTTGCGCCACAAGGGACCGACCAGGGAGCCTTCCGCAATGCCGGCGGCGACGGTCCAGCCGGTGAGCGAGGACCGTGCAAAGGTCGTGATCAGCGGCACGCCCTCGAGCGATACCGTCTGCAGGGTGGCTTCGGGCTTGCGAAACATCTCGGCATACAGCGACGGCGATGCATGCTTGCCCCATCGTCTCCTGCGGATTCGGAACACGCGCGAGATTGATGCCGTCACCATCGAAGATCGAAATCGTCCAGTCTTCGCTTGGGCGCTGCTTTTCGATCAGGGCCTGAAAAATCTCGATCGGGGGGCTGAAGGAAATGTCGTAGAGGACTTCGCCGTCGCGAAGCACCGGCACCTCTACGGTCACGATCAGTCGTTTCTTCACCGCGCCGACGAACAGATTTGAGTAATGCGGACTCTTGGTCGCGAAGACCTTCTCCACGATCTCGCGGTTGTTGCGCGGCGGGAGGCTTGCGGTGTCCGGCGTGGCCGAGGAGAACAACAGGCGACCTTCGCGGTCTGCCACCAGCACGACGCCATCCCTGCCATATTGGTCGAGAAAGCCCGAAGCGATACGACGAAAATTTTCGAAGTCGCCGTTGCGCAGTGCATTGGTGAGCGCCACGACCTGGAGCCCGCCTGTCATGCGCTGCACCTCGGCATCGAGCACGAGGCGAATACTGCGCACGGTTTCGAGGACGCGCTGTGAAGCATCCCTGCGGTCCTGCTCGTAATCGTTGAAAACATGACGGTCGCGAAAATAATCAGCGGCAGCGTGGTTCCCGCGACCAGAAGAGCAAGACGTACTGGCAGTGAGGGTTTCGGCACTCAGGTCCCGCATCGATGCATTTGGCGCGGGCAGCGCCAAATCATCGCGAGCATAGGAGAAGCACCCAAAATCCGCCAAGGATTTTAGGCTCGCAGGCCGGTTCCAACGGACGCCCCGAGTTGCGGCGCGGAACCCGCGCTGGTCCTAAAGATTGCTGTCGGTGATGGCAGCGTAGACCATGGTGCGCAACTCGCGACGTAGCGGATAGGCGCTCGAGGGCAGCACCTGGGTCATGAAAATGGCGATCAGTTCTTCCGCGGGATCGATCCAGAACGATGTCGTGGCCGCACCGCCCCAGGCATATTCGCCGGCGCTGCCGGGGATCAACGTCTGTGCGGGATTCATTGTGACGGAGAAGCCGAGACCGAAGCCGATGCCGTTGTAGGTTGCCTCGCTGAATAGCGACCTTGACATTGCCGGCAGGTCGCGTCCGTCGGGCAGATGATTTGATGTCATCAGCGCCAGCGTCTTCGGACCGATCAGCCTGACGCCGCCGAGTTCGCCGCCGCCCAGCAGCGCGCGGCAGAAGGTGAGATAATCGGCCGCGGTCGAGCACAATCCGCCGCCGCCGGAAATGAACGACGGCGGCGAGAGGAACGAGCTCTCGGCCGGATCATCCTGCAGCGTCAGGCTGCCCTTGCGGTCGGTGGCGTGAAACGTCATGCCGCCTTTCGGGTCAGCCGAGTAACAAGCCGCGAAACGACCGACCTTGTCGGCCGGAACGAAAAAGTCGGTGTCGTTCATGCCGAGCGGATCGAAGATACGTTCTTTCAGAAACTGATCGAACGGCTTGCCGCTGATTTTGCCGATGAGATAGCCGATGACGTCGGTGGAGACGGAATAATTCCAGGCCTCGCCGGGCGAAAATTCCAGCGGAGTTTTTGCCAGGTCGTCGATCATCGATTGCAGCGTTCCCGATTTCACGACCTCGCCGATTTTCATTTCGCGATAGGCGGCATCGACGTTGGAGCGCTGCTGGAAGCCGTAAGTCAGGCCGGAGGTGTGCCGCAGCAGGTCTACGATCAGCATGGGCCGCGACGGCGGCCTGGTCAGAAATGCCGGTGCCGTCCCGGCCTGGAAAACGCCAAGGTCTTTCCACTCCGGAATGTATTTATGGACGGGCTCGTCGAGCGCGACGCGGCCTTCCTCGCACAGCATCATGAAGGCAACCGACGTGATTGGTTTGGTCATCGAATAGATGCGGAAAATAGTGTCGTCCTTCATCGGCGCCTTGCGCTCGACGTCGGCAAAGCCCTGCACTGCGCTGTGGACGACCTTGCCGCGGCGATAGACCAGGACCTGCGTTCCCGGAAAGCGGCCGGCGTCGATATAGCGGTGCTTGATATGCTGTTCGAGACGGTCGAAGGCGGCCTTGGACATGCCGGCGGATTCGGGCGAGGCGGGGGTCGGGGCTAACATCGGGATCATCTCCGAAAGCTTTCGAGGGTCAGCGTTGATAGCCGAAAACTGTGCCGTGTTCCAATCACCGCCTGCTTACCCCGGGCTATCAGCTGGTGTAGGCTTACGCCTGCGCCCCCACTCGCGTACCCGCAGGAACAGTAACAATGCCCCAATTCAACGACACCGAACTGACCGCCGCCGTTGTCCGCAGCTTTGAGGAGACGCCGGACCCGCGCGTCAAATTCCTGATGGAAGAACTGGTGAAGTCGCTGCACGATTTCGTCCGCAAAACCGATCTCACCTTCGACGAATGGGGTTCCGCGATCGATTTTCTGACCCGCGTCGGCCAGAAGTGCACCCCGACCCGGCAGGAATTCATCCTGCTGTCGGATGTGCTCGGGGTTTCGATGCTGGTCGATGCCGTCAACCATCGCGAGCGAGACGGCGCGACCGAGACCACCGTGCTCGGCCCGTTCTATGTCGGCGAGCACAAGCCGATGCCGCACGGCGCCGACATCTCCGCCAATCTGACCGGAGAGCGGATGTTTGTGAAAGGTCGCGTCACGGACCTGAAGGGCAAACCACTCGCGGGCGTCCCGGTGGATGTCTGGCACGCCGACGATGACGGCTATTACGATACGCAAAGGCCGATGTATGAGACAGAGGGCCCGTCAATGCGGGCGCGGTTTATCACCGACGCCGATGGCCGGTTCTTCTTCCGCACCATCCTGCCCTGCAGCTATCCGATCCCGACCGATGGTCCGGTCGGGGAGATGATTCTGCAGGTCCGGCGTCATCCCAATCGCCCCGCGCATATTCATTTCCTCGTCGCTGCGCCGGGCCATGAGCCGCTGATCACCCACGTCTTTATCGAGGGCGACAAATATCTCGATACCGATGTGGTGTTCGGGGTGAAGGATGACCTGATTTCCAAAGTCGAAAAACGCAGCGATCCCGTGATGCCCGACGGCAAGCCCGCCGCCGCGCCCTGGCATTTGATGACCTACGATTTCCGCGTGAAACCGGGTGTGGGAGCCGCGCCGAAGCCCTTGATGGCTGCGACCGAGGATGCCTGAATTCATTTTTTGGGCACTTGCTCATTTCTTGTGCGGCGCACAAGAAATGAGCGAATCGCAATTCAAGAAATGAGCGAATCGCAAATTTTGCATGCGAATTAACCCCTGCAAAAAATCTAGGCGATTCATATAAAGTATTGAAAAACATAAGTATTTTGCACTGCGGTGGCTTGGCATGAAGCTTGAATAGCGTCTGTCGACGCCATCGATGCCGTCCTTAGAAGCCAATTATCCGAATTTTGACGCCGTCAAACCGAGGCCTCCCCGGAACGCGCTTCCATGCCTTCAAGCGACTGCGACCAGCCCGTGCAGAAAGGAACTTTGTAATGAGCAAGGAAAACCCGACCTGGATTTCAGACTGGAATCCCGAGGATGAGACGTTCTGGAATTCCAACGGCAAGTTCATTGCCCGACGCAATCTGATCTGGTCGATCGTTGCCGAGCATATTGGATTTTCGGTCTGGCTGATCTGGAGCATCGTCGCGACCAAGCTTCCGCAGGCCGGCTTCCACTTCACGACTGACCAGCTGTTTCAGCTGGTGGCGCTGCCCGGACTGATCGGCTCGCTGATGCGATTTCCCTACACATTTGCGGTAACGACGTTCGGCGGCCGCAACTGGACGTTCTTCAGCGCGGCGGTGCTGTTCATCCCGACGCTCGCGCTCGCCTATTTCGTAAGCGAGCCCGATACGCCGTTTTGGCTGATGCTGCTGGTGGCCTCCACGGCAGGTCTCGGAGGCGGCAACTTCGCCTCGAGCATGGCCAATATCTCCTTCTTCTATCCCGACCGCATGAAGGGCTGGGCGCTTGGCCTGAACGCGGCCGGCGGGAACATCGGCGTCAGCAGCGTCCAGTTGCTGACGCCAATTCTGATGGGTTTTGGTCTTTTCAACCTCTATCAGGCAACGCCGGTCGGGGGTGTCTATCTTCAGAACGCCGGACTGATGTGGATAGTGCCGCTGGCGGTGGCGGTGTTCGGCGCCGTTTTCTTCATGAACAACCTCACTTCGGCCAAGTCCACGTTCAAGGACCAGCTCGCCATCGTCGGGCGCAAGCATACCTGGATCATGTCTTTCATCTACATCGGGACGTTCGGCTCCTTCATCGGTTACTCCGCCGCGTTTCCGCTGCTGATCAAGACGCAGTTCCCGGCGGTCACGATTGCGATCGCGTTCCTCGGGCCGCTGGTGGGTTCCCTGTCACGACCTTTGGGCGGCTTGCTTGCGGACAAGGTCGGCGGCGCGATCGTAACGTTCTGGAATTTCATCGCGATGGGCGCTGCGACCATCGGCGTCCTGTATTTCGTGGGGATCAAGGACTTCACGGGCTTCCTGGGGATGTTCCTCATCCTCTTCGTCACGACAGGAATCGGCAACGGATCGACCTATCGGATGATCCCGTCGATTTTCCGCGAGGAGAATCTTCGAAAGGCCAGGGGCAAGGGCGAAGCCGGCCGGGCGCTCGCCATGAAGGCCGCCAGCATCGAGAGCGGTGCCGCGCTCGGATTTATCGGCGCGATCGGCGCCTGTGGCGGCTACTTGATCCCGAGTGGCTTCGGCAAGTCGATCGCCATCACCGGTGGGCCGCAGCTGGCGCTGGAAATCTATCTGGCGTTCTACGCGGTCTGCCTGGCGCTTACCTGGTGGCACTACCTGCGCAAGAGCCCTGCGGCGTCGGGTGCGCCGAGCCTCGCCGAAGCGCGCGTGTGACGGCATGAATAGCGACTTCCCTCGTCCTGCTCGCGGGGCGAGGGAAATGGAAACGAGCAGGAGTGAAAAATGACACAAGATCAGGTCAAACTCGTGCAGCAGAGCTTCGCCAAGGTCGCACCGATTTCAGATCAGGCAGCGGTACTGTTCTACGACCGGTTGTTCGAGATCGCACCATCGGTCAAGGCGATGTTTCCGGCCGACATGACCGAGCAGCGCAAGAAGCTGATGGCAATGCTGACGGCGGTGGTGAACGGACTTGCAAATCTTGAATCCGTGCTGCCGGCCGCGAGCGCGCTCGCCGTCCGCCATGTCAGCTACGGCGCAAGAAGGGAGCACTATCCCGTCGTCGGCGCCGCGTTGCTGTGGACGCTGGAAAAGGGACTCGGCGACGGCTGGACGCCCGAAGTCGCGGACGCATGGACCGCGGCTTATGGAACGCTGTCCGGCTTCATGATTTCCGAAGCGTATGGTCGCTCTCAAGCCGCCGAATGAGGACACGCCGTGAGTGAACCGCTGGTTATCGTCGGTAACGGAATGGCCGCCGCGCGTCTGGTCGACGAACTGGCGAAAGTCGCGCTTGGACGTTACGCCATCGCGGTGATCGGCGACGAGCCGCGGCTGGCCTATAATCGCGTGCTGCTGTCGTCGGTGCTCGCGGGCGAGACCGCGTCGCATGACATCGAGCTCAGGCCGGCTGCGTGGTGGCGCGACCGCGGTGTCACCCTGAAATATGGCTGCGTCGCCACCGAGATCGATGTCGGCCGCCGCGAACTCAAGATCGCGAATGAAGAGAGCATCGGGTTTTCCAGGCTGGTCCTTACCACCGGCTCGACGCCGCTGCGGCTCAACCTGCCCGGCGCCGGTCTCGCCGGCGTACACACCTTTCGCGACAGCCGGGACGTCGATCTGCTGCTGACCCTCGCCGCGCAGAAGAAGCGCGTCGTCGTGGTCGGAGGCGGATTGCTTGGACTGGAGGCTGCCTATGGCCTCGCCAAGGCCGGGACGTTGGTAACGCTGATCCATCTGATGGACCGGCTGATGGAGCGCCAGCTCGATGCGCCGGCGGCGGAACTGCTGAAATCCCTCGTCGAGCGCAAGGGCATCAGGGTCATGCTTGGTGCCAACACCGCGCGTGTCCTTGGCGAGACGCGTGTCGAGGGTATCGAACTGACGGACGGACGCCGGATCGACACCGACGCGGTGATTTTCGCGGCCGGCATCCGGCCGAATATTGCGCTGGCGAAGAACGCCGGCATTCCCGTCAATCGCGGCATCGTCGTTGACGATCATCTGCAAACCGGCGCGCCGGATATCTTCGCGCTCGGCGAATGCGCCGAGCATCGCGGCATCTGTTACGGCCTGGTCGAGCCGGCTTACGAGCAGGCGCGCGTCCTGGCGCAGTTTCTGGCGGGCGGAGCCGCCGCCTATGGCGGCAGTATCGTTGCGACCAATCTGAAGGTCTCCGGCGTCAGCGTGTTTTCCGCGGGCGACTTTATCGACGCAGATGGTACCGAAACCATCGTGCTCGACGATGTCAGGCACGGCACCTACAAGAAGCTGGTAGTATCGGATGGACGGCTCACTGGAGCGGTTCTGGTCGGCGATGTCGGGGACGCGCTGTGGTATCTCGAATTGATCCGCAACCGGGAACCCATCGCAAGAATTCGCAACCGCATGATGTTCGGCCGCTCGCTCGCGCTTCCGTCAGAGGCGGCATGACCCGATGATCCGATTACGCAAATGACGGTCGTCGATCCCACTCTTCGCGCCACGCGCACGACCTGTCCCTATTGCGGCGTCGGCTGCGGCATATTGGCGACGCCGAACGATAGCGGCGGCGCGGCGATATCGGGCGATCCCGAGCATCCCGCCAATTTCGGACGGCTGTGCTCGAAGGGTTCGGCGCTCGGCGAAACGCTGGGCCTCGAGGACCGGTTGCTCTATCCGATGATCCGCTGCAGCAAGGGCATCATGGAGCGGGTGGCCTGGAGCGACGCGCTCGACCATGTCGCGCATCGCTTTCGCCACATCATCGCGCGCGACGGTCCCGACGCGGTCGCGTTTTATCTCTCGGGGCAACTGCTGACCGAAGATTATTACGTCGCCAACAAACTGATGAAGGGATTCATCGGCAGCGCCAATGTCGATACCAATTCGCGTCTGTGCATGTCGTCGTCGGTCGCGGGCCATCGCCGCGCATTCGGCGCGGACACCGTGCCCGGCTGCTATGAGGATCTCGACGAGGCCGATCTGCTGGTGCTGGTCGGCTCCAACGCGGCGTGGTGCCATCCGGTTCTGTTCCAGCGCATGCTCGCCAACAAGCTTGAGCGCGGCGCGCGCATCGTGGTGATCGATCCGCGCCGGACCGACACCGCAGGGGATGCCGACCTGTTTCTGGGGCTGAAGCCCGGTACCGACACCGCGCTGTTCAGCGGCTTGCTGGTGCAGCTCGCCGACACCGGCGCACTCGATCGCGACTATATCGAACGTCACACCGCCGGCTTCGAAGACGCGCTTGCGCGTGCGCGCGGCATTGCCGGCAGCATTGCCGCGACCGCACTGGCGACAGGTCTCTCCGAGCAGGATGTCGCTGATTTCTTCCAGATGTTTGGGAATACGCCGCGCGTGGTCACGCTGTATTCGCAAGGCGTCAACCAGTCGGCGCAGGGCACCGACAAGGTCAATGCCATCATCAATTGCCACCTCGCTACCGGGCGGATCGGCAAATCAGGCGCGTCGCCATTCTCGCTGACCGGGCAACCCAATGCGATGGGCGGGCGCGAAGTTGGCGGGCTCGCCAATCAGCTCGCCGCGCATATGGGTTTCTCGCCGCCGGACATCGACCGCGTGCGCCGGTTCTGGAAGGCGCCGCACATCGCGACGCATGAGGGTCTGAAAGCGGTCCAGATGTTCGAGGCGATCGCGCGGGGCGAGATCAAGGCATTGTGGGTGATCGGCACCAACCCGGCGGTTTCGCTGCCGGACGCGGACGCGGTACGCGCCGCGCTGAAGAAACTCGAGCTGTTCGTGATTTCGGAAAATGTGCGTTCCAACGACACCGTCAAGTCAGGCGCGCATGTGCTGCTGCCGGCGCAAGCCTGGGGTGAGAAATCCGGAACCGTGACCAATTCGGAGCGGCGCATCTCGCGGCAGCGCGCGTTCCGGACCCCGCCCGGCGAAACCAGGCCGGATTGGTGGATCGTCAGCGAGGTCGCGAAACGGCTCGGTTTCGGCGCGGCATTCGATTTTAGCTCGGCGGCGGATGTATTTCGCGAACATGCCGGCCTGTCGGCGTTCGAGAATTGCGGCGACCGCGATTTCGATATCGGCGCGCTGCAATCGTTGTCAGATGAGGCATTCGATGCGATGGCGCCGGTGCGGTGGCCGACACGCCAGGGCGATATCCAGCCACAGCAGCGGTTTTTCGCCGACGGTGGATTCTTTGCAAGCGACCATAAAGCACGCTTCATCGCGCCGGAAATTCCCGCGTTGCGAACCGAGACGACTGCCGGACGGCCGCTGCGGCTGAACACCGGCCGCATCAGGGATCAATGGCACACCATGACCCGCACTGGCATCAGTCCGCGGCTGGGCCAGCATTTGCCGGAGCCGTTCGTCGAGATCCATCCCGGCGATGCAATAAGGTTCGGTGTGACCGATGGCGGCTTCGCGCGCGTCATAACCGACTACGGACAATGCATTCTCAGAGTCGCCGTCAGCGAGCGGCAGCAGCGCGGCATGCTGTTCGCGCCGATACACTGGAGCGAGGAGACCGCGTCCACCGCGCGCGTCGGCGCGTTGGTGGCGCCGTTCACCGATCCGTTCTCCGGCCAGCCCGAAAGCAAGGCGACGCCGGCGTCAATCGTGCCTTACGAATACGTCTTCCGTGGCTTCGCGCTGTCCCGGGTGCGGCTGGAATTGCCTGATCACGTCTGGTGGGCGCGCGCGGCCGTCACCGGCGGCTACGGCTATCTGTTCGCCGACAATGCCGATTTGGCAAGATGGCAACCATGGTTGCGATCCGTCGCCGGCAACGATCTCGCCGAATACAAGGATTTTGGCGGGGGTGTTTACCGCGCGGCATCGTTTGCCGAAGACCGGATCGAAACATGCCTGTTTATCGGTCCGGCGCGGGATGCGGGCGACTGGGGTGTGGTCAAGAACCTGTTCGCCGCGGATACGCTCAGCAACGATCAGCGCCGGATGCTGCTGTCGGGCAAATCGATGGACGGGCTGGCCAGCGCAGGCCCCATCGTCTGCGCCTGTTTCGGCGTCGGCCGCACCACGATTCTCGCGACCATCGCCGCGGGCGCGAGCTCGGCCGCCGAGATCGGTGCGCAATTGAAAGCCGGCACCAATTGCGGCTCGTGCATTCCGGAACTGAAGCGGCTGATCGCGCAGGCGAACGTTCCAGGCGCCGGGGCGGATCCCGAACAACGTCAGTTGGCCCGCGTCGCGAACTGATCGAATTCTATCCGCCCTTGACCGCTCCCGCCGTCAACCCGGCCACGATCTGGCGCTGCGCGAACACCGTCAGCAACAGCACCGGCAGGGTGACGATCAGCGCCGCCGCCGCGAGCGGTCCCCAGCTCAACTGGTCGAAGGAGATCATGTTGTAGACGGCGACCGGCAGCGTGCGCGTCTCGCGCCCGGCCAGCACGATGCCGAACACGAAATTGTTCCAGGAGAAGATCACCGCCAGGATGAAGGCGACCGCCATGCCGGGCCGGGCGATCGGCAACGCCACATGCCGGAACACCTGCCAACGGGTGGCGCCGTCGATCAGCGCGGCCTCCTCGAGTTCCACCGGCGTGGTCTCGAAATAGCCGATCATGATCCAGATCACGATCGGCACCGTCACCACGAGATGAATGATGATCTGCGGCCACAGCGTGCCAAGCAATCCCAGCCACTGGAATAACAGGAACAGCGGAATGAGATAGGACAATCCCGGCGTGATGCGCGCGACCAGGATCACGATCGCGGATTTGTGCGCCGCCATCCGGGCGATGCCATAGCCGGCCGGCACGCCGACCAGCATCGCGAGCAGGGTCGCCGTCCCTGTGACGAGCAGGCTGTTCACGAAATAGGTCAGGAAACGATTGGACGCGAGCACGTCGGCGTAATTCTTCCAGGCGAAGCGGTCGGGAATGAAGATCGGGGGGTAGGCCGCGTTGTCGACCTCGAACTTGACGGAAAGCGAGGCCATCCAGAGGAAGAACAGAATGGCCGGCGACACGATGACAAGCACCGCGAAGCCGAGGCCGATCTTGCCCAAGACCTGACGAAGAGTCTGCCGTGGGCTCATGCGCCGCTCCCGATCTCGCTCCATTGCATGCGCTGACGCAGGTGCAGCAGCACGGCGGCGAGCGCGACGATGAGGGCGAAGAACACCACCGCGATCGCCGAGGCGTAACCGATGTCGTAGTAGATGAAGGCGACGCTGTAGAGGTAAAGGTTGATCGTTTCCGAGGCCGAGCCCGGGCCGCCTTGCGTGATCGCGAAGATGATATCGAAGCTCTTCACCGCGTCGATCATGCGGATCATCGCGGCGATGAAGATGAACGGCATGATCAGCGGCAGCGTGATATAGCGGAACACCTGCCAGATATTGGCGCCGTCGATCTGCGCGCTCTCGTAAGGCTCGGCCGGTATCGCCGCCAGCCCACCGAGCACGATCAACATCACCAGCGGCGTCCACTGCCAGGTCTCGACCAGCACCAGCGATGGGATCACGGTAGCGGGATGAAAGACCCAGAGCTGCGCCGGCAGCCCGACCAGCGACAGCAGGTAATTGAGGATGCCGAGCTGCGGATGGAACATCATCGTCCAAACCAGCGCGATCGCGACCGGGGTCGCCATCATCGGCAGGATGAAGAGCCCGCGCAGGAATCCGCGCAGCGGAAACTTCGCGTGGAATACCACGGCTGCGAACGTGCCGAGCAACAGCGGCAGCAGCACCGACAGCGCCGTGTAGACCAGCGTATGCCACACCGATTCGACGAAGCGCGGATCGGAAGGGAGCCGCAAATAGTTGGCGAGGCCGACGAAGGTCGTCGGCGATCCCACCTTCCACTCGTGCAGGCTCATCCAGATCGTGAAAAGCCACGGGAATATGATCACGGCGAGGACGACAATCAGCGCCGGGATCACAAACGGCCAGTACGAGGGCGGCCGCCACTCGCGCTGCGGCTCCCCGCCAGCTGCGACTTCAGCCGGCTCGGCGATCGTGCTCACGCTTTCTCGCTGCGCTCCAGGATCGGGCGGAACTGATCGTTCGCCTTTTTCAGTTCCGTCGCCGGGTCCGCGCCCGAGAGCGTCGCCGTGATGGCTGCGCCGACGAGATCGCGGAATTCGGCCACCGGAATCACAACCGGCAGGCCAAGCTTGCTGATCTTGGCGGACCCGATGACCGAGTCCAGCCACTCCGGCGGCATCTTCACGCCCTTGCGCACATTCTCGTCGTTGAGGATCGAGTTGCGGAACGGCACGCCGCCACCGCTCTGCAGCAGCCGCGCACCCATGGTCTTTGATACCGCCCACTGGCAATAGAGCCAGGCGGCTTCCTTGTTCTTGCTCGCCTGCGTGATGCCGATGCCGTCACCGTAAGTCGCCGAATACTGGCCCTTCGGGCCGGCTGGTACGAGCGTGTAGCCGACCTTGCCGACAATGCGCGAGGCATTCGGGTCTTCCAGCGGCGGCGCCCAGCCGACGCCATCGATCCACATCGCGGCGCGGCCTTGCGTGAAGGCGGCCATCGATTCCATCCAGTTGAAGCCGGCGACCCCGGGAGGCGCAACCTTGGTGAGCAGGCGCTGGTAGAGTTTTGTTGCCTCGATCGCCTCTGGGCCGTCGGTGAGGATGTTACCCTTGGCGTCGAGGAATTCGCCGCCATAATTGAGGAAGAAGTTGGTCCACAGCGTCATGTTGGCGTTGCGCAGGCCGCGCCCGACGAAACCATAGACGCCTTCTTTCGCGTCGGTCAGGGCTTCAGCGGCGGCAACCATCTCGTCGAAGGTCTTCGGGACGGCGACGCCCTTCCTGGCGAAGATTTCCTTGTTGTAATAGAGAATGAAGTAATCGACCGACCACGGCAGCGAATGCATCGGTCCGTTGTCGGACCTCGCGAATTGCAGACCGGCGGCCGAGAAGTCGCTCTCGGTCAGGTCCGGCGCGGTGAGGTTCGGGTCTTTCATGAAGCCCGACACGTCGGCGAGCCAGCCGGCTTTCTCGAACTGCCTCTTCTGGACGTGGTAGCTCACATGGACCACATCGAAGCTCGGGCGGCCTGAAGCGAGCTCGATGACGGCCTTCTGACGCTGTTGCTGTTCGGGAATCACCTCCGAGCCGACCTTGATGCCGGTAAGTTCGGTGAATTCTCCTGCATATTTTTGCAGCAGCTCGCCGCGTGGCCCCTTGATCAGGTTGGCTTCGATTGTGGTGCCGGCATATTTCTTCCACTGTGGCTCGGCACGCGCGGGAAATCCCGTGAGGCTGAGTGCGCCGGTTGCGAGTGTTCCCTGCAATAGGGAACGCCGGGTCGGGCCGAAATGAGCCATGTCGCTATCCTCCCTGCAATCCGCCTTCGACGGCGGTGATTATTTGGCCGACGGGTTCGGTGGTAGCCGAGCGGGTGCGAGCCTTCCCGATTGATAGCACGCTGCGGGATCGGGACAAGAACATCATGTCGTGTCAAAGCTTCTTGCTTTCGCGGGGGCTGCGCCCGGCGCATCGGACATCGACGGCGCGGACATGCTCATTTATGCTGCCTCTCGTCTTTGACAGGTGAAACCACGCGATGATGTATCTGGACGCTCCACCGCGGCTGATTGAGACCAAAGTATTTTCGGTGATGCCCGATCATTACAGGCGCAAGGGCGTGCGCACGGACTGGGCCGACGCCAACCGAGGGGGTCAGCCGACCGACTGTTTCATTGAAGGCCCGTCATTCGACACAGAAGGCAATCTCTACATCGTCGACATCCCGTTCGGACGCATCTTCCGGATTGCGCCTGACGGCCAATGGTCGCTTGTGATCGAATATGACGGCTGGCCCAACGGCCTCAAGATTCGCTCCGACGGACGCATCTTTGTCGCCGACTACATGAACGGCATCATGGAACTCGACGTGAAGGCGGGGCGGATGCAGCCGGTGCTGATGGCGCGCCATTCGGAATCCTTCAAGGGGTGCAACGATCTGCATATCGCTGACAATGGCGACATCTATTTCACCGATCAGGGACAGACCGGTCTGCATGATCCGACCGGACGGGTCTACCGGCTTTCGTCGGCCGGACGGCTCGACTGCCTGATCGATACCGGCATCAGCCCCAACGGGCTGGTGCTCGACCCCACGGAGACCGTGCTGTTCGTCGCGATGACGCGTGACAACGCGGTCTGGCGCCTGCCGTTAATGAAGGATGGCAATGTCTCGAAGGTCGGCCGCTTCTGTTCGACCTTCGGCGCCAGCGGTCCCGACGGCCTGACGATGGACAAAGCGGGCCGCCTGTTCGTGGCTCACGCCTCGCTCGGACATGTGTTCGTGTTTGCGCCCAATGGCGAATTGATTGCGCGGATCAAATCCTGCGCGGGGCCAAGCTGTACTAATGTCGCGATCGGCGGCGCAAATCTCGACCGTCTCTACGTGACGGAGTCGGTGACCGGCACCGTCCTGGTCGCGGATATCGGCGAATTGAAATGAAGTCCCGGCGCTTCGGCAGCGGCGGTCCCCAGGTGTCCGTGATCGGGCAGGGCACCTGGTACATCGACCGCGGGGATCGCAAGCGCGCGGTTGCCGCCCTGCGCCATGGCATCGATCTCGGCATGACCCACATCGACACCGCCGAGATGTATGGCGATGCCGAGCTGGTGATCGCCGAAGCCATCGCCGGACGGCGCGACGACCTCTTTCTGGTTTCGAAAGTTTTGCCGAGCAACGCATCGCGGCGCGGCACCATCACGGCGTGCGAGCGTTCGCTGGCGCGGCTGAAAACCGACCGGCTCGATTGCTATCTGCTGCACTGGCGCGGAGCATATCCGCTGGCGGAAACCGTCGCAGCGTTCGAGCAACTGATCAGTGCAGGGAAAATTCACAGCTGGGGTGTCAGCAATTTCGATACCGACGATCTCGATGAGATGCTGGCGGTTGCCGGCGAGGGCAAGATCGCCTGTAACCAGGTGCTCTATCACTTGCGGGAACGCGCGATCGAGCACGCGGTGATTCCGTGGTGCGAGCAACACGGCACCTCGGTGGTCGCCTATTCGCCGTTCGGTCACGATGACTTTCCGTCTTCGCGCAGCAAGGCGGGCGAGATGCTGCAGACCATCGCCGAAGCCCATGGCGCATCGCCGCGCCAGGTCGCCCTGGGTTTTCTGACGCGCGCGCCTTCCGTGTTCGCGATTCCAAAAGCCTCAAGTCAGGAGCACGCCGCCGACAACGCCGCGGCCGGCAGACTCGTGCTTGGCAGTGACGAAATCGCAGCACTCGACAGGGCCTTTCCGCGCGGACCTAGGCCGCGAAGCCTGCCGATGCTGTGATCGTCGCGGCCGTCGCAAGCCGCCGTACGCAATCGCGCATATCCGCTTCCTGTTTTACGGACTTGTCGTATCGGCGCGTTCGTCGTTTGGTGCGTCCCGGCCCTCGCGATTTGCCTGAGAGCTATTTTCAATCCCACCTGCGCCGGCCCCAATTTGACGATCGATTCTCCGACATTGCCAGACACCAGCAGACATCAGGCGCCCGCCCGCGCCGATCATCCGTTGCGCGGCATTGGGCTGATCGTCGCTTCGACGGTGTTTCTGGCGTGCTCGGACGCACTTGCCAAATACCTGTCGCTCACCTTGCCCGCGATCGAGATCGCCTGGATCCGGTTTTTGGTGTTTTTCATCATCTTGATTCCGATGATGGCGAGAACGTCGCCGAACGTGTTTCGATCCACGCGGCCGGGACTTCAGGTCTGGCGCGGCGTCGGACTGGTGTCGTCCTCGCTGTTCTTCATTTCGGGCCTGCGATTTCTTCCCATCGCGGAAGCTTCCGCGACAGGGTTTGTCGCGCCGCTATTCGTCACCGCGCTGTCGATCTTTTTTCTCAGTGAAAAAGTCGGCATCCGGCGCTGGGCCGCCACGGTAGTCGGGCTGATGGGCGTGTTGATCGTGGTGCGGCCGGGCTCCAGCGCATTTCATCCTGCCGCGATCTTTCCCATCGTGTCGGCGCTGGGCTGGGCCTCCACGCTCATCATGACGCGCATGATCAGCGGCAAGGATCGCGCCATCACCACGATGGCGTATTCGGCGATCACGGGGCTTTGCCTGCTCACGGCACTGGTGCCGTTTGTCTGGGTCGATCCGAGCTGGCGCGATATTTTTCTCGCCGTCTGCATCGGGATCGCATCGACCGCGGGACAATGGATCGTCGTGCTGGCGTTTCGTTATGCGGACGCCTCCGTGCTGGCGCCGTTCTCCTACAGCCAGCTGGTATGGGTGACCATTCTCGGATTTTTCATGTTCGGCGAGGTCCCGGATGTCTGGACCGTTACTGGTGCGGCGGTCATCATCGGCAGCGGCCTCTATACCGCGCATCGCGAGCGTATCAGGCGGTCGCAGCTTTTGGTGCTGCCGGCTGAGCTGTCTCCCAACGCCTGATCCATCGAAAACGAAATGGCCCGCTGGAATAAAGGGGCTGTGAATGTGTCGGTGACACCGCCGTTGGCGTTGAGGATGGTGTATTGTTTGAGGATGTTGCCGCCCAGCAAGATCGCCGTGTAGGTGTTGGTGCCTCAATCCATGCCCTGGATGAACGAAAAGAGGGGATGAGATGTCTCATCCCATCGATAATTTCGAGGACATCAAGACGCCTACCAGTTCAGCCTGACGCCTTGTTCCGGTCTTGTCGAAGATGCGCGCCAGGTGCGTGCGAGCGGTCGCGCGCGAGATTGACAGCCGGTCGGCGGCGGCCTGGATGCCATCTCCCTTGAGAATCTCGATCGCGAACCTGGCTTCCGCGGGGGTCATGCCGAATTTTTCCTGCAGTTGGACGGCGTCCGGCTTGCCGCTCCTTTCAGGATCGTCCACGAAAATAATCGCCATCGGCAGCGTCGCGATGAACTGGTGCGGGGTCCTGAATGGCACCGGTGCGACGAGCAGCGAGAGCGGCGACCGTCCGGGCGCGCGACTGAGCGAAACCAAACCGCCGGGCCCATGCCGGAATCCTGGTTCCGCGCATTTCGCAATGACAGCATGAAGGTTGGCGGTTTCGGCAGCCGAGTTGCCGTGCAGGCGTCCTTTGCTTTGTCGCAAGTCTCGAGTCGCGAAAAATTTCTCGGCAGCCTTGTTGGCAAATACGACAGTCGCATCCCGGCTGACGAACAATACGCCTTCATCGAGGCGACTGAGGGCTGCGACAGAGGCGACCTCGAGAAATTCAGCCCGGGCTAGTTTGACATTGATCTGCACAGCCCGCCGCAGATGAGGGGCCAGCAATCCGTAAAGTGCGACGTGATGCTCGTCGAATTGTCGCCGCCCGTGCAGCGTCACCACGCTTTGTCGTCCCACTTCGACCAGAACAACGGCGTTGAGAAGGGCTTCGATTTGTTGCGGTAACAAGAAGTCGTTGAAAAACTCGGTTCGAACCAAATCCCCTCGGGGCATGACCATCGAATCCGTCTGGATGGTTCCCGCCGGCGTCGAATGGGCAATCTGCCAAATCGGGTCAACGCTGTGATAATATTCGAGATAATTGCCGGCCATTGCCGGATCAATTCCGACCGCGAACCCCCAGCATTCGGACAAAGTCCGCCCTTGTCGAGCCACGCTGGCTGACGACACCCCAAAGGCGGCGGCGATGCGCGCAAGCGTCTGCGGCCACAGGCTGAAGTCCATTCCGGCTTCGTAGATGGCAGCAATCAGGGCCGCCGGATCGCTTTCGCTGCTCATGGGCTCCTCTTGAAGAGTGGCTAGGCCTATCCGGGAAAAACATCCGAAACCAATTCGAATTTCGCCAGCCGTCCGGGTGATGCGTGATATTTCCAAATGAAGTCGGAAACTGGTCCAGGCGTTTTGGGTAGGTTATGCGGGTTAAACCGATGTCTTTATGGACAGCAAGACGCCTACAAGTTCGGCCTGTCTGCGTGTTCCCGTCTTGTCGAAAATGCGCGAAAGGTGCGTTCGCGCGGTTGCGCGCGAGATTGACAACCGGTCGGCAGCGGCCTGGATGCCGTCTCCTTTCAGGATTTCTGCGGCGAACCTGGCTTCCGCGGGGGTCATGCCGAATTTTTCCCGAAATTGAACAACGGCTGGTTTGTTGCTCTTATCAGGATCGTTCACGAAAATAACTGCCATTGGCTGCGGCGCCACGAGCCCGCAGCGGGTCTCCATCGGCAGCGGTGCGATCAGCAAGGAAAGCGGCGATCTTCCGGCCTCACGACGTAACGAAACAAAGTCGCTCCGCCGATGCTGAATTCCAGTTTCGGCGCATTTCGCGATGACGGCGTGAAGTGTGGCTGTTTCGGCAGCAGAGCTGGCGTGCAGGCGACCCTCATTCAGCCGTAGATCGCGACTTGCGAAAAAATTCTCTGCTGCTCTGTTTGCAAATCTGACGTTCGCATCCAAATCAACAAATAAGACCCCTTCCTCCAGACGATTGAGGGTCTCGACGGACGCGATTTGGTTTAGTTCGGCTCTGGCCAGTTTGATGTTGATCTGCACCGCCCGCTGCAAATGCGGAGTGAGAAGTTTATACAGTTCGACGTCACTTGCCTCGAATTGCCGTTGACCCTGCACAGTCACAACCGTCTGTCGCTCCTCCTCCAGTAAAACAACGGCGTTGAGCAGGCCCTCCATCCGCTGCGGCATTAGAAAGTCGTTGAAGAACTCGGTTCGGCTCAGTTCTCTTCTGGGAATGACCATGGTGTCGGTCTGAACGGTTCCGACGGGCGCCGTGGGAACGCTCTGCCAGATCGGATTCACGCTGTGGTAATAGTCGATATATTTCTTGACGTAGTCTGGCTCCATCCCAGACGAAAAGGCCCAGCATTCGGACGGCGTTTCACCCTACCTTGCGATTCCAGCTGCGGGCGCACCAAACGCGGCCGCTATCCGTTCGAGCGCATATGGCCACAGGCTGAAGTCGATTCCGGCTTCGTAGACGGCAGCAATCAGCGCGTTCAAATCGCTTTCGCTGCTCATGGGTCTTCCTTTGCGTTCAGGGCTCAGCCTATCCAGAACAAACACCAGGGTTCAATCGGAATTCCATGTCGCCGTTCGGCTGATGCGCGCGGTGTTGAAATCAGATGTGGTCCTGCCGGGCTCGGAGCGCCGCCTCGGCGGAACAGAAAGTCAAAAAAATGAGCAGGCTGAAAGCAATCATAGAGACTCGCCCGATTTTAACAATCTGTTTGCTGTGCGCGTTCGGTTTGCTGGTCTCGCTTGCGGTTTCGGTGAACGGCGGGTTTGAACCCGGGGCGGGATTCTGATTCTAGCAGCCTGTCGGACTGAGGTTTGAGACTGAAGGCCGAGAGCGATTTTGCCTTCGGCAGAACCGCGACGGGCACCTGATGGCGTCCCGACCGCGTT
>Ga0208355_1000312_pt1 | contig 23002 bp, 20 predicted proteins | sample NGESurdeep072012_6_FD_184458 | JGI IMG/M metagenome (GOLD analysis project Ga0208355, IMG submission 184458) | Arctic peat soil microbial communities from Barrow, Alaska - NGEE Surface sample 210-3 deep-072012 (SPAdes) | ecosystem: Environmental > Terrestrial > Soil > Wetlands > Peat ... | reverse complement strand
ATTGTTCATCGGGGCGACGTTCGTTGCAATGGAGAATCATCGCACCGATTCTATCCCAAACGATTCCTATCCCGTTAAGTCCGACAGGCTGCTAGGCTGGAGAACACACAAGCGGGGCGGGGGTTTAAACGGGGGCCCCTTCGAATTGGCTCTAAAACATCAACGTTATCAATGTGAAACGCGGTCAAAATGGCCGCGCGAAAGTCCAAGGCCGGATCAACCGGCTGAACTTAGAACGCGACCTTGAGGGAGGGATTGATCCATGACAACGGCAACTGTGGCCGCTTCGCAGCCTTGGTATCGCAGCCTCAACGCGACCCAATGGAAAACGGTGTTTGCCTCAAATCTCGGCTGGATGTTCGACGGCTATGAAACCTTCGCGCTCATCCTGGTGGTCGGCGTCGCGCTTCGCGACCTGCTGGACCCTTCGCAATTCAGCCAGATCCCGGGCTATGCCGGCACGGTCATCGGCATCACGCTGCTGGGCTGGGGCATCGGCGGGGTGATCGGCGGCGTGCTCGCGGACTATATCGGCCGCCGGCGCACCATGATCTTCGCGATCCTCGCCTACTCGATCACCACAGGCCTTTCGGCCTTCGCTTGGGACTGGGTCTCGTTCGCGCTGCTGCGCTTCGTGGTCGGCATCGCCATCGGCTCGGAATGGTCGACCGGCGCCTCCCTGACCGCGGAAGTGTGGCCGGACAATGCGCGCGGGCGCGGCGCCGGGCTGATGCAATGCGGGCTCGGCATCGGTTTTTTCCTGGCCTCCTTCACCTGGCTGTTCGTCAGCGGCTATGGGCCGCACGCATGGCGCATCATGTTCTTCATCGGCGTGATCCCAGCGCTGTTCGCGCTCTGGCTGCGCACCGGCGTCCCGGAGTCGCAGAAATGGGAGCACAGCAACGAAAAACGAAAATCCGCCAAGGCACGGAAAAAGAGCGGCGCCGCGATGAGCGAGGAAGACCACGCACTCACGCGCTTCACCTTCGCGGATCTGTTCGCCGATCCGGAAATCCGCAAGCGCACCATCATCGTGTTCCTGATGTCGCTGACGACGACGGTTGCTTGGTGGGGCATCTCGACCTGGGTGCCGCCGTTCATCGCTGCCGCGGCCGGCAAGGCCGGCCTGCCGCCACAGACTTGGGCGAGCTATGCGGGCATGAGCTACAATATTGGCGCCATCTGCGGCTATATCGGTCTCGGTTTCTTCGCCGACAATTTTGGTCGCAAGCCGGTGGTGATGATCTTCTTCGCCGCCTCGCTGGTGCTCACGCCCTTGCTCTATCTGTGGACGCACGATCTGTATCTTCTGTTGCTGGTCGCGGCGGTCAACGGCTTCTTCACGCTCGGGCAATATTCGTGGATGTCGGTATGGCTGCCGGAACTGTTCCCGACGCGCATGCGCGCAACGGGCATGGCGTTCACCTTCAACAGCCCGCGTTTCATTGCCTTCCTGGGACCGCTGTTCGCGGGCGCGCTCATCGCCCAGCTTGGTGGCGTCAGCAATGTGGCGGTGGCGTTCTCGTTCATCTACATCCTGGGCTTCGTCTTGGTGCCGTTCTTGCCGGAGACCAAAGGAAAGCCGCTCCCGGCCTAAGAACGCGAGCACGGCAACTTTAAATCAGCGGTGCAGCGCAAATACGCTGCACCGTTTTGTTTATCGTGACTCGGAGTTATCGGAGCGCTGTCATGGCTAGCGACATTATTCTGACTAATCCCGACACTATGGCTGCGCCAGGAGGCCACTACAGTCACTCGGTGACGGCCAACGGGTTTGTCTTTATTTCGGGGCAGTTGCCGATCGCGTGCGATGGCACCAAACTCGCGGATGCGGCGTTCGAGCAGCAGGCGCAGCAGACGCTGAATAACGTTGCGGCGGCTTTGACGGCCGCTGGCAGCGCGATCGATCGGCTCGTTCAGGTGCGTGTCTACGTAACGGACATCAAGCTGTGGCCTGCTTTCAACACGATCTATGCGCAATGGATCGGGTCGTCGCGTCCAGCGCGGGCGGTCGTGCCGGTGCCGCAATTGCATTACGGATTCAAGATTGAAGTTGAGGCCGTTGCTCTGGAAGGCTCGTCATGACATCGCACGCCAAGGTCATCATAATCGAGGAGCACTTCACGTCGCCGAAATTGCGCGAGTTGCGCGCCAGGAAGCTGCTGAAACTATAACGACTGTGATATTCGGGGAACGAAAATGAGGATGGCGCAAATAACCATGTCCGCGTCGTGCCAACAGCGGATATCACTACATCAGTGTTGTTCAGCGACCAAACACCACGACTCCGCGCAGGTTCTTGCCCGCTTCTAGGTCGGCATAACCGCAATTTATTTCGTCGAGCTGATAGGTTTGAGTGATCAGTTCGCGCAGCTTCAATGCGCCTTTGCGATATAGCGCAAGTAGCTCGGGGATTTGTAGTCGCGGGCTGGCAAAACCGTAAACTGCGCCCATGATTGCTTTCTGGGTCACAAAGAGTTCGAGCGGCGGAATCTTGATCTCTGTCACGGAGTCTGGCGTGAGCGCGGTCACCACCACGTTGCCGGCTTTGGCAGTGGCACGGAAGGCCGGCAGCAGCGTCGCCGGCGGATCGATGCAGACGAAGGCGTGATTGACTCCGATCCCATCGGTGAGCTCCAGTACCGCGCGCGTGAGCTCTTCGCCCTGTGCGTTGACTCCGTGGGTCGCGCCGAACTCTCTTGCCCATTCAAGCTTTGACTGCACGATATCGGCGGCAATGATCTTCGAGGCGCCGCACAGACGCGCGCCCTGAACCACGTTCATTCCATCCCCGCCGCAGCCCACCACGAGTACGCTTTCACCCGGCTTGACCCGCGCGCGGTAGCGCACGGCGCCGACACCCGCTGGCACGCCACAAGCAACGAGGCTGGCGAGATCGAGCGGGATGTCCTTATCGATCACGACAACCGAGGCCTGATCGACAACGGTGCGTTCGGCAAAGGCGCCGATCATGCAGAAAGCACCGACGGTAACACCGTTCCGGTCACGCCGGCGGTATGTGCCGTCGAGCTGTGGTCCCTGGGTGATGCGCGGACCTTCGGCGCAGAGGTGATGCAAACCCTGACGGCACCAGCGGCAAACTCCACAGGCAGGGATAAAGGTTAGTACCACGTGGTCGCCAAGTTTAATTCCGCCTACCGCGGCGCCAATTTCTTCGACCACGCCGGCAGCCTCGTGGCCGAGCACCATCGGTCGCATCGCCACGCGCCGTTCGCCGCGCATCACGTGATAGTCGGTGCGGCACAGGCCTACGGCGGCGACGCGCACCAATACCTCGGTGGGCCCCGGCGGATTGAGCATGATGCGCTCGATCGACATCGGTACGCCGACGTCGCGAAATAAGGCGGCGAGGCAATCCATAAGCCTATAGTATCCCTTGTGTGTGCCGATGCCTTCAAGCTGGCCAGCGGGCGATGATGTTGACGCACTTGAGGGTCATCACCGACTCATCGGCCTGATTAAAAACCTCGATCAACGATGTGACCGCGCCACGATCCGGCTTGGATTTTGAGGGCATGGTCTTGAGTACGGTCACACTCATCGAAAGGATATCCCCTGGACGCACAGGCTTGAGCCAGCGCAGCTTATCGAGGCCCGGGGAGGCGAGGCTCGCCACGGTTGTCAGATAGTGCTCGACGTAGAGCCGCATCATAAGGCCGGCGGTGTGCCAGCCGCTGGCGATAAGGCCGCCGAAGGGCGTCTGTTTGGCCGCCTCCGGATCGGTGTGAAAAACCTGCGGATCAAACCGCTTGGCGAAGGCGATAATCTCGTCCGCCTCGACTGCAATGGTGCCAATGCGGTGGACATCGCCTTCGATATAGTCTTCGAAATAGTGGTCGTGGCTCGGGCTGTTGAAGTTCATTCCGGCTTCCATCCGCTGCGCCAGGCCTTAAACTAGATTTCCCGGATGGCTCCCAATCTAACGGGAACGGTACCAATATTCTGGATCGCTCGGAAGCCAGTCATGAAGTGAGGACGGCTTCGGCCTCTGGGCTAGTCCGAACGGGCATATCGGTCACGTTGCCCATTGTTGGAAGTTGGGGAGGAAGGTAGAGCGGACCGCTTCCTAACACATACGTTTACTGTATTGTCCGCTTTCGCAGGAGCGAACAGGATGAATGACATCGCAAACGATGATCCACTCGCTTCCTTCCGACTCGATGATCGACTGATCATCGTGACCGGGTCGAGCGGAGGAATTGGGCGCGTCTTCGCCGAGAGCTTCGCCCGCGCTGGTGCGTTCGTCGTGCTCGCGAGCCGGCGGCGCGAAAAGCTCGAGGAGGTGCGAAACTCTATTGCCGCCCGCGGCGGTCGTGCCGAGGTCGTTCCTACCGACGTGGGTCGGCTTGCCGATATTCGCGCACTTGCGGCGACGGTCCGCCAGTTGGCGCAAGGCGACGAGCGGCGAATCGTACTGGTGAATATCGCTGGTTTCGGCTTTACCAAACCCGCGCTAGAGGTCACCGAGCAAGACTGGAACGCGCAGTTCGATATCCACGTCAAGGGCGCGTTTTTCTGTTCGCAACAGATCGCGCCGCTGATGATCGAGCGCGGCTACGGCAAGATCATCAATATGAGTTCCACTTGGTCGGTGATGACCGATGCTGGTAAGAGCGTCTACTGCGCCGCGAAGGCGGCGGTCTCGCATCTCACCGCAGCGCTGTCGACAGAGTGGGCACCGCTCGGCATTCGCGTCAATGCGCTCGCCCCGGCCACGACGATGACTGAATTCGTCAAGGGCACGATGTCGGCGAATCCGACGCGTGCCGAACGACTGCTGAGCCGCATAAAGCTTGGCCGCTTTGAGCAGCCATCGGATATCCTTGGCGCTGCGGTTTTTCTCGCCAGCAGCGCTTCCGACTTCGTGACCGGCCAGACGTTGTTCGTCGACGGCGGCGTCACCAGCTGAGCGGAGGGTACTGTCGCCTCCGCTCATTTTCTGGGGCGCGTGTATAAAAACCTAGCTCCGGACGGGATGGTGATGACGATCATCCATATCCGTTCCTACTCCATCTGGATGCCCGCGGCCTTAGTCACCTTGCCCCACTTTTCGAGATCCTTTTTGATCAGCTCGGCAAAATGATCTTGCTCAAGCGTCATCACAACCAATTGTTGTTCGGTGAACTGCTTGACAGCCGCAGGATCGCTCATCACGGCGAGTGTTTCCTTGGTAAGGCGGTCCACGATTGCTTTCGGCGTTCCAGCAGGGACGATGATGCCGACCCAAGGCGCCATCTCGAAACCCGGCACCGTCTCGGCAATCGTCGGGACATCCGGCAGATCGGACATTCGTTTCGGCTCGGCAACTGCGAGCGCGACCAACTTTCCGGCTTGAGCGTGCTGCAGCAACGTCGAAACGTTGTTAAATTCAAGTTGCACTTCGCCGCCTATCATCCCCTGGCTGAAGGGCCAGTGCCCTTGTAGGGAACGTGCAGAAATTTTGTACCCGTCGCCAGCGCGAATAGTTCCATCTCGAGGTGACTGAAATTGCCGACGCCGGCGGAGGCATAACTAAGGCCACCGGGCTTCGCCTTCGCCAGCGTGATCAACTCGGCAACGCTGTGGACTGGAAGGGAGGGGTGCACCGCCAACATCGACGGGAGCCGTATTGTCGACACCACCGGTATAAAATCGCGCAGCGGGTCATAGGATAAATTCTTGTACATCCATGGATTAACCGTCATCGGCGTATCGGACGTCATTGCGATCGTGTAGCCGTCCGGAGCAGATTGCTTGAGGTTCTGCAGACCAATGGCGCCGTTCGCGCCACCACGGTTCTCGACGAACACCGTCTGGCCCAACCGCTCCGACAGGTACCTTGCAACGATTCGCGCGACCACATCGGTGCCCCCGCCAGCGGGGAACGGAACGATCATCTTGATCGGCTTCTGCGGCCAGTCTTGTGCGACCGACGACGCCAGCGTAACACTCAACAGCCCGACCGTGACCACGAGTGTTGTTAGTAATTTTTTCATTGCCACCTCCCTATTTTTCAAACAGTTAGAATTTCTTGTATGATATTTTTTCTTCATTACAGATGAATCTTTTCGCATCTTACATAAGCAACAAGACAGCTACCATCCATAAGGTTCAGTGTCGAAGAGCCCGAGCGTTTCGAGCGCGGCCCTAATCTCCTTTTTTCTGTCTGCCGATAGCGGACGGTTTGGCAGCCTAGGTGAGCCCACTGGCCGCCCCATGATTTCCCACATCGCCTTCGTCGGAGCGGGATACTCGACCTTATTGATCTGATAAAGATCGGAAAACTTATATTGGAGCTCAAGAGCGTCCTTCAGATGGCCGCTTTTCGTTGCATCATATAGGGCCTGTACAAATCGGGGAGCGATTCCTCCAAATACCGACATGCACGCAGTCCCGCCAAGGGTGAGGCACGGAATAATCCATTCAGTACCGACGAACAGGCCAAAATCTGGACGAACCTTTCGGGCTGCTCTTCCGAGTTCAAGATATTTTTCCCAATTGTGACTCGCCTCTTTGAGCCCGATGAACTTAGGAAAACGCTCCATCAATTTGACTAGCGTCGAGGGTGCGATCCCGATGCCATCCATGATAGTGGGCGAGCTATAGGCTATGAATGGCAGATCAGTCGCCAATATGATTGCGGAAAAATGCTCGTAAAGGCCTTCCTGGGACGGCTTCCAATAGTATGGTGCAATTGCAATGACGCAGTCGGCACCAATTTTTTCAGCATGGCGAGCAAGTTCCACCGCCTGGTCTGTCCCCGGCATGCTGACATGCACAATGACCGGCACTCTTCCGGCGACAACCTCAACCGCGGTTTTGGCAAGGAGCTTGCGCTCGTCGGTTGTCAAATTCAGTGACTCTGCGAGGTGCAAATTGATACAGAGCGATGAAGCGTTGTGACCGAGCAGGAATTCAATAACACGACCGTAGGTGTCGAGATTGACCTTATTTTCTGACGTGAAGGGCGTAACCGGAACATGAATGATTCCACGCGGAACGGCTGTTATAGGCTTCGGATGAGACATGGTTTCGAGTTCTCGTGTCGTTGTGTCAGGCGTTTACCGGGCGTGGTGGCAAGCGACCCACATCACTGTCCTGCTATGTTGAAATCATTATACGATCCTGCCCGAATTCAATGAGCATCTCGAAGCATAGCTCTACGCATTGGCAACCGCAATTTCCCTACGCATCATGATTCCCGCCGCAAGGGCAGCCACCTTGTTCAGGTCAAGTGCGCGCGCCACAAAAGGAGTGCCGCAACTACGTGTGCGGCGCAGCAAGCGACTGGGGCGCCGGCGATACAAGAAGATCGCTATAGACTACGCATCGTTCGTCGCGCCCGCTTGTTCGTTCATCTTAATAAAATCCGTCCACAAGGCCAGGAGAGCAATTTAGATGAAACCGGTCATCGGGATTATTGGTCTCGGCATTATGGGCAGCGCAATGGCAGAAGCCCTGGTAGGTGCTGGTTACCGCGTTGTTGGCTACGATGTGCATGCGACACCGCGTCAACGTTTTAAAAGGGTTGGCGGACGCTGCTTGCCCTCGTGCGCGGCAGTCGCAAGCAACGCCGATGTATTGATCACGTCGCTTCCGTCGGTCGCAGCGCTCGATGATGTTGTCGAAAAAATTGCGCCAGCTTGTGCGGCGAAACGCAAGTCAAGGCCTCGCTTGATTACGATCGAGACGAGCACACTCCCGATAGCGGACAAGGAACGTGCTATGAAGCGCTTGAAGCACGTTCGCGTCACAGTGCTTGATTGCCCAATCAGCGGAACCGCAAGACGTCTGAAGGAAGGCGCATGGACGATCTTCGTCAGCGGTAGCGCAACTGCGTGCAAAAGCGTTAGACCTATCTTCGACGTGTTTACGCGCAATGCTCCGTATGTCGGCGCCTTCGGCAACGGCAGTAAGATGAAGTTTATCGCCAACCACCTTGTCGCAATCTACAACATCGCTGTCGGCGAATCGCTGACCTTCGCGCGCAAGATGGGACTCGATCCGCAGCAAGTGTGGAATTTGTTCGCGGCAAGCCCAGTGGTCGGTACTGGCGTGTTCAAGTTACGCGGTAAGTTTATGGTTGAACGAAAGTACTTGCCTGCGACGATGAAGGTCGAAGTCTGGCAAAAGGATATGCAGGTCATCGGTGACATGGCAAAATCAGTCGATTGCCCGACGCCGCTATTTTCAGCCTGTGTTCCGATATACAGCGCGGCGATGGCGCAAGGGTTAGGTCTTACGATACCGCATCGGTGTGCGAAGTGCTCGATGCGATGGCGGGCGGCCATCGGTTGCGCCGGATGCGTATTGCATCCCCTTCAGCGCGATCTTCTGTCGGTTAACGGCTGTATCGATACGCGTGGATAAGAACTGTTTTCGTCGGAGTGCGCTTGAGCTACAAAGACAGGACCGTCTACAGTCCTGTTGCAGCGCAAGAACGCTGGTGAGTGTCACGTGAACCCATTGCAGCAGATCGACAGTCAAACGCGGCTGACCCGTAATCCGGCGCGTCGCCGCTCCTGTTCTGTGTCAGGAACTTGCATCCCGAGGAGTATCCGTGAAGATAGGGATTTTATTGGGTGACGACATTGGCCTCGAAGTCGTTCCCGAATGCATAAAGGTTATGAACGCGGCGGCGTCGCGCGCCGGCCTGAGCATCGACTGGCGGCCGCTGCCGATTGGAAAGCGCGGGCACGAGGAGCACGGCGATACACTTCCGGCGGTGACGGAGCAAGCTTTGCGCGGCCTCGACGGCTGGGTTTGCGGGCCAATCGGGCACGCCACCTATCCGCGCAACGATCCCACTTGGGTGATGCCGCCCATTCGAAAGAAGTTCGAATTGTTCGCGGCCCTTCGGCCATCGCTTTCCCATTCCAATCTGAAATCCGTCCACAAAAACGTCGATATCGTGTTCGTGCGCGAACTCACCGAGGGCATGCTGTATTCCGAAACGGTGGTCGCTGGCACCCCCGAATTCCGCCCCAATGACGATATCACCATCGCCATGCGCGTGATCACGCGGAAGGGATCCAACCGGGTCGCGCGCGAAGCCTTCGAGGTTGCGCGCACCCGCCAGCGCAAAAAGGTCACCGCTGCGCACAAAGAGCCGGTTTACCGGCTTGCGTGTGGCATGTTCGCGGAAGAATGTCGGAAGGTCGCGCGCGAATTTCCCGACGTGACCTTCGAAGAGTCGATGATCGACACGATTTCGATGAAACTCGTGATGGCGCCGCAGCAATACGACGTCGTCGTCACCACCAATCAGTTCGGCGACATCCTCAGCGATATCGGCGCCGGCTTGGTCGGTGGGCTCGGGCTGGCGCCTGGTCTATGCGTAGGCGAACGCCAAGCGATGGCACAGGCGACCCACGGCTCGGCGCCGGATATCGCAGGCAGCAACACCGCCAACCCGTACGCCATGATCATGTCCGGCCAAATGCTCCTGCAATGGCTCGGCCGCAAGCACGGCGAGCCGAAGGCGATCGCCGCCGCGGAACGAATCCGCACGGCAGTGGACAAGGTGATCGCGGACGCCAAGTGCTTGACTCGCGATCTCGGCGGCAGTGCCAGCACCACACAAGTAGGCGATGCGATCGCCGCGGCGGTCTTGGCGGCGTGAGCTTCGACGGGCGAGCTTGAGTCAACACTGGAACAGACTGACAGACATGTACAATCTTCATCTCAGTGCAGAGCAGTTGGAGTTCCGCGATACGGTCCGGGACTTTGTCACGCAAGAAATCAAGCCGGTCGCTCTCAAGCCCGAACGCTTGGAGCCATTTGAGCACCCATTGCTGACGGAGATTCTCGACAAGGCCTCGCAGATGGGTCTGCGCACGATGGCGCTGTCCGAGGACAATGGCGGCACGGGCGCGGATAATCTGACAAGCTCCATCGTGACGGAAGAACTAGCCGTTGGCGACGTCGATGTCGCGGCTGTCCTGGCGGAAACATCGACCTTGAGCCACATCCTGTTCGACCGGCTGGTGACGCCGGCGCAACGGGGTCGCTTGCTGCCGCAGTTTTTGGCCGACGATCGATATCATCTTGCTTTTGCAGGCCGTGAACCGAGCACCGATACTCGGCTCGGGGTGAATTACCATGGCGCCGCGACGCAAATGCCCATCGCGACGAAGGCGGTGCGAGCCGAAAATGGCGATTGGATCGTCAACGGCACCAAGGACTGCGTACGCAATGCACCGATCGCAAAATTAATTGCCGTCCAGGTTACGTGTGATCTCGACCGCTCCGGACGACAGGATATCCTTCTCGTCCCGCACGACGCTCCGGGTCTTAGCGTGCATGAACAAGACCAGTTCAAACTTCGTTGCCACGGCGTAGGCGGCGCGCTGGTTTTCGCAGATTGCCAGGTCCCCGCCGAAAATCTTCTCAGTGCGGAAGGCGGGCAGGCTGCCACGCTATTCAGGGAGTTCGTCGAACGCGGCAGTCCGCAGGAGCCGGCGCTTAGCTTAGGTATCGGCCGTGCCGCCTACGAGGCCGCGCTCGAATACGCACAGCTGCGTGTCCAGGGCGGCCGCCGCATCATCGAGCACCAGGCGATCGGAATGAAACTGGCCGAGATCGCGATCAGCCTCGAAGTGGCGCGCAATGCCGTCTGGCAGGCGGCCTATGCGTCCGATCATCCGGACGCCGTTGCCGATCGCAGCCTGCCCGATCTGCCGCTGCAGCTCATCGCGAAAGTGTTCACGTCGGGGGTAGTGTATCGCGCCGCCAAAGATGCCGCGGAGGTCTTCGGCGCAATGGGAGTGATGCGCGACATGCCGCTGCAAAAATACGTTCACGATGCCTTGGTCTGCCTGCACTCTGGCGATGGCAACAGCGACGTCAAGCTGCGAATTGCCGAAGCATTGGCGGGTTTCCGGCGGGCGTAGTCGTAGCGCGTGGAGGGCGCGGCAGGGTCGCGGCCGAAATCGATAGCAAGGATGTCAAGATGGATTTCACACTCAACGAAGAACAGCGCGCATGGCAGATGAAAGCGCGGAAATTCGCGCAGGAAGAGATTCGTCCGGTCTCATTGCAGCGCGATCAGATCGCCGATCCGCGCAAGACCTTCGACTGGGAGCTCATCAAGAAAGGCTCCAAGCTCGGCTTTCGGACAGCGGCGGTTCCCAAGGAGTGGGGCGGTTACGGAATCGATTTTGTGACGCAAGTCCTGGTCATGGCGGAACTTGCCAAAGGCGACAGCGCAATTTCCAAAGCCTTCAGCCAATGCTGGAAATGGAGCCATCTCATATCAGCCGTCTGCACCGACGAGCAGAAGGCAAGGTTTCTCAAGTTGTTTCTCGCCGACGATACCTTTGTGCTGGGCAAGGGCATAACTGAGCCGAGTGGAGGTTCTGACAACCGTCTACCGCCGGATGACCCCAAGGCTGGCGTCAAATTGCGGGCCGAACGTCATGGCGACGAGTGGATTTTGAACGGCGAAAAAGCCTTCATCGCCAACGGCAACGTGGGCAAGCTGTTCTTCCTCGATGTGCGGACAAACCCGCATGTCAGTTTACGTGATGGTGTCACGCTGTTCCTGGTGCCCAGCGATACTCCTGGTTTCCGGGTTGGCAAGGTTTTCAACAAGAGTGGCTGGCGCTTCTACCAAAATGCGGAAATGATTTTCGAGAACGCGCGCGTGCCGCACGCCAACGTCGTTGGCGAGGTCAACGGCGCCTATAAGAAGAGCACCGGAGACACGTCGGGCGGAGATTTATTCGGCGACCTCGAACTCGCCGCCAATGCGCTCGGTGTCTGCGAAGCCGCCTGTGAACAGGCGCTTCATCTTGCCCGTACGCAAGAGCAGGGCGGCAAGCTTTTGAAAGAGCAGCAGGTCGTTCAACTCAAACTCAACAAGATGCACATGCTCACTGAGGCGTTACGCTCGTTTGTCTTGCGGGTCGCTTGCGAACATGACCAAAAGACGCACTCCCCGAACGCCGGCCTCGCGGTGAATTTTTCGGCCGATGTCATCCAGGACGTGACTGAGCTCAATATGGACATTCACGACAGCGCTGGTTGCATGGATGTTGGTGCCGATAAACTGGTTCGCGACTCCTTTATTTGGACGCATCTCGCCGGCGACAGCGTGCTGCGCATGAAGGCGGCGAGACGTATTGTAAAATAATCAGCGGCTACCACGCTGTGTATACCGAAAACCTAATTGGGCGATGATTTCAGTTTTGTCAGGCAAAATCCCTGTTACTGCGCGAGAATTCCCTGCTACGCCGAAATAGTTTCCTGTTAACAGGGAATTCGAGAGTGGAGATGGGTTCGTCTGCGACTACGTCCGAACGAGTAGTTTGCCAATTCATTTTGGCGAAGTATCCTGAACATCGTTTGCCGTGTTTTGAGGAGTGCTCGTATGGCTGCCGCGCAGGAAGAATTGTCCTTCACTTATTTCCCTGAAAATTATCGTTGGTCACATGGGCTCCTAATTGGATTGAATATGGCGCCTTGGGGCGGCGCGGAAATTGGCGAAGTCAACCGCATCGGACTTCGGCTCAAGCCCTGCGTCGGTGACGATAACGCGTGGTTCCGGGAGTGGGCACGTGAAGCGTGCACCGTCGAGGCCCGCGGCCGTGAGCGCATCGCCGAGGGGCACACGACGAGCGGTGCGCAATATCTGCAACGCGCCAGCGCCTACTATCATGTCGGTGAGCGCTTTCTGCAGCCGAAGAGCAAGGACGGGCTCGATGCCTATTTGCGCGGCGTGCATTGCCTGCGCGACGCGGCCAAGTACCTCAAGCGGCCTCGTTTGGAGCACGTGGAGATTCCGTATGAGGGTACCAGCCTGCCTGCGATCTATGTGCACGCCGAGCCGGCGAAGCGTGGCGGCAAAGTACCGGCCGTGGTGTTCTTCGACGGTCTCGATGTCACCAAGGAGATTCAATATCTCAAGGGCGTAGCCGATCTCGTCTCCCGCGGCATTGCCTGTCTGATCGTAGACGGTCCGGGGAATGGCGAAAGCATTCGGTTTCGCGACCTCTATTTGCGCCACGATACCGAGCATTACGCGACCCCGGCCTGGGAATATCTTGCCTCCCGGCCAGAAGTTGATTCCAAGCGCATCGGCATCATGGCGATCAGCTTAGGGGGCTATTACGCGCCGCGTGCGGCGGCGTTCGAGCAAAGATACGCTTGCTGCCTCGCCTGGGGCGCGCAGTGGGACTACCAAAGAATCTGGCTGGATCGCTTCGAACGGTTAGCGCGCGCCGTGACGCCGGCGCTTTCGGTGGCCTCGCAGCACATCCTGTGGGTATTGAACGCGACATCGCAGGAAGACGCGCTAAAACGCCTTGAACCATTCAAGCTTGACGGCGTAGTCCAGAAGATAACCTGCCCGTTCCTGATGCTGCACGGAGAGGGCGACGAGCAGATTCCCCTGAGCGAGGCGCAGAAGTGCTTCGACGCCGTCGGGTCGAAGCAGAAGACGATGAAAATATTCACGCGTGAAGAGGGCGGCTACCACCACTGTCAGATCGACAATCAGAGCATCTGTTCAGCCTATATGTGGGATTGGCTCGAACAGGTGCTGCAGCCGGCGCGCTAGTGCATGATCCCGAAAAAGCCTGCCCTCGGACTTGATCCCAGGGTGGGAACCGGCTTTCGGAAAAGATCATGCACAAGAAAAGCCAACGTGCGCCGGCCTTGGATTACATTGGCCCTTCAATTTTGTTGTCGTGCACCACCTGGCCCCAGCGCGCGATTTCGCTCTTGAGCATGGCGCGCCCCGCCGCCGGCGTGCGCTTATCCTTCGCATAGGGCGTAACGCCGGTTTCCGCCCAACTCTTGATAAGCGCAGGATCGGAGACGATCTCCTGCAGCGTTGCATTGAGCTTGTCGATAACCGCCTCCGGAGTTCCGGTTGGCACGAACAAGGCGTGCCAATAGAGAATCTCGAGCTTCGGCCCGAATATTTTCACGAAACTTTCAGCCGTCGGGAAGTCCGGCGACTTTTCGCTCGACGTTATCCCGTAGGCCTTCATTGTGCCGGCGGCGACTTGCTTCAGCACCGACTGCGGCGTGGCGAAGAACAGATCGACATGGCTGCCGAGAATGTCCTGCAAGGCCGGCGCCGCGCCGCGATAGGGGATGAGATCGATCGCGACCTTGGCCTCCTGTGCGAGCAGCGATGTGGCAAGATGGCCGGTGGCCCCGACCCCCGGGGTGGCCGCCTTCAGCGTACTCTTCTTCATCATCGCCAGCAGTTCCGCCAGCGTGTTCGGCTCCAGCGTCTTGCGTCCGACCAGCAGCAGCGGATTGTGATTGATGAACATGACCGGGGTCAGGTCTTTCTCGGTGTCGAACGGAAGGTTTTTGTAAAGCGCGACATTCGCGGAAATCTGCAGATTGTGAATCAGCAGCGTGTAACCGTCCGGCGTCGCTTTGGCGACGCGGTTGGTGGCGATGGTGGTGCCGCCGCCGCTGACGTCTTCGACGATGAAATTTTGTTTCAGCTTGTCCGACAGCGCCTGCGCCAGCACGCGCGCGACCTGATCGGTCGGTCCGCCGGCCGGGTAGGGCACGATGATCGTGACGTTACGGCTCGGATATTGTTGCGCCAGCACCGGCGCCACGAAGACGAAAAAGCCAACAACGGCCAGCGCAACGGCAACGACACGTCTCATCGGTGGCTCCTCCCGGCTAGAAGCTTTTGGGTAAGATTAGGGATTTATATACTTGACTCCCTTCGGAGCCCGTATGTGTTTCCGAGTCCATGTCATCCACCGACGGCATTAAGGACTCCCAGACCAATCCCGGCCTGGAGAATGTTGCGCGCGGCGTTCCAATCCCGATCGATGACGAGGCCGCAGTGCGGGCAAGAATGGGTCCGCACGGCCAGCGACTTCGGGACAAGTTCGCCGCAACCCGAACATTTCTGCGACGTTTTCCTCGGGTCGACCCTGACAAAATGCACACCAGCCTTTTCAGCTTTGTATGCCAGGAAGCCCAGGAATTTTGACCATGACGCGTCGGCTATCGAGCGCGCCATGGTCGGATGACGAATCATGTTTTTGACGTTGAGGTTTTCGACCGCGATCAGGTCGGTACGGTTGACGATCTCGGCCGATTTCTGATGCAGCCATGTTGATCTCGTATTAGCGATCTTCTTGTGCAGCCGGGCAAGCCGCGCCTTGACCTTGCGGCGCTGATTGCTACCACGCTTGCATCGGGCCAGAGCGCGCTGCGCGACCCGCATCTTTCGCTCGGCCCGCCGTGCGATCTGTGGGTTTGGAAGGATCACGCCATCGGAGCAATACGCGAAGACCTTGAGGCCAAGATCAATCCCGACCGCACCGGCAACAGGACGTTTCTCCGCTGCCTCGATCGCGACCGCGAGACAGACGACCCAGCCGCGACCATCGCGGCGAAAAACGCAGGATCGAATATTGGCAGCGGGCGGCAATTCGCGGTGTGTGTGCACACGAAGCCCGGACGGCATTCCCTTGAAGCGCAGCCGTTTCCCTTCGAAACGTATCCCGGAGAACTCGGCAAAACCGAAACTCTCCCACCAGCTCTTGCCGCGGAATCGGGGGAATCCGGCCTTGCCTTTCCGCACCTTCACCCGGCGAAAGAACCCAGCAAATGCCTCATCGAGCCGCTTCAACGTCCATCTCTGAAGCGTGACCGGCAGTGCCGCCATCTCGGGCAGGTCGCGGCGGCAGATCGTCAGCGATTTGGTCTGGTCGATGAAGGTCCGTGTTTTTTCGGTCTTGCGGTAGCAGTCGATCCGTTCCTCCAGCGCGGCGTTGTAAAGCTGCCGTTGCGATTCGCAAATTGCCATGAGCGTCGCGTGCTGGCGCTTCGATGGCAAAAGACGATATCGGTAGGTCAGGATCATCGGCCGACTATTTCATGTTCGAGGGAGTCAAGTATGTAATTCCCTAAGATTACGCCTCAGGAATGATCGGCAACAAGAGGTAAGGCTGCCGGCCGCCGGCAAAATGCAGCGTGTTGCGGCTGGCGAAAATCTTAGGCGGCCGATCCTCCGGGTCGATATGAAGGAACGGGCCAACGCCCTTCATCGGATAAGGCGCGTTGGGGAGTGCCGCATCGCCGCCGTCGGCCTCGTAATCCTTAGCCCGCACAGTGAGCGCGAGCCGATAGCCTGGCGGCACCACGATGCAGGTTGGCCAGATCTCGATGTCCAGCTCAACCGGCTCGCCGGGTTTAAGCGGCCACTCCTCGTCGTGCGTGTGCCAGGGCCGGTAGGGCTGCGACATTTTCGGGTCGAGTTTTCGCTGCGAGGCGCGTAACCAGCCCAGTCCAACCGGCGTGCGCGGGTCGTTGGTGCCGATGAATGTGACCTCCTGGCCTTCGGGGTCGAACACGCGCAACACCAGGAAGAGATCGGCATCGGTGGTCTCAGATGACACCCACAGCCTGGCCGCGACAGGACCGGTGATCTCAAGACTCGTCGTCAGCGGCGGTGTGCGGAAAGTGAGGCCATCGCCGGTCGTCTCATAACTCAGTGTCGTGTCGACTGCGGGCGCGCCGGGTGCCAGCCCAAGGTCAAGCGGCTGCAGAAAATATTTCGTCCATTGCGTGCGCGCCAGCGGCCACTCGTTCTCGCCGCGCAGCACGAAGTTTTCGTTGGGATGGCGGATGTTGAGCGAGACCCGAGGCTGCTTGTCCCAGCCGGTGTCCACGCCTTTGAGGAAGTGGCCGAAAAAACGCTTTTGCAGGCTCTCGCCGTAATTGCTGTAGAAATGCGTGAAGTGGGTATCGCCATGCGCCTCCAGCCACTTCTGCTGGGAACCGGCGCGCAGCCAGCCTTCAAAATTTCCGCGGGTGTGCAGGCCCATGCCGCCCCAATTGCCAGCCGACAGCAATGGCGCCTCGATCTGTGTGAAGTCAGCGGTGCGCGCCGCGTAATAGTCATCGTGAAAACGGCGCCGCTTCGCTTCGCCAGGCGTGTCGGCGCAGTTCTTGGCAAGTTCTTCTTTGGGCAGTGTTTCGGGTCCGGCGACCAGCTCGCCCGTCACCGCGCTCTTGGCACCGCGCGTGCCGACGCCATGCTGCACGCTTGCTACCTGACGCGGATGCCAGCTGTTGAGAAAGTCGCTGAGAATGCCGCCGTGTCGGCACAGTTCGCGATAATAGTCGGACGAGCCTTCCCAGATACACAGAGCGGCGAGGTGTGGCGGTTTCAGCGCGCCTACTTGCCACTGGTTCATGGCGTAATAGGAGATGCCGTTGATGCCGACCTTGCCGTTGCTCCAGGGCTGCGTGCCTGCCCATTCCACGCAACTGTAAAGGTCCTGCGCCTCGCGCGGCGACCACACGTCGAGATGGCCCGGGGAACGCCCGGCGCCGCGCGAGTCGATGCGCATGCAGGCATAGCCGTCCGGCACCCATTTCTCCGGGTCCACCAGCTCCCAGTTCTGATACTTGTTGCTCGAGCCTTGCAGCACCTCGGGTGCCGCTTTGGTCAATCTTGACCATTGGCTCTTGTAGCCATTCTGGAATGACAATCCTTTGGCGTAAGGGCCGTAGCTCAAAATGACGGGATAGGTGCCTTCGCCGACGGGTCGGAAGACGTCGGCGCGCAAGACAACGCCGTCATCCATCCGGATGGGATTGTTCCAATCGATCTGCATCCCGTCGCGGATTTCACTTTTCATCTTGTCCATGGTCTCGCTAACTCCGGAAAGTCATGTTGCCCAGTGCCGCGTCGTTGCACCTAGCGCGCAGGCTCAATTGCATGGGCGGGATTGCCCTGCGGCCGGTGACGCTTGACCGCATCGGGTTTGGTGGAATCCGCACCCATGTAGATCCCGCGTTCCCACTTGCGCTTGAGCGGGTCGGCGACCTTCAACGTCATCTTGCCGATCTTCTGGATTTCGATCTCCACGGTCTCGCCATCCTGCAGCGCGCCAAGGCCCTCGTGGTTGGTGCCGCAGGCGATGAGATCACCGGAGTTCATGGTCATGACCGTGGTTGCGAATTCGACTAACTCCGGAACACGGTGCTCCATGTCGCCGGTATTGTAGTTGTGGCGGAGCTGACCGTCATTCCAGAACCGCACGATAAGATCGTTCGGGTCTGCAATTTCGTCGGCAGTGGCAATGCAGGGGCCGATCGGCGCAAACGTGTCGAACGACTTTCCGAGCCAGCTGGTCAACGGCGTTGCCGGCCACGTTCGCCGGCCTTGCTCGCGCGCGGAGACGTCGATCATCGCGGTATAGCCGAACACGGCGCTCTTCCAGTCGTTGGCTTTCACCATCTTGGCCGGACCCTTGATCACGAGGGCGAGTTCGGCTTCGTGCATGAAGATCCATGGCACGGTGAATTCCGGCAGCATGATGGTGTCGCCGGGCCCGATGACCGCGTCGGGATTTTTCATGAACATATTGAGCGGGCGCGCCTCGCGCTGGGCATGCTCCCAATAATTCGCGATGCAAGCGAGAATCTTGCCCGGTCGCGGCAGCGGCGGCAACAGTCGTACGTGATCGAGTGGAAAGCCATTGCTGTCGCTGGCGAGTCGTTCCAGCGTCGGGCGCAGCCGATCGAAATCGTCGATGATGCCCTGCATCGTCAGTTGTGGCGTGTGATTGTTCCGGACCGCAACAGAAATATCGACCACACCGCGATCGGTAAGGGCGCCCGGCAGCACCTCAGCGTTTGGCGTGGTCTGGAACAAAACGAGCTTCACGAATGTCTCCTTACCCGTGCTTGACAATAACAGCGGACTTAATTCGGTTGATCTGCGTGTCTGCTAAGCGCCAGGAGCGAAAATCTGCACGCAGGTGCCGTCCGCCCGATTTAGGTCGTTTTAGGCCCATTGCGACTAAGCTCCTTGTCGTCAGAGCGGCATCCCAGCACATATTTGAACATAAGGCAGCCGAACAAAATTGGCCGTCTGCACTGGGTCATCAACGGAGGCCTCAAACCCGGCGGGAATTGCCTTGAGTGACTAGAAGCTTTTTTTGAGAGGGCATCTCATAATTAACGCTATGGCGACCCTAGAAATTTGCCGCTTTTGTGCGCGCCGAGACGATTAAGTGGGGAAAGGTCGTCCAAGATGCAAAACTGAAATTGCAACAGGAGGCAGTTTGAGAAGGGTTCATCGATAGCCGATGATCGTCAAAGAGCGGGAGGTTCGAAACATCCCGGGCCACCGGCGTTTTGTCACAGCCACAAAATCTGCTTGCGGTAATTCAGGTCTGTCAGCAGCGGCGCCGCGGGACCCTGGTGGAACACCGCGCCGCGCTCGAGCGCAAACACGCGGTCGGCCAGCGCCAGCACGAGATCGAGGTTATGCTCGACGATCACGATGGAGGCGTGGCTGCGCAGCTGGTCGAATACCTTGAATAGTTCGAGCACCACGGCCGGCGCCAGTCCCTCGAATGGTTCGTCCAGCAGCAGCAGCTTGACGTTGCCCGATAGTGCGCGCGCGACCGCCACCATCTGCTGCTCGCCGCCGGATAGGTAATCCGCCGCGACGTCCATCCGCTCTTTCAAGCGCGGGAAGTACTCAAAGATCTGCTCCTGGCTCCAGACCACGCCATTGCTGCGTCGGTTTTTCGCGCGAGACGGCCGAGCGCGAGGTTCTCCGCCACCGTCATGCCTGCGAACAGGCCGCGTCCTTGCGGCACGTAGCCGATGCCCATGCGCGCGATGTCCGGCGCCGGCATCCCGGCGATGTTACGCCCGTCATATTCGATAATTCCTGAGGCCGGCGGCACTAGCCCGGCCAGCGTCTTCAAAAGCGTGGATTTGCCTGCGCCGTTGCGGCCAAGCAGCGCGACGATCTCGCCTTCGCGCACGTCCAGCGTTGCATCGTTGAGGATGTGGCTCTTGCCATAGAAGGCGTTGACGCGCTCGAACCGCAACACTTGCGAACCGGCCGCCTCGCCCAAGACATGACTGGTGACGGGCGGCGTGCCCGTTCCGGTGTAAATCTCTTGCACGCGCCGGTCGGCCCGCACCTCGTCAGGCGCGCCCGCCATCAGCACCTCGCCTTGGTTCATCACGGTGACCCGCCGCGAGAAGCCAAGCACGCGGTCGATGTCGTGCTCGACGATCAATACCGGGATGTTCGCGGCCACGCTCTTGATGAGGTTCGATACGCGCTCGCGTTCGGCCGCGGCGAGGCCGGCGAGCGGCTCGTCCAGCAGCAGCACTTGCGGCTTGGAGCCCAGCGCGATGCCGAAGTCCACCAGCCGCTGGCCGCCGTAAGACAGTTCGCCGCCCTCGATCTCCTCGATGCCTTCCAGGCCGAGGAATCGGATCAGCTCCGCGGTTTCCGCGTGGACGTCCGGGTAGCTGTCAATGTCGCGCCAGGCATTGAAGCGCATCGGACGCTGCGCTTGCAGCGACAGCCGCAGGTTCTCGTAGATCGACAGGCCGCGGAATAGGTTGGTGATCTGGAATGACCGCGCGAGGCCCCGATGGCAGATGCGGTGCGACGGGACGCCTTGGATCTCGCGGCCGTTAAGGCGCACGGTGCCGCCGTCCGGCGGGAACAGGCCCGAGACCAGGTTGAACAACGTGGTCTTGCCGGCGCCATTCGGGCCGATCAGGGCATGGATCTCTCCCGCGCCGACCGTGAGGCTGGCGTTGGAGACCGCGCGGATGCCGCCGAAATGCTTGGAGACACCGTCGACTTCCAGCACCGTTCCCTGCATTCCCTGCGGCAGCAGGAATGCCGGCAGCGGCAGGCCCTCGTAGATCTTGCGCTTGCTCATCGCCGCTGCTTCTTCCGGCAGTGGCCACCAGCGTCGGCTCAGGGTCGCCCAGATACCGACCAAGCCACTGGGCGAGTACAGCACGAAGCCGACGAAGATCAGGCCGAACCAGAGCAGCCAGTTTGGGCTCCAGATTGAAAACAATTCGCGGAAGAGAATGAAGAACAGCGCGCCGACGGCCGGCCCCAGGATGTTATGCATGCCGCCGATCACGACCATCGCCAGCAGCTCGCCGGAAAATGGCACCGAGACGCCTTCCGCCGAGACGAGGTATGTCTGGAATCCCAGCAGCGCGCCGGCTACTCCGGTCACCACCGCCGAGAGCACGAACACCGCCAGCTTGTAGCGCTCGACCGGATAGCCCTGGAACGTGGCGCGCAACTGGTTCTCGCGGATCGCCACCAGCACATGCCCGAACGGTGAGCGCACCACGCGTAACAGCACATACAGCACAGCGATCCCGATCAGCGCGACCACAACGTAAAAGGCGAGCGCGTCGTCGAGATTGATCGGCCCGATGCTCCCGCGCTTCAGGCCGCCCAAGCCATCCTCGCCGCCGGTCACCTCGCTCCAGCGGAAGGCGACGGTGTAGGTGAGGGCCGCCAGCGCCAGCGTCAACAGGGAGAAATACACGCCGCGCCGGCGCAGAATAAGAATTCCTACGAACGTCGACAGGACGGCGACGACCACCATCGACAAAAGGATCGGGAGCGCGATCTGTTCGCCGAACCAGTGCTTCTGGATGAGCGCGGCAGCATAGGCACCGATGCCGAACCACGTGCCGTGGCCGAAGGACACCAGTCCGGTGTAGCCCACAGACAGGTTGAGCCCCATTGTCGCGATCGCCAGGATGACCGCCATGGAGGCCGTGTTCACCGTCAGGCCGAGCACGTGCATGGCGGGTGGCAGCGCGGCGAGCGCGATCGCCGCGATCCACAGCGCTCGGTACTTCGAATGCGGCCGGGCGGTCATCATTCGAATTTCTCGATGCGCTCGCCGAGCAAGCCGCGCGGGCGGAATAGCAGCACCAAAAACATCAGCACGTAAATCGACGCTTCGCCGGCGGCCGGTGCGAAATGAATGGTGATGCCGCGCACCACGCCCACCAGCAGCGCGGCGATCACCACGCCCCAGAAGCTGCCCAGCCCGCCGATCACCACCACGACGAAGGCAACCGTGATGATCTCGGCGCCCATCGCCGGATGCACGATCGTGATGGGGGCAAAGAATGCGCCGCCCATCGCCGCCATGCCCACGCCGAGCATGACGATGGCGGTCATGTAAGGCTGTAGCCGGATGCCGAGCGCGGCAACCATGTCGGGCCGCTGGATGCCGGCGCGCACCACACGCCCGAACGAGGTCTTGTGCAGCAGCAACCAGACGCAAGCCAGCACCGCGGCCACCACGGCCAGCAGCAGCAGCCGGTAGCGCGAGAACAGGAAATTGCCGACGATGACCGAGCCCTTCAGGCTGGGAGGGATCGTCGCCGACAGCGGCGCGGCGCCCCACAGGATGCGGATCAGCTGCTCGGCAATCATCGCCAGGCCGAAGGTCACCAGCAGGCTGAGGATCGGATCGGCCGTGTAGAAACGGCGCAACAGGAAACGCTCGAACAAAATGCCGAGCAGGGCCACGGCAAGGGGCGACAGCACCACCGCCGGGCCGAAGCCGAGATATTTCGTGATTTCGACCGACGCATAGGCGCCGAACGCATAGAACGCGCCGTGCGCCAGGTTGACCACGCCGCCGACGCTGAAGATCAGCGACAGGCCCAACGCGATGAGCAGGTAGTAGCCTCCGAGCACGAGGCCATTCACCACCTGTTCCAGCAGGAACATGAGCCGTATCTCAATCCAGCAGCGGAGAAGAAGGCGGCACTGACATCATTCGAGCCGCCGGCGCGCGGTCACCGGACGCGAGCGCCAACGCGGTGCCCGCGTTCGGCGTCCGATTACAAGGTGCAGGGGTTCTGCTCTTTCGTCGGATTGATGACTTCTAGCGGTTCATTCGCTGCAGGAATGGCCGACCCCAGCGTGATGAGGTCCCACTTATCCTTGGGCTGGCCCTTAGGCTTGGGCGAGAACGGATAGGCCTCCTGGACCAGTTGATGATCCCAGGACCGGAAATAGGCTTTGCGCGCCTTCAGGACGTCGAACTGGGATTCCTTTTCGAAGTAGGCGATCAGTTTGTCCGTGTCGGTCGACTTGGTCTCGTTCATGGCCTGCGCCATCATCTTGAGCGAGACGTATTCGATCCAGGCATGGTTCTCCGGCGGCTTGCCGTTCTTCTTGGTGAAGTTGTCG
>Ga0208355_1000309_pt1 | contig 23145 bp, 18 predicted proteins | sample NGESurdeep072012_6_FD_184458 | JGI IMG/M metagenome (GOLD analysis project Ga0208355, IMG submission 184458) | Arctic peat soil microbial communities from Barrow, Alaska - NGEE Surface sample 210-3 deep-072012 (SPAdes) | ecosystem: Environmental > Terrestrial > Soil > Wetlands > Peat ... | reverse complement strand
TGCAGCCCTACATGACCGCCGTGGTCATGCTCGGCGTCGGCATGGCCGCGATGGGCGGCGCGTTCTTTGCGCCGATCACGATCGTGCATCCGGCGATGGGCGCCGAGATCATTACCGTCGCCTTTGTGGTGGTGGTGATCGGGGGCCTTGGCAGTTTCTGGGGCGTGGTGATCGCAGCCTTGTTGGTCGGCATTGTGCGCGGCATCACCATTCATTTTGTTCCTGCCGCCGGCGAAGCATCGATCTACGTATTGATGTTTCTGGTGCTGCTGGTGCGTCCGCGCGGACTGCTCGGCGAGCGTATCGAGAAATTCGAATGAAGACCGCCTCACTTACCCAAAAGTATCGGCCGTTGCTGCTGGCAAGCCTCGCACTGGTCGCTCTGCCCTTCGCCTTGCAGCTACTCGGCCTCTCGCTGAACACCGGGACCATGGTGGTGATCCTCGCGATCTCGATCATGGCGCTCAATCTATGCGTCGGCTACACCGGATTGGTGTCGTTCGGCCACGGCACCTGGTTTGGCATCGGCGCCTATGCCGCGGGGTTGATCCAGCTGCACTGGTTCGGCGGCGAGATCTGGTTGCCGCTGCTGTTATCGATGGCCGTGGTTGCAGTCTCATCGGCGATCGTAGGCATCATCATCTTGCGGCGCCGCGGCGTTTACTTCTCGCTGCTGACACTGGCGTTTGCCGCGCTCACCTACACTGTCGCGTTCCGCTGGAGCGAGGTGACCGGCGGCGAGGACGGCCTGGGCGGCCTGAAGCGCGGCAGCATCGGGCCGCTCAGTCTCGATAATGCGCTCGTCTTCTACATCACCGTCGCGGTGATCGGGCTGGCCGTGCTCTACATCCTGCTTCGACTGGTGCGATCGCCGTTCGGCCATGTCCTGGTAGCGATTCGCGAAAACCAGTTGCGCGCCACCTTCCAGGGTTATCCGGTCGAGCGTTACAAGCTCGGGGTCTTCGTGATCTCGGCCGTGGTGACCGGGCTCGCCGGTGCGCTGCTCGCGTTCCAGACCTATCTGGTTTCGGCGGAAGCGGTTTCAGTGCCCTTCTCCGGTGAGCTGCTGGCCATGGTTGTGATCGGCGGCATGCGCAGCATGCTCGGGCCGGCGCTCGGCGCGCTGTTCTTCATCCTGTTCCGCGAACTGTTTTCGATCTGGACACCGAACTGGCTGCTCTGGTTCGGACTGATCTTCGTCGCCTTCGTAATGTATTCGCCGGATGGCCTGGTCGGCATCTGGAGCACGTTCGTTCGGCGCTGGCGGCCTGCGCCGGAAGAAGCCGCCGCCATGAGCAAGCGCAAGATTTACGAAGGCTTGCCGCTGCCGGGTTTTCTAATGCCCGAAAGCCTCAAGGGGGCCGTGCTGGAGGTCAAGGGCGTCTCCAAGCATTTCGGCGGCATCCGCGCGGTGTCCAGCGCAAGCCTTCAAATCGGCGCCGGCGAGATTCACGCCTTGATCGGCCCCAACGGGGCCGGAAAGACCACACTGTTCAACCTGATATCAGGCCTGCACCCGACCGATGCGGGGACCATCCGGCTTAACGGCCACGAGATTCAAGGCGTGCCGTCCGACCTGATCTGCCACCGGGGATTGGCGCGCTCGTTTCAGATCACCAACCTGTTCCGCGGCCTGTCGATCTATGAAAATCTGCGCCTGTCGCTGCAGGCGCAAAGTGCCGGGCGATTCAACATCTGGCGCGATATCGACAGCTATGCCGACATCCACGCCGAGACCGCGGAACTGACAAAATTCCTCGGCCTGCAAGGCATCGAAGAAATCGAAGCCGGCGAATTGTCTTATGGCGGGCAACGGCTGGTCGATTTGGGAATTGCGCTCGGCTCCAAGCCGCAGGTGCTGCTGCTCGACGAGCCGCTGGCTGGCCTCGCCGCAGCCGAGCGCGAACGCGTCTCGAACCTGATCAAAAGCGTGGCGACAAACATTCCGGTCCTGATCGTCGAGCACGACATCGATCGCGTGCTCGGCTTCTCGCAAGCTGTCACCGTGATGAACCAGGGCGAAGTGCTGATGACCGACTCGCCGGACGCCGTGCGCGCCGACCGGCGGGTGCAGCAAATCTATACCGGCACCGGCATCCCCGAGGTCGAGCACAGCCGCAGCGATCAGGCCAAAGAGGCAGCTCCGCAAATTCTCCGTTTCGAAGGCGTCAACACCTTCTACGGCAAAAGCCATATCCTCAATGACGCGACCCTGGACGTGCGCGAAGGCGAGATCGTCGCACTGCTCGGCCGCAATGGCGCCGGCAAGTCCACGCTCCTGAAAACGCTCGCCGGGCTGATCCCGCTCGCATCGGGCACGATCGAATATGAGGGCCGCAATATCGCTGGCCTTCCGGCTCCCGATATTTCGCGCATGGGCATCGGCTATGTGCCGCAGGGGCGCGGCCTGTTCGCGGGCATGACGGTGCGGGAAAATCTCTCGCTCGGCCGCCTGGCGCGCAAGACCGACGGCAGCCATGGCGTGGTGTGGAGCGAGGAGCAGATCCTCGAATATTTTCCGCGCCTGAAAGAGCGCATCGATGTCGCTGCCGATTATCTGTCCGGCGGCGAGCAGCAGATGGTGGCGGTGGCCCGCGCGATGTCGGGCAACGTAAAACTGCTGCTGCTGGACGAGCCGTTCGAGGGCCTGGCGCCGACCGTGATCCTGGAGCTGTTCAAGGTGTTCGACCTGCTGCGCCGGCACACTTCCATCGTGATCGTCGAGCACAACCTCGATCTGGTGCTGGCGCTGGCCGACCGCGTGTTCGCGCTGGAGCGCGGCGCCGTGTTCCACCAGGGACCCGCCGCGCCATTATTGACCGATCTCGAATACCGCAAGAAAATCCTGTGGCTTTGATGCTCGAGGAGGCGACGATGCGATATCTGGCAATGGCAGTGCTGACCGGTTCGATGGCGCTGTTCGCAAGTCACGCCAACGCGGCGGACGAGAAGATGACCATAGCCGTATTCACCAAGAACTCGACCAATCCGGCCTATGAAGCGTTCCGCATCGCCGCCGACCAGATCGCGCGCGCGGCAGGCGCCCGTACCCTCCACTTCGTTCCCAAGCAGCCGGATAATGTCGACGAACAGAAGGCGATGGTGGAGCAGGTCCTGAAAGACAGGCCGGACGCCGTCATCTTCATCCCGGTCGACGACGTCGCGATGATCTCTTCGGTGAAGAAGCTCAACGAGGCGAAAATCCCGATCGTGCTCGTTTCCAATCCGCTGCCCGGGAGCTTCGTCACCTATGTCGGCGCCGACGACTTCGAGATCGGATACCGGGAAGCGCGCTATCTGTTCGACAAGCTCGGCGGCAAAGGAAAGATCGTCGTCATCGAGGGCACCCCGGCCGCCCCGACCAACCGCGAGCGCGTGCGCGGATACAAGCGCGCCTTCGCCGAATTTCCGGGCATCGAGGTGCTCGGCTCCGGTGTCGGCAACTACCAGCAACCCGACGCCAAACGCGTGATGGAGAAATTCTTGGGCGAGTACCCGCAGATCGACGCCGTACTCTCCGCCAATGACGGGATGGCGCTCGGCGTATTGGAGGCGCTGAAGGAAGCGAAGCGTACCTCGATCGTGATTGGCATCAACGGCATCCTGCCGGCCGTGAAGCAGATCGAGACCGGCGCGATCCTCGCCTCGGTCGATTTCAACATGTTCAAGATCGGCTGCACGGCGACGCGCGCGGCGGTGCGCTACCTCAAGCACGAACCGCTGCCGGAAAAGGTCATTTTGCCGGCCGAGATCATCGACAGGACCAACTACAAGGTCTGGCTGGTCCCGGTGAACCAGCAGACCTGCCCGGAATGGAGCGAAATAGTCAGGTGAGAGACGGAGCCTACGTCTCGTTTCCAATACCGCCACTCTTTCGGTCATTGCAAGGCCCATCCAGTCAGAGCGGCCGCCGCATGTCTGGTATTGAGCGCTAAACGGACTCGGCGCAGACATCGCTTGAGGTCAGCAGATGACAATCGGATCGATCGGGGCCAAGTGGTACAGTTCAAATAGGGAATCCAAAACGGCGCTGCATGATGCAAGTCGCACTTTCGGAACTGAGTGGCCACGCTGACGATCTCCGTTCACGGTTGCGCCCCATAAGCGACATGCTCCGTAGTGGCGAAAGCGATCCTGAAATGACCGCTACATTTTTGTTCGACCAAGTAAAATCTTGCAAGGGCGGCCCAACTCGGCTGCCCTTTCCTGAATCGCTTGTGGTGCTTGTCCATTCGTCACGATGTATGTCAGCTCGTCGGGAGTGGCTGATGCGGCCAAAGCCTCGGAGACACAACCGCAATACAGTGAAATCTCGCGCTCCGTGATGCCGATCTCAGTTCTAAATTTGCTCGCGTGCTCACTATCAAGACAACTGAGCTTGGACCCTGAGAGAACCAGGTTTTTTGAAAGCACAGTGACTTGGACATCGCGCTCAAGCCTTGCGCCAACCTCCATAAAATATGCCAGTGCGATGCCGATAAATGCCCATGACGCCATCGTCCGCCAGGCATATTGAGGCCTGAACCGATACAGCGCCCAGCCGAGGAATGGCAACAGTCCCGCTCCTACGAATAGCAGCAGAGCTCCTCCGATTGCCTCTCCAAGAGTTAGCGCATCTAGACGGGCAAATAACGGATTGCTGAACACCCGGAAAAGGGTGAACGCCAAAGCTGAGAGAAAGTAGATTCCGAGCAGAATACCTATCGACTTCCGGGGCATCTTTCGACCTCGCGCCGTTATCCAGCTGCTTGACCCGTTTGGATGGGAGGCAAACAATATTCCACACATCACTCTTATGTCGCGAATAGTTTCCTATTAAACCGCTGTCCGGCAATCGCATGTGAACTGCTTCACATTCCGTTTGCCTCCTGATGCGGCGAGCGGCTTCCGACCAAATTCAATTTGGCGATCAACCTCAGGACAGCCAAAACACTCAAGGTTGCGCCGCCAACACTGCTGGTCCGACGGTGTGATCGAATGAGGATTGTGACTTCCGAGGTTGGCACTTCTTCGGATCTCGCGCGATGCCCGACTAGACTCCGTGATGCGCACCAAAGCGGTCGTCCGCCAATGCCCATGGATTTACGAGTTCACGCCCTGGCTGCCGGCTTGACGCCAGCGCCTGCTCAAGCCGCGAGCACGTCACCGATCCGGCTTCGAATGAGCTCGCGTTGTTCCCGGCCGGTGCCGCCGTCAAAGCTGACATCGTAGGCAATCATCGCGGGACGTTTCAGCACCACGATCCGGTCGCCGATCTCCAGCGCCTCGCTGATCGAATGGGTGATGAACACGGCGGTCTTGCCGTTTTCCTTTACCAGCCGGACAAATTCGGCGCGCAGCCGCCCGGCGGTCGATTCATCGAGCGCCGAGAACGGCTCGTCGCACAGCAAAATATTGGCGTTGGTTGCAAACGCGCGCGCGATCGAGACCCGTTGACGCATGCCTCCGGACAGCGCGTGCGGATAGTCATTCTCGTGTCCGCCAAGTCCGAGCCTGCTGAGCCACAGCTGGGCCGTCGTCCGCCGCTCCGCCGAGGGCATTTCGAGCATCTCCAACCCCAGTTCGACGTTCTGGATCGCCGTTCGCCATGGCAGCAGCCGGTCGTTCTGGAACACGATCGCCATCTTGCCGCGAAACGAATCGAAATCCGCGAAGGGATCGCGCCCGCTGACGCGCACGGTGCCGCTGGTCGGCTCGGTCAGCCCGGCGATCACGTTGAATATCGTCGACTTTCCGCAGCCGGTCTTGCCGAGGATCGCCAGCATCTGGCCGGAGCGAACCTCCAGATTGAGACCGTCCACCGCACGGTATGCCGCGTCGGTACCTGCCTTGCCGAACACTTTGGAAACCTGGTCGAGGTGAATAGCAGCGTCATCAGGCGTGACGGTATCCGTCATATCGCGCGCTCCGACACGGCGCGATATCGAAACGCTGACTTTTCGATCAGTGTCAACGCGCCCTGCACGATCAGCACGAAGAACACCAGTTGCAGCGTCCAGGCCAGCGCGCCGGCCATGTCGAACAGCTGCTGTTGCTGCAGCAACTGATAGCCGACGCCGCCGGTCGCACCGACCAGTTCGGCGACAACGACCACGCGCGAGGCGTTGCCGAGATTGACTTTCCACGCCGTCAGAATGTCCGGCAGGATCGCCGGGGCGATCATCACCCGGAACAGCTTCATCCGGGTGGGGCGGAAGCTGAACACCATCTCCATGAGATCTCTGGACATCCCGCGCAACGCCCCCAGCACCTGAAACGTAAACGCCGGCAGCGTCGTCATCACCATGATAAAGAAAATTCGAAACTCGACGCCGTGAAACCAGATGATGGCGAATACCACCCACGACAGCGCGGGAATGCCCTGGAACAGCGTCAGGATGGGAGACAGGAAATTATCGACGGCCCGCGAGCGCACCATCAACAGCGCCAGAAGCCCGCCGACAATGAAGGCGCCGGCAAGCCCCGCCAAAATGCGCAAGATCGTCGCCAGCAACGGCGAACATCGTCCCGCTTGAGAATATCTCAAGGCAGCGCCAGAACACATCGATCAGCGACGGAAACAGGAAGCGCGGGAAAAACAGCGAGGCGAATTGCCAGAGCAGGATAACCACGACGAAAGGCAGAACCGACGACCCCAGCCGTTTTATCGTCGCGAACACCATATTCGCCAGCGGCGACGACCCGGCTTGAGGGGCGGTCTCACTCATTTCCCGGGTGCCTGATAGATCGTCGAGGCGGCCGGATCCGCCGGGAGGAAGGCGATCGATTTTCCGGCTGAATAGACCGAATTGATCTCCTTGCGGACGTCGGAGGCCCACTGCACGTTCATGCCAAGCCGGTCATTGGCGCGAATGAGTTCCGCGATCGCCTTCTGGTCGTCGGGCGTTCCCCTGGGCGCAATCAGTTTCGACGCATCGTCAGGGTGAGCGGTTACCCAATCGGCGGCTTCCTTGTAGGCCGCGTACAGCTTCGGAATCAGCTTCTGGTTCTTTTCCACCCAATCGATGTGAGCGGCGACGCCGAGATAGGGAATGTTGCGGCTGCCGGTGAATTTCTTCCAGCTGTCGGCAATGGCAAGGTCGATCGTTCGCATATCGCTCTTCTTCGACAGCAGGGTGGTATAGGCCGGCTCCCAGAGCTGGACGGCCGCCGCGCGATCGGCGAGCGCGTAACCGATCAGGCCGGGGGTGGCGGTATTGATCACCGAAAACTTCGCGGTATCGGCGCCGAGTTGCCGCGCGAACCAGTCGAACATCACATAATTGGTGGTGCCCTTTGCCGCTGCGAGATCCTTGCCTTCAAGGTCCTTCAGGGTTTTGACGTCCGGCCGGGAAGTGACGACCGCCCCCCAAAAATCGAACAGGTTGAAGAGATAGGTCACCTTGACACCGCGGATATCGGCAAGCCCGACTGTCAGCAACGATGCGCTGCCGCCAAGCTGGAATTCGCCGGAGTTGAACTGCGCGGTATAGGCGTCGGGCGTGCGTTCCTCGAACTTGATCGCAATACCGTTTTTCTCGTCCAGCTTTTGCGCCTTGATCACCGGAGGCAGGAACGCACCGAGCGACGGCGGGCCGAATACGACGATGGAAATCGGTTCCGGCGTCTGAGCAAATGAGGGCGCAGCCAACAACAGCGCCGAGGCGCAGGCAAAGCTGAAGCGAATTTTACTCATGACCGTCCTCCAGAAATTTCTCGTTAAAAGCTATTCCGCGGCACCCTCAACCGGCGTCTCGAATTCCTTGCGCAGCGCCGTAAAAAATCTTCCGACGAGGTGCTTCGACACGCTGCTCAAGATCCTCTGGCCGACGCCGGCAACCAGCCCGCCGATTTCGCCGGCACCCCTGAAAGGTCAGGCGCGAGGTGTCAGGTCCTTCCGGCGCAATCTCAAACCACGCGCTGCCGTTGCCGTGGCCGAGCGTGCCCGCGCCGGAGACCGGCGAGGTAGCGCAGCGCGCGCGGATCCTGAACGATAGTGTCGTAATACATCGCCGCCAGCGCCGCGTCGGGATCGCCGAGCTTGTCCTTGTCGAGCGAGTAATTCCTGCGCAGGCGGCCGATCACATAAGGCAGCGCCGCGCCGCCGATGCCCACGACAATCTTCGCATTGGCATAGCGGATGACGTGACCGGCATAGATCAGCCGCGACATCGCGATCAGCGTATCGGTGATGCGTCCGACCGCGTTTGCCATGCCGTAATCGTGCACGCGGTCATCGCCGCTCTCGAACACCGGATGGATGAAAACCACCGATCCCTGTTCGTTGGCGGCTTCCCAGAACGGCACCAGCAAGGGGTCATCGAGCACGCCGCCCTTGCCCTTGGGCTGGGTACCGATCATCGCGCCCTTGAAACCGGCGGCATGCGCCTCGCGCAACACCTCGGCGGCGCGCGCGCCGTCCTGCAAGGGCACGGTGGCCAGCGGCACAAACCGCGGCTCGCGCATCGCGGTTTGCGCCAGATGCGTGTTGATCAAGCGCGACCAGTTCGCGCCCTCATCCGCAGGCACCTCGTAGGCGAACATATCTAGCCAGCCGCCGACCACCTGACGCTCGATCTTTTGCTCGTCCATCCATTTCAGGCGGGCGGGCATATCGCTGAGCGGCTTTGAAACCGGGCGCGTCGGTTTGTTGCCCGCAAACGAGAAACCGAGGCTTCCGCCGTCATCGATCAGGCGGATCGAGGGAAAGCTCGCAGTCTGGCTGCGGATCGCGTCCAGCAGACTTGGCGGCACCAGATGGGCGTGGCAGTCGATGATCATTTGGCTTGCTCTTGCGGTTTGCCCTGTTGCGCGTCCGCGATCGCATCGCCGATGGCGGAAATACGGATCGGAAGCTTGTTGAAGGAAATGCCCAGCGTCGCGACGCAGTCGTTGACCGCGGCTGATATCGCGGCGGGGCGCCGAGATATCCGCTTTCGCCGGAGCCTTTTTGGCCGAACACCGTGTGGGGCGACGGGGTGCAGTGATGCACGATCTCGACCTCCGGCACCTCGTGAGCCGACGGCAGCAGGTAGTCCATGAAGCTCTGGGTGATCAGGTGGCCTTCGTCATCATAGACGAACTCCTCCAGCAGCGCGGCACCCAAGCCGTGCGCGACGCCGCCCAGCGTCATGCCCTTGACGATATGCGGGTTGATGACCGTGCCGCAATCGTGGCCGATGACGTAGCGCTTAATTTCCGGCTTGCCGAGGGCAGGATCGATCGCCATCAGCACCACATGAAACTCGAACGAATGACACGGATACATCTGCACGCGGCCGTCTTTCGGCAACGTGCCGCCGGTCGGCACCTGCATCACATGCGTGCTCTCGAGGCCAGGCTCCATGCCCTCCGGCAACAGGTGATAATTGCGATGCGCAATGTTGATGAGTTCGGCCCAGCCAAGCTGCTTGCCGCTGCTCGGATCCCTGACACTACTGGCGGCGTAAGCAACCTTGTCCTCGCCAAGACCAAATTGATGCGCGGCGATACGCATCAGCTTCGCCTTTAATTTCTGCGCGGCATGGAACGCCGCGCCGCCGAGCATGATGGCCATCCGGCTGCCGACCGGCGAGTTGGAAGGCAAACACGCCAGCGAATCCGGCCTGACCACCCGAATAAGATCGGGATCGATCTGCAGCACTTCGCCGATCACCGTTGTAACCAGGGTTTCGTGCCCCTGCCCCGACGACGTGTTGTGGATGGTGACGGTGACAAAGCCCAGCCCGTCGATGTTGATGCGGCAGGACTCCATCCAGGTGGTGGTGGTATTCTTTTCATTGAGCAGCGGCTCGAAGGAGGAGTTGGCGCCGCTCGGCTCCAGGCAGGCCGCAATGCCGATGCCGGCCAGCAGCCCGGAGGCGCGCAGGCGATCGCGCTCTTTTTCCATCGCGGCGAAATCGATATGCGCGAACACCTTGTCGACCACGGTGTGATAGTCGCCGCTGTCATAGGTGCTGCCGCTCGGGATCAGATAGGGAAACTCGTCCTTGCGAATGAAGTTGCGGCGGCGCACCTCGATGCGTTCGAGGCCGACGGCCGCGGCCACCTTGTCGATCGCGGTCTCGATCGCATAATTGGTCGGCGCCTGGCCGAAGCCGCGCACGGCTTCCTGCACCGCCTTGTTGGTGGTGACCGACTGCGCGCGGTACTGCACGCTTTCGATTTTGTACGGACCGACGATGGCGCCGATCGGCTTGCCCAGTTGAAACGGCGCCCGGCCGGCATAGGCGCCGGCATTATCCAGCGCCTTCATCTTCATCGATTTGACGATGCCATCGTCGTTGAAGGCCACCTCGACGTCGAAAATGCGTTCCGGGCCGTGGGCGTCGCCGCCGCGCATGTTCTCCAGCCGGTCTTCGATCAAACGCACCGGCCGGCCAAGCCGCCGCGCCAGATGCGCCACCAGCACGGTCTGCTTGATGCCGCGCTTGACGCCATAGCTGCCGCCGACGTCGACATCCTGATGCACGCGCACCCCGTTGGCGGGAATCCGCAACCCGCGCGCGATCTGATCGGGATATTTCGGCATCTGGATCGAGGCCCAGACGTCCAGCATCTCGCGCCAGGGATCCCAGGATGCGACGACACCGAAGGTCTCGATCGGAACGGTGGAATTGCGCCCCCAGGTGACGCGGAATGACAGCTGGCGCGGGCTTTCGGCGAAATGTTTCTCGACCTCGCCCCAGACGAACGTCCGGTCGAGCAGCACGTTGGAGCCATGCGCCGGATGCACCGGCGGGCTGTCCGGCTTCAGCGCTTCTTCCGCATTCATCACGAATGGCAACGGCTCATAGCTGACGCGGACCCTTTCGGTGGCGTCCTCGGCCAGCGCGCGGCTATCGGCGACCACGGCAACGACCCATTCACCGGCATAACGCGTCTGCCCCACCGCAAGCGGATGACGCTGAACCAGGGGCGTATCAAGTCCGTTCATCAGTGGATCGGTGGCGGCGGCGAGTTCATCGCCTGTGAGCACGTAATGGACCCCCGGCATCGCCAGCGCCGCCGACGCGTCGATCGAAACGATGCGCGCGGCCGGATGCTGCGACGGCAGGATCGCCACATGCAGCATGCCTTCGAGCGCGACATCGGCAATGAAATGGCCATAACCCGCCACGAAACGGCGATCTTCGCGGACGCGGCGGTTGGTCGAGACAAAGCGGAAGGTCGCGGAATCGGCGCTCATTTCGGCTCCGCGATGGGTTGGTCAGCTTGCGCGTGATGCGGCGCACCATGCTGTGGGCGCGGCGTATTGGCGATCCGCAAGCGCGCGGCGGCGAACTCGACCGCCTCGATGATCTGGCCGTAACCGGTGCAGCGGCAGATATTGCCCGAGATCGCCTCGACGATATCCTCGCGCGTCGGCGTTACCGTGTGCTGCAGCAGGGCATGCGCTGATAGAATCATGCCGGGCGTGCAGTATCCGCACTGCAGGCCATGGGTTTCGCAAAAGGCATCCTGGATCACGCTGAGTTCGCCCGGCGCCGGCGCGAGGCCTTCGATCGTCGTAATATCATAGCCATCAGCCTGTACCGCGAACATCAGACAGGATCGAACCGGCTCGCCATCGACCAGCACGGTGCAGGCGCCGCAGACGCCGTGCTCGCAACCGGCATGGGTGCCGTTCAAAAGAAAATTCTCACGCAACGCATCGAGCAGCGTTTTGCGCGGCTCGATATCGGCGGAATGGATGGTGCCGTTGATGCGCAGATCGACTTTCATCGCGCGCCTTTCCAGGATTTGGCGCTGGCATTGCCGCGCGCTTGTTCGAGGGCGCGGATGCAAAGCACGCTCGCGACGCGGCGGCGATAGGCGGCGCTGGCATGCAGATCGCTCATCGCATCCATATCAAGCGATGCGGTATTGACCGCTTCGGACACCGACGCCGCATCCAGCTTCGTACCAAGCAAGCAAGACACATCCAGCCGCAACGGCCGATCGCCGACGCCGCCCACGCCCAGCGCGACGTCGAGGCAGCGGCCTTCATCGTCAAGCGCGACCTGCGCCGCAGCTGCAACGAATGCAAAATCCGAGCGCCGCGCACTGATCTCGAAGAAGCCCACGCCGATGCGCTGGTGCGGCCAGACCGGAAACCGGATCGCGCTGACGCACTCGCCCTGACCGATGGTGGTCAGCATCGGCCCGATGAAAAAATCATCCGCCGGCATCGATGTCGGTCCATCGGTGGTCGCGAGCATGATTTCGGCGCCGAGCGTCACTGCGGCAAGCGGGATTTCGGCCGACGGATCCGCATTCGCGATTGAGCCGCCGACGGTGCCGCGGTTGCGGGTCGGCGGATGTCCGACCCACGGCAGCACCCGCGCCAGCATCGGCACCGATGCCCTGATCACCGGATCGCGTTCGGCGTGCGCCTGACGCGTCGTTGCGCCGACAACCACGGCGCCGGCTTCTTCGCGAATCCCTGCAAGCTCCGGCAATCGTAAGATGTCGATCAGCCTCAGTGGGCGAGCCAGCCGCATCGCCAGCATCGGCACCAGCGTCTGTCCACCGGCGATGACGCGCGCATCCTCGTCGCCCGCCAACAATGCGCACGCCTCGGCGAGCGTATCAGGCCTGACGTAATCGAAGGGTGCGGGTTTCATGGGTGCCGCTAGCCCAGCGGCAAACCGGCGATCGCCGGCGACAGCACCGAAACGATCTGGTTTTTCAGGAGCGGCCCGTCGGCTTCGCTGGCCGCTTTCACCGCCGCCCACTCCGAATCCGCGGCGAACGACGCCCAGGCTTTCTTGCGCGCGTCTTCATCGGCAAAGCGCGTCATATAGGTCAGACGGCCGTCTTCAACCGGTGCGGTGAATACGCCAAGAAGCTCGATGCCGTGACGGGGAAAAAATTGGGTCGCAACGTTGTCGCGAAACCGGCGGCGCATCGCTTCGGCTCGGCCTTCGGCGGCTTCATAGACCCGGATTTCGTAGATCAACACGCGCTCCCATCTTTAGCGACAGCTTGTAAGAACCCGCCGTCTTGTTGGGAACGATAGAAGCCGGCTGCAGAAATTGTCAAACACAAACTAAGGCAATTAGGCGAATTATGTATGATTGAGTTGGTTCAATCAGATCAATGAAGCGGTCGTCGGTATTGGGAAATTTCCTTTAAAAACCGCTTGTTACGAGCATCCCATCTTTGGATCCGCGAGGGGGTATTCCGCACTGGTGCTCAAACCTGTGTCAAACATTGCAACAATTCTGGAATTGTACTACCTAGAAAACCAGCGGCTTTGCCAACGCGCCTTGCGGATGACGAGAAATGACCGACTGGGTACCCACTCTCGCTTCGATCCCGGGGCCACGCTATCTCGCCTTCGTTGTCGCGCTGGAAGCCGATATCGCCTCAGGCCGCGTCAAGCCCGGCATGCGATTGTTGCCCCAGCGCGATATGGCGCAGCGGCTCGAACTTAGCGTCGGAACGATTTCGAAAGCCTACGCCGAGGCCGAGCAGCGCGGTTTGATAACAGGCGAAGTCGGACGCGGGACGTTCGTGCAAAGACGACGAGCTGAACAGCGCGGTCTCGGTCCGTCGGAGGCAACGATCAACCTGGCGCTGAACGTCCCGCCCTATACCGGCGAAGACGACGTCATTGCATCGGTTCTTGCTGACATCGTCGCCGACGGCGAGATGACGAACCTGCTTGGTTATTTGCCGCACCAGGGCTTGCGAAGACATCGCGAGGCGATGGCCATATGGCTGTCCTCGCTCGGCGTGACCGCAGATGCCGACCACCTGTTCATAACCCACGGCGGGCAGCACGCGTTGTCGATCGCGCTCGGCATGGTCGCGGCGCCTGATGACACCGTCCTCACCGAAAGCTACACCTATTCCGGCATGCTCGCGCTCTCGGCGCAATGCGGCTATCGCCTCCACGGCGTCGCAACCGATGCATCCGGGCTCATCCCGGAACATCTCGATCGCGCATTTACAGAGACGCAGGCTCGCGTTCTCTACTGCATGCCGACGCTGCAAACGCCGACGGGATCGGTGATGCCGCCGGAGCGGCGGCAGACCATCGCCGAGATCGTTCGCAAGCATGACGCCTATCTCTTGGAGGATGACGCGTACGGGTATTTGTTGTCGCCGCCTCTGCCGCCCATCTCCCGGCTGATTCCCGAGCGCAGCTTCTACATCGTGAGTTTCGCGAAATGCCTTGCACCGGGACTTCGCATTGCCGCGATGATCACGCCCGAGGCGTTTCGCGATCGTTCGATCAACGCGTTGCGCGCCACCGGCTGGATGGCCGTGCCTGTGATGGCCGAAGTGGTGGCGAGGCTGATTTACAATGGCGGCCTCACCCGGCAGGCAAAGCTCAAGCGCGAAAAGGCCGCGCTGCGCGACGCCATCGTCCGACGCATACTGAAGGAGTGGTTGCCCGCCGCGACAGCGACGCCGGGTTTTCACATCTGGCTGCCGCTGCCCGCCGGCCGCACGCTGGCGGCGCTGATTGCGCAGGCCGCCCAGGCAGGCATCGCGCTTGCTCCTCCCGGCGCCCTGCGGCGAATGGAGAGCGAAAGCCTCGGCGTCCGGCTTTGCCTTGGCGCACCCGCAACCGAAGCGGACCTTGAGCGAGCCCTGATTGAAATTCGACGAATCCTTGAAATGGCCGAAGCGATCTCATTCGTCTGAAGCTGAAAGCGACAAATAAATTCGGAAGAAAACAATGTGGAAAGTCGCCACCGCGCTGCTTGCCGTTGCCTCATTGGCCTTGACGGCCGCCGTCAAAGCCGAGGAATGGCCGACCCGACCCATCACCATGATCAATCCGTTCGCGGCCGGCGGACCCAACGACGTGCTGGCGCGGCTGTTCGCGAAGCGCATGGGCGAGATTCTGGGGCAGCCGATTGTCATTGAAAATATCGGCGGCGCCGGCGGAATGAACGGCGCCGATCGGGTCGCGAAAGCGGTGCCGGACGGTTACACGTTTCTGCTGGGAACGGTTGGCACGCAGGCCCAGAATCAGACGCTTTATAAGAAGCCCGCCTACAATTCGACGACGGATTTCGCGGCCGTGGCATTGATGGTCGAGGCGCCGCTGGTACTGGTTGCACGCAAGGATATGCCCGTCAAAGACATGAAGGAATTTGTTGCCTACGCCAAGGCCAACAAGGACAAAATGCAATTCGCTTCCGCCGGCACCGGCTCGGCGATCCATCTCGGCTGCGCGCTGGTGAACCTGGTAGCCGGGCTCGACATCGTTCACGTCCCCTACCGGGGCGCCAATCCCGCGATGCAGGATCTGATGGGCGGCCGCGTCGACTACCTCTGCGATATCATCACGACCGCGAAACCGCAGATCGACGGCGGCACGGTGAAAGCGATCGCAATCCTGACCAAGGAGCGATCGCCGGTGCTGCCCAACGTTCCCACCGCCATCGAGCAAGGCTTCGATGTGGAAGCCTATACATGGAACGCGTTTTTCCTGCCCAGGGGAACGCCTGACGCGATCGTTCGGAAGCTCAATCACGCCACGGTTGAAGCCATGAAAACACCGGCGGTGCGGGAGAAACTCGAAGGCGTCGGCCTCAAATTTGTTTCGGACGATCGGACAACGCCCGAATATTTGGCGAAATTCGTGCAAAGCGAGATCGCAAAATGGGCGGTGCCGATCAAGGCAAGCGGCGTGAGCATTGATTGAATTACATCAAGCTCTCGCGCACCGGAATCGCAAAAACCACCGTCCATCGCTCGTCATCGAGGTGGCAGCGGCCGTTCAACTCTGGCGACAAGATCGGTCCAGCCGCCAGTTGGACCGAACCTAGTGCATGCCGAGCACATGCGGGAGCCAGAGAGTTAGACCGGGCCAGTAGGTCACGATTCCCAGGAACACCAGCATGGTGAGCAGCCACGGCAAGACGGCTACAGCCAGATCGGTGATGCGCATGCCGGAGATCATTGAAGCGACATAGAGATTGAGGCCAACCGGCGGATGGCAAAGGCCGACTTCCATGTTGACGTCGATCACGATGCCGAAATGGACCAGATCGATGCCGAGCTTCTTCGCGGCTGGAGCCAGAATCGGCGCCATGATCAGGATGATCGAAGTCGGCTCCATGAAATTGCCGGCAATCAGCAGCAACAGGTTGACGACCAGAAGGAAACCAACCCAGCCGAGGTCTTGAGCCAGGATCCAGTCGGCAAGCGCTGAAGGAATATTCTCGTTGCTGAGGACAAACGAAAACAACACGGCGTTGGTAACAATATAGAGAAGCATCGCGCTTGTATTCGCGGCCCTCAGCAACACCCGCGGCACATCCCTGATCCTGAGGGCCTTGTAGACGAAGACCGAAATAAAGAACGAATAGACGGCCGCCATGGCGGCGGCTTCGGTCGCGGTGAACAGGCCGCTATAGATGCCGCCGATGATGATGACGACGAGCATCAGGCCCCAGACGCTTTCCCGGAATGCATGCCAGCTCTCGAGCCAACTCGCTTTCGTCATTCGTGGATAGTCTCGCTTCCTGGCCAAATACCAGGTCACCACGCACAGCATGCCCGTCAGCAGCGAGCCAGGCAGCAAACCGGCAACGAAAAGCGCGCCGATCGATGTATTGGTGGAAACCGCGTAAATAATCTTCGGGATCGATGGCAGCATCAGGATGCCGAGCGAGCCGGCAACCGTGATAATGCCGGCGCCAAACCGCATCGGATAGCCGTTCCGCACCATCTCGGGCAGCACGATCGCCCCGACGGCGGCAACAGTGGCGACGCTCGATCCGCAAACCAGAGCAAACATGGCGCATGCCACGATTCCGGCGAGCCCCAATCCACCATGCCAATGCCCAACGATGGAGGTCGCGAAGGCGATCATCCGGCGCGCGACGCCGCCATGCGTCAAGAAGTTGCCAGCCAGGATGAAGAACGGGATCGCCATGATCTCGAAGCTTTCGATGCCGGTGAACAGCTTCATCGACACCGCTTCAATCGGAACTTCGGTAAGCGTGAACAGGAACGTCAGCACGGTGAGGCCAAGCGCGATCGAAACCGGTATGCCGGTCAGCATCAGCGCGATCAGCAGTATGAAGATCATGCCGGCGCGAAGAGCTTGCGGCAGCACGATGATTCCAGCCTTCTCGCCCACGCAGATCGCCAGAATCAACAGCGGCGCCATGATCAGGATCATTCCCAGCGGGCTCGCCTTGCGACTGGATATCTCCGTGGCACCGGTCGGCGCCGGATGCAGCGCCGGGGCGTTTATATCAATGCCCTCGACATGCGCTTCATTGTGGTGCGGCAGTTCGCCTGTCCAATAATAGGACCATGCAACCTGCAGGAAGCGGAAGCACATCAGGCCCGAGCCGAGCGGGATCGCCAGGTAGACAAACCACATCGGCGCTTCGAGATCGTTCGATTGCTGGCCGGTCTTGAACATCTCATTGACGAACGAGCCGCCGAACGTAGCGATGGTGCCCGTGAAAAACGCGCCACAGAGCAGGCTGAACAGGATCACCTGCTTGCGCGAGCGCGCCGGCACCCGGTTGACGAGAAGGTCCACGCCGACGTGAATGCCGGTGCGCACGCCATAGGCGGCGCCGAATTTGGCCATCCATACGAACATGTAGATGCAAAGTTCTTGCGCCCACGAGATGTCGAGGGCGGCAAGCCACAAATAAATGTCCTTGAGGATATCGGGCACGAAGGGCACGCCGCGCGCAGCCGCCCATTTCGACAGGTTGATTGAGACGCCGGTTCCGTACCGATGCAGCACCGCAACGAAGATCAGACCGGTCGCGGCAGCGATCAACGTAGCGATAAGCCACTCTTCCAAATGGTTGAGCGCCCGATTGAGCCCTTTGAACAAGCGAATCCCTCTGGTCTCAGCCCTAAATCGGCCGGGAGCGCGATCACTCCCGGCCGATATTCTTATTGTTGGAGCGGCAAGCCGAGCGTCAGTTCATCTTGATGTCGAGCTCCTTGGCGATAAGGTCGAGCACCTCCTGCCCGACGCGGCCCTTGGCCCATGTATAGGTCGGACGCATGGCCGCCTGCCAGGCCTTGATTTGATCGTCGGTCAGATAATGCAACGTGGTTTTGCCGGACTTCTTGATCTCGGCCAGCGCATCCTCGTTTTCCTTGACCGCGATCGAGTTGGTGTAATCGGTCGCCTCGTCCATCGCCTTGTCGAGCTGCTTGCGGATGTCGGCCGGCAATCCGTTCCAGAACTTCGAGTTCACGATGACCGCGTATTGCAGGTGAGCGTGGTAGGAGATCGTGATGTCCTTCTGCACCTCATAAAACTTCTGTGTCAGATAATTTGAGGCCGTATTCTCGCAGCCGTCGACCACGCCGGTCTGCAGCGCCTGATAGACTTCCGAGAACGCCATGATCTGCGGGATCGAGCCGACGTTGCGGAAATACTGGTCGGCAATCTTGGAACCGGAGATGCGGACCTTGAGCCCCTGGAAATCGGCCGGCATCAACAGCGGACGGTTGGCCGAGGTCATGTGGAAGCCGTTGTCCCAATAGGCGAGGCCGCTGATGCCCTTGGACTCGAGCTTCTGGAACAGCCACTTGCCTACGGGGCCCTTCATGGCCCTGGCGTAGGTCGCCTCATCCTTGAACAACCACGGCAAATCGAGCGCCTCGAACTCCTTTGCGCCGAGCGGAGCAAATTTCGCAGTCGATGGCGCAAGCATCTGCACGGAGCCGAGCTGCAGCGCCTCGATCTCTTCCTTGTCCTTGTATAGCGAGGAGTTGGGATAGACTTCGACCTTGACCTTGCCGTCGGTGTACTTTTCCGCGAGTTCCTTGAACTTGAGCGCGCCCTTGCCCTTCGGCGTGTCGTTGGCGACAACATGGCTGAATTTGATGACGATCGGGCTCTCGGCCATGGTGGCACCCGGAGCGATGAAAACGGCGATCGCGGCCCCCGCGAGAATCAACTTGCGCATGAAATCTCCCTCCCAATTTGCACGGAAACCGGTTCTTTTGGCGTTCCGGTCTTCAGTAGTGGCAGCAAACCATTGTTCGAACAACTAGACCTAAGCCGAATTCGCAAGGCCTGGCATCAGGCTAAATGACGATCCCATGGTCAGATTTTCGCCCGGGCTCGGCGCGCTCGCTTGCCGTAGACATGACGCCCTTTTTGGAGCCCGACGGCATCAGGCTTTGCGCTGAGCCACCATGAACAGTCGCCGGAATGGGAAAAGTGTCTGGCCCGCTGAATTCTGCGGGTAGGCTTTCGCAATGCGTTCACCGTAAGCAGCCTCGAACGCTGCCTTCTCGTCGCCCTGCAGCGCATCCAGGTATCGCATCAGCCAAGTGCCCTTGGTCCATTCCTTGACCGGATTCTCGCCTTCCAGAACCTGCAGGTATTCCGTCTCCCAGATATCGAGTTCTTCGGACTGCCGCGCCAGCACGTCGTGATAGAACGCGGGTTCCTGGACCGGCGGTAACGTCACGAGATGCTCTAGCTTGGCACGCCACGGTCCGTTCAAGGCAGTCTCCGCGATCAGCAAATGTGAAGGCGCTCCGAAATTGCGCGGCATCTGCACCGCAAGTATACCGCCCGGCTCGATCTTTTCCATCAACGAAGGAAAGAGCCTGGCATGGTCGGGCAGCCAGTGCAGCGCCGCGTTGGAGTAAATCAGGTCATATTTATGCGCGGGGCGCCATGATCCCAGATCCTGATGCAGCCATTCGACCTCGGGTGCGGCTTTCTCACCGGCGGCGACCATTTCGAGCGAGCCTTCGACGCCGACGACAACCGCGTCCGGCCATCTTTCCTTGATCAATTTGGTGACGTTGCCGGCGCCGGCGCCAAGGTCGGCAACGCTCCTGACCTCGAAATCCGGAATGCGCATCAGAAGGTCGAGCGCAGGCCTTAATCTGTGCCCGGAAAATTTCAGATACTGCTGCGGATTCCATGCCATCGCTGAGACCTTTTTATTTTTCCTTTGAACGGCCGCAGGCGTACTACATTTGTGGCCCGGCAATCCAGTGCGTCGCTGCCGGAGGATGTCGAGACTGCTGGCAGAACCCATGCTCATAGTCCGACACTAGGTAGCGCGGCAGGTTTTCCAGGGATTTTGCAAAGCACAGGGGTTGCGCGGCAGGTTGAAGCGCAGGTAGACCAAACCATCCTGACATGCGCGCATGTTGTTGCCAGAAAGAAAGTCTTCAAACATGGACCTCGATCTCAAGTCCAAGACCGCCGTCGTGACTGGAGCCAGTATCGGGATTGGCCGCGCCATAGCCAGGGGACTCGCGCTGGAGGGGACACGCGTCGTCGCGGTAGCCAGGCGGAAGGATCTGCTTGAGAAGCTCGCGCAAGAGGTCCAGGCGGAGGGAGGCGCCGCCGTGATCCCGGTCGTGCAAGACATCATGCAGGAGGATGCGGCAAAAAAGCTGGCGGCCGCAGCGGTCGCCGCAGTGGGTCACGTCGATATATTGGTCAATAACGCAGGCGGCAGTCGACCTTTGCCGGTGGACGCGCCCGACAGCGACTGGGACGAAGCCATTGCCTTGAATTTTACCAGTTACCGGAAAGTCGCTCACGCCCTGCTGCCGCAAATGATCGAACACCGATGGGGACGCATCATCAATATAACCGGGAAATCCGAACCGGAGGGGCTCAATGCGGCGTTTGCCGCGAAGGCCGCGGTTCATGCCTGGGCCAAGGGACTATCTCGCGAGATCGGACAGCATGGCATTACGGTCAATTGCATTCCGCCCGGTCGAATCATGAGCGAGCAAATTCGCCGCAACTATCCGGAACATTATCGGAAGCATTTTGCTGAGGAAGAGATTCCGGTGGGCTATTGGGGCGAGCCCGAGGATCTCGCGGCACTTGCCGTGTTCCTGGCGTCGCCGGTGGCCCGCTACATCACCGGTACGGTCATTCCCGTCGATGGCGGGCTTCGCCGATATCAATTCTAGATCGACATCAGTTCAAAATGTCGGCGTCCATCAAGGCAAGCGGCGGAGCTGCCGCACCGCTTGCCAACGAGATGATGCCTAGAAGGCCCTGCGGAGAGGCGCTTCGCTTGCCCGCAAGCCGCTCTCTTGAGAAGAGTCGAGCTCCTCACCCCTCCTTGCATAAAGCTGCCAGATCATCAGCGCTCCGCTCACCACCACTGCGCTCGGTGGGGTTTTATCTCTACTATACCAGCCGGTGCCAAATTCCAGCCGCGCTCAAGGCCTTCATCGACTTCATCAAGGCGCATTCGCGAGCCGACAGCGCTCTCCAATCCTGATAAAATGGTTCGTCGCACGGCAGTCTGCCCAGGATTACCGCCAACCGCAGAATTCCTAAGCCTCGATTGTCACGTTTCAGCCCTCTGGCGTGTCTTGTTCTTCAGGACGCCGATCAGTGGAGGTTTGCATGAACGCGACAGAGACGACGGGAACTTTCCGTGCCTAGGACGTTGTGATTTTGGGCGCCGGCTATGCCGGGCTCATGGCCGCGCTGAGACTCGGTCGAAAACGGCAGGAGCTGCGCATCGCTCTCATAAACGCTTCCGATCGTTTTCTGGAGCGCGTGAGGCTGCAGGAGAGCATCGTGACCGAGGTCGCGCCGCGGATCCCGTCTATTTCGGCCTTCCTCACGGGCACCAACATCGAATTCTTTTGCGCCAGAGTTATTTCGCTGGATGCCGATCAACGGCGCATTCGGATCGTATCCAACGCGCAAGAGCAGGAGATCGCGTTCGATGAGGCCATCTACGCGCTGGGTTCGCGCGTCGACGTGGACGGCGTGCCGGGCGCCGCCGAGCACGCCTATCGACTAGAGGCTGCGGAGGGTCCGCGTTCTCCGTCGGCGCTCCGGACCCGATTGCAGGACAACGCCGATCGACCGCTGCGCATCATTACGGTAGGCGGCGCCGAAACCGCGGTCGAGGTCGCGGGCGAAATCAAGACCGCGTGGCCGAGCACGGAGATGACCATGATCTGCAGCTCACGGTGCGGTGATTTCAAGGGAGCACGCGTGGAAAGTGCGGTGCGCACGGAGCTTGCACGGTTGGGCGTCAGAATGATCGACAGGGAGACGGTCGCCGAGGTGCACTTGGCCGAGGTCGTGACCGACAAGGGTAGCAGTGTTCCGTTTGATATCTGCGTGTGGTCGGGCGGATTGCGCTCGGCGCCGGTCGCCAGCGGCGGCGGCCTCGCAACCGACCTGCAGGGCCGGATTTGGGTGGATCCCAACCTGCGGTCGATTTCTCACGCGCATATCATCGCGGTCCGAGATGCCGCCCATCCAATCGCGCCGACCGGAGCACCTTACCGATTGTCTGCGTTCGTCGCGATAGCATCGGGTGCCTACGCCGCGGACGTGATTCTGGCGCGGCGAGCGAAGCGGCAACTCGAGCCGTTCAGCTTTTCTACCTTCGGCCAGGGCATCGCAATCGGTCGCGGCGGCGTCGGATTTCCCAGCTATCCTGACGACAAACAAGCCGGGTTTATCTTCACCGGCCGAACGGCGCGCCTGGTTCGCAACTTTTTCGTTTGGTTCATCACCTATGCGCTCAAACTCGAGCGTAGAATGCCGGGCTTCTTCTTCTGGCCCGGTCGGCGGCGAGTGTCATGGCACCAGGCAAACGAGGCGATCCAACGGATCCGGACGGCGCAAAAGGTTCAGACAGCATGACTCTCGATCCAGCCTTCGCCGAGCTGCGCCCGGCCATGTTTGCACTGGCCTACCGGATCACCGGCAACCGGGCTGACGCCGAGGAGATCGTGCAGGACGCCTTCGTGCGTCTGCACGATGCCAGATCGAAAGATGCGGTGCGCTCGCTCAAGGCCTATCTCGCGACGATCACTGCGCGGCTCAGCCTCAATCGCCTGCGCGATCGGCAGGCGCGCCGCGAAACCTATGTGGGCGAGTGGCTGCCGGAACCCCTCCTGACGGAGGGCGAATCCGGCGTTCGCGCCGAAGACGTATCGTTCGCACTGCTGGTCGTGCTCGAGCGTCTCTCGCCAGTGGAACGCGTCGTGTTCGTGTTGCACAACGCATTCGATCTCACCTTCGAAGAGATCGGCCCGGTGGTTCGGCGAGACGCCGTCGCCTGTCGCAAGATTTTCAGCCGGGCGCGCGCGCACATGATTGAGGAGCGACCGCGCTTTGCCGTCGACCGTGAGCGCCATCGTGCATTGTTGCAAAGTTTTGCCGACGCAGCGCGAGACGGTGACACCGCAAGGCTCATTTCGCTTCTCGACGAG
>Ga0208355_1000306_pt1 | contig 23308 bp, 24 predicted proteins | sample NGESurdeep072012_6_FD_184458 | JGI IMG/M metagenome (GOLD analysis project Ga0208355, IMG submission 184458) | Arctic peat soil microbial communities from Barrow, Alaska - NGEE Surface sample 210-3 deep-072012 (SPAdes) | ecosystem: Environmental > Terrestrial > Soil > Wetlands > Peat ... | reverse complement strand
GGCGTCATCCCCGTCGATGCGATCTTCACGCCCGTCCGGAAGGTCAACTTCACGGTCGAGAACACCCGGGTCGGCCAGATGACCAACTACGACAAGCTGACGCTGGAGATCGAGACCGACGGGACCATCAGCCCGGAGGACGCTCTCGCCAAGTCGGCCGACATCCTCGTCCGGCAGTTCGCCCTGTTCGCCAACGTCGGCACGGCGGCGATCGCCGCGAGCCCCGCGGGTGGCGTGCCGCAGATCCCCGCGAACATGCTCGAGATGCCGATCGAGGAGCTCGACCTGCCGATGCGGGCCTACAACTCGCTGAAGCGCAACAACATCGTCAAGGTGGGCCAGCTCCTGCAGCTGACCGACGACGACCTGCTGCGGATGCGCAACTTCGGAAAGAAGTCGCTCGACGAGATGAAGGAGCGACTCCGGATGCGGGGCTTCCTCGTCCCCGAGACTGATCCGTCCGAGCTTGGCGGGGTGGACGACGACGGCGACGAGCCGTTCGCCGACGAGCCCGAGGAGGTCTGAGCGATGCGCCACCAGATCGGCGGTCGGAAGCTCGGTCGCCTGCAGGGCCCGCGGCTCGCGCTCTACCGGAACCTGATCGTGTCGGTCCTCCGCTATGAGAAGGTGATGACCACCGAGGCGAAGGCCAAGGAGATCCGCCCCCAGGTGGAGCGGATGATCACGCTCGCCAAGCGGGGTGACCTCGCCGCCCGACGAACCGTGGTGGCCGAGCTCCCGGACGAGCCCCTCGTCATCAAGAAGCTCTTCGATGAGATTGCCCCGAAATACGCCGAGCGGACATCCGGGTATACCCGGATCACCCATCTCGGCAACCGGAACGGTGACAGGGCCCCGATCGTCCAGATCGAGCTCCTCTGACCCACTCCAAGGTGCCCGAGAGGGCGCCCTCGTGCGGATGCGCGCACGGGTCGAATATGACGGCACGGACTTCGCCGGGTTCCAGCTCCAGCTGCGGGCGCGGACGGTCCAGGGAGAACTCGAAGCCGCGCTCGGCACCCTCTCCGGCGGTCGCCGGGTCCGGGTCGACGCGGCGGGACGCACCGACGCCGGGGTGCACGCAACGGGCCAGGTGATTGCATTCAGCTGGACCGGGCGGCTCACGGTGACGGAGCTCGGCAGGGCGCTCGACGCGCTGCTGCCGGCGGATGTCGCGGTTCGCGACCTCCGTCGGGCCCCGATCGGGTTTCGCCCTCGCTACGCGGCGCGGTACCGGGACTACCGCTACACCGTCTGGAACGGGCCGCGAAGCCCGCTCCGCGAGCGTTTCGCGCTCGGGGTGCGGGACCCGCTCGACACCGCCGCGATGGCGCGGGCCGGGTCGGTCCTCGTGGGCCGGCACGACTTCTCGGCATTCGGGGCGGTGGACCGCCAGCCGGTCCGGACCCTTTACGGGGTCTGGGTGCGGCGGGAAAGCCGCCTCGTGACGATAGATGTTCGCGGGGACGCCTTCCTGCGGCACATGGTCCGGCGGATCGTCGCGGCGCTCCTGCTGGTGGGCCGCGGGGAGGTCGAGGTATCGGCGGTGGCCGAGGCGCTCGCGTCGCGGCAGCCGGCCTTCCACGGGGCAGTCGCCCCGGCGAAGGGGCTGTGCCTGCGGCGGGTCGTCATGGGACGGGCCGCCAGGGAGATGAACGGAGACACATGATCGCGAAGACGTACACGCTCCGGGAGGCGGAGATCGAGCGACGCTGGTACGTCGTCGACGCGACGGACGAGACGCTCGGCCGGCTCGCGTCGCGGATCGCCCGCGTCCTCGTGGGCAAACACAAGCCGACCTACAGCCCCAACCTGGACGGCGGCGATCACGTGATCGTGCTCAATGCCGGCAAGGTCGCCGTCAGCCGCGACAAGCTGGATGCGAAGGTCTACGCCCGGCACAGCGGCTACCCGAAGGGGTACAAAGAGGAGACGCTCGGGCACCTGCTGGGACGTCGTCCCGAAGAGGCCGTCCGTCGCGCGGTGAAGGGGATGGTTCCCCACACGCGGCTGGGTGCGCAGCAGCTCCGCAAGCTCAAGATCTACGCTGGCGCGGATCACCCCCACCAGGCGCAGCGGCCGGAACCGCTGGCCTGACGAGGAGCATGCCCACATGACCATCCCGTCCTTCTTTCACGGGACCGGGCGCCGGAAGACCGCCGTCGCTCGTGTCCGCCTCATCCCCGGCGAGGGCGAGATCGTCGTCAACGGCCGATCGCTGGAGCAGCACTTCGGCAACGCCGTCCCGGAGGGCGAGTTGCGCCTGCCATTCCGCGTGACCGGCACCGAGGGTCGCTTCAACGCCCTGATCAAGGTGGAGGGCGGCGGCGTGACCGGCCAGGCCGGCGCGATCCGCCACGGGATCGCCCGCGCCCTCCTGATGGTGGACCCGGACAGCAACCGCGTGCCGCTTCGGCAGGCCGGCCTCCTGACGCGCGACCCGCGGATGAAGGAGCGCAAGAAGTACGGCCTGAAGCGGGCCCGCAAGGCGCCGCAGTACACGAAGCGCTGAGTCGACGGGCGCCCGACCGGGCGCCCGCATTGTCTCCAGCAGCTCCGCGCGAGCGATGAGCGACGCTCTCTTCGACCGCTACCGGGAGGCACTCCGGGCCGGCCACGTGGCGGTCCTGCGTGGCAGGCTCGAGGATGCCGCGGCCTCGTATCGCGAGGCTGCCGCCCTCGCGAGCGATCGCGCCGTGCCGCGCACCGCGCTCGGCTCCGTCGAGCTCCGGCTCGGCCAGCCGGACCGAGCCCTCGCCAGCTTCGACGAGGCGCTCGCCCTGGCGCCCGCGGATGACGCCGCGCTCCTGGGCCGTGCCCAGGCGCTGGTAGTGCTCCAGCGGCCGGACGCCGCCGCCGCGACGTTCGATCTCCTCGCCGACGCGCGCCGAACGGCCGGGAAGCGCTCGGATGCCTGCGACGCGCTCCGGCGCGCCCTGGAGATCCAGCCGACGGCGGGGCGCCGACAGCGCTACCAGGAGCTGACCGAAGAGCTCCGGCAGGCGGTCGGGGACGCCGAGGCCGAACGAGCGCTCGCCCGTGCGCTGCGATTTCTCGATGTCGATTCCGTCGACCCATCCCCCGCAGAAGCGCCACCCGACGTATCCTCCCACGGGGACGCTTCCGAGCCCGAGAATGGGGCCAACCCACCAGCGCGGCCCGCCCCCGCCGTCGAAGGCGACGCGCTCGTGCTCGCGGCCGAGGAGGCGGCGGCCCGCGGCGACGCACCCGGCGCGGTGGCCGCCGCGATGGCCGCGGCACGTGCATTCCGCGCCGCGGGGCATCCGGTCGCGGCGCTCGACGCCTGCGATCGCGGTCTCGAGTCGGGGCCGGACGACGTGGATCTCCACCTTCTGATCGCGGAGCTCGCATTCGAGCGCGGCGCGGTTGGGCCGGCCGGCGACACCTACCGCAACCTCCTGCGCCTCGTCGAGATCGATGGCGATGGTCCCGCTCGTGACCGCGTCCTCGCCGCCGCGAGGGCGGCGTTCCCGAACGATCCCCGGTTCACGCTGGCCTGACGTCCCGCCGACTCTGCGCCGGTTCGCCGAGCAGCACCATGCGGACCGGGCAGCGAGACCGGGTTCGGCGGCCCGGGCTGGCACCGGTGCTACACTCACCCCACGATGTCGCAGCTCCTCGAGTCGCTGGTCGGACAGATCCGACCGATCACGCTCGCGGACATCGGGATCACGGCGCTCGTCATCTACTGGCTGTTCAGCCTGATCCGGGGCACGCGCGCGGTCCGTCTCGTGATCGGCGTCAGCGTCATCCTCGTGATCTACGCGGTCGCCCAGGCTGTGGGGTTGCGCCTCTTCACCCAGCTCCTCCAGGCGGGCGCCGTCGTCGGCCTCTTCGCACTCGTGGTGGTCTTCCAGCCCGAGCTCCGGCGCGCGCTCGATCGGATCGGGCGGGTCGGATCGTTCGCCTGGCTCGCCTCGCCCGCGGACCAGCGGCAGGCCGAGCAGATGGCCGCGGCGGTCGCGCGCGCGGCAACGCGCCTGGCGGGCGCACGATTCGGGGCCCTCATCGTCGTGGAACGGGAGACGGGCCTCGAAGAGATCGCCGAGACGGGCGTGATGGTCCACGCCGATCTCTCCGCCGATCTGCTGGAGGCGATCTTCACGCCGCGTGGCGCGCTCCACGATGGCGCCGTGATCATCCGCGGCACGACCATCGTTGCCGCCGGAGCCGTCCTCCCGCTCGCCGAGACGACGCTCCAGGCGGAGCGCTTCGGCACGCGACACCGGGCGGCGCTCGGGATCACGGAGCAGACGGACGCGCTCGTCGTCGTGGTCTCGGAGGAGTCTGGACAGGCGAGCGTCGTCGAGCGTGCGCGGATCCGCCGGAACCTCGACGAGCCACAGCTCGTGCGCGCGATCATGGCGTTGATGCTCCCGGAGCGTGCCGCTGGAGCTGCGCTCCGCGGGCGGTTTCCGTCGCGGACCGGCCGCGGACCGGTCGTGCTGGGGCCGGGGGCGCTCCGCCGCGCGGCGCTGGGCGACCGTGGGCGCGCGGTCCGCCGCGGCGACGAGCCAGAGCCCGCCGTGGCCGGCGAGGTGCGCGACGACGCGGACCCGGCGGCCGCCGGGGCGGGTCGCTGAGCATCGTGCGTCGGATCGTCGGCTTCGTCTTCCACAACTGGCCGCTCAAGCTCGCGGCGATCCTCCTCGCCACCCTCCTGTACGCGGGGCTCATCGTGTCCGCAAGCGCGGAGACCTTCCCGGGACGAATCCCGATCCAGGTCCTCAACCAGCCGGGTAACGCCTTCATCATCGGCAACCTCGACGACGTCACGTCCATCCGGTACCTCGCCATCGGGACCAACCGGCCGACCGTCATCACGGCCAGCTTCACCGCGACTATCGACCTCGCCGGTGTCCCGGTGGCGGCCGGCTCGCCACCGGTGAGCGTGCCCGTCATCGTCCGCGCCACCGACCCGGGCAGCATCCAGGTGATCGACTTCAGCCCGTCGCGGATCCAGGTCCGGCTCGATCCCCTCACCAGCAAGGTGGTCCCCGTGCAGGTCGACCGCGGGACCGTCCCCGAGGGCCTTGACGTGCGCCAGCCGGTCGTCTCGCAGGAGAGCGTGACGGTCTCCGGTCCAGAATCCTCGGTGGTGCTCGTGGCCGCGGCGGAGGCACGCGTCCGAATCCAGCCGTCAGGCATCGACGTCAACCAGGTCGTGGACCTCGTGGCCGTCGACGCGCGCGGCGACGTGCTCTCGACGGTCGAGCTGCTGCCCAGCTCGGTCCGGGTGACGATCCAGATCGGCAGCCAGCTCGCGACCCGAGCGCTTCCCGTCAACCCCGTCGTGGCGGGCAGCCCGGATGCCGGCGTGGTGGTCACGGGAATCACGGCCGCGCCGCAGCTCGTGACGGTCGAGGCCGAGTCGGCGGTGCTCGCCACGCTCGTGAAGATCGACACGCAACCGGTGTCGATCGCCGGCGCGACGGCCGACATCGTCGCCGACGTCAAGCTCGACCTCCCTCCCGGCGTCTCCGCTCTCGGGGTCACCACTGCCCGGGTGACGGTGTCGCTCCGCCCGCAGCTCGGTACTCGGTCATTCCAGCTGGGGGTCGGGTTGCGCAACGCGGATCCGACAACTCGGTACGATCTGGGCGCCGGCCAGGTCGTGGTGACCGTCGGTGGCCCGGTCGCGGCGCTCAACGCGCTCGACGGGGCCTCGCTCGTAGCAACCGTTGACGTGGCGGGGCTGAGCCCGGGCAAGCACACCCTCGCGGCCGAGGTTCGATTGCCGACCGGCCTGACCGTCGTCGCAGGGTCACTCCCGGAGGTCATCGTCACCGTGACGCCCGCGCCCACCTTGTCACCGTCGCCCGCGCCCACCTCGTCACCGACGCTCGGGCCAACCCCCTCCGTGGCGCCGTGACGATGGGACGACTGTTCGGCACCGACGGGATTCGCGGAGTCGCCAATGTGGACCTCCGGCCGACGGTGGCCTACGCGCTGGGGCGGGCCACTGCCCACGAGCTCGTGGGCGTGGGCGGGAGCCTGGTCGTGGGCCGTGACACGCGGCGGTCCGGGCAGATGTTCGTCGCCGCGATCGCGGCCGGGGCCGCCAGCCTCGGCGCGGACGTGCACGACGCGGGCGTGCTCCCCACCCCGGCGCTCGCGTACCTGGCGGGGACCGGGTCGTTCGCGGCCGGGATCATGGTCTCGGCCTCCCACAACCCGGCCGACGACAACGGACTCAAGGTTCTGGATGGCCGCGGCCTCAAGCTCGACGACGCGGAGGAGGATCGCCTCGAACAGCTCATCTGGCGGACCGAGGAGCTGGGCGGCCCGCGAAACGGCGGGATCGGGCGGATTGTCGAGGCGACCGCCCTCGTGGACCGCTACCGGGCCGATCGGCTACGCCTGGCCGCCGCGACGCAGTGCCGCCTCAATCTCGTGCTCGACTGTGCGAACGGCTCCGGTGGCGTGACGGCCCCGGAGATCCTCGTTGCGACGGGAGCCCGGGTTGACGTGCTCCACAACGATCCGGACGGGGAGAACATCAACGTTCGCTGCGGCGCCACCGCGCCCGCCGACCTGGCCGAACAGGTAATCGCCCGGGGCGCTGACCTGGGCTTCGCGCTCGACGGCGACGCCGATCGCCTCGTGGTGGTCGACCGTCACGGGCAGGTCGTCGACGGCGACCAACTGCTGGGGCTCTGCGCGCTCGATCGACTGGCCCGCGGCGCGCTCACCGGCGGGATCCTCGTCGTCACCGTCCTCTCGAACGGCGGCCTCGAAGCGGCCCTCGGCGGCGCGGGCGGGCAGGTCGTCCGGACGCCGGTCGGGGACAAGTACATCCTCGAGGGGATGCAGGTGACCGGCGCGAACCTCGGCGGCGAGAAGAGCGGCCACGTCATCGTCCGGGACCACACGACGTCGGGCGATGGGCTCGTGACCGCGCTCGAGGTCCTCGGGATCGTCCGCAGGACCGGTCGTCCGATCGACGAGCTGGCGGCCCAGGTGCCCCTCTTCCCCCAGGAGCAACGCACCATCCACGTTCGTCACAAGGAGCAGTGGGAGGCGGATCCCGAGCTCCGGCGCGCGATCGCCGCCGCGGAAGCCCGCCTCCCGATCGGCGGACGCATCCTCGTTCGACCATCGGGCACCGAGCCCGCGCTGCGCGTCATGGTGGAGGGCCCGGACCCGGAAATGGTCGGCGCGCTCGCCGACGAGCTCGCGGCGCTGGCGGGCGACCGCCTAAACTAGCCCGGCGGCCATCGAGGTCCGGTTGGCGCAACGGAGGCACTCGACGGCATGTGCGGCATCGTTGGTTACACGGGACCCAGGGCGGCCGGACCGATCCTTCTCGAGGGGCTTCGGCGCCTCGAGTACCGCGGCTACGACTCGGCCGGGATCGCGCTGGTCACCGAGTCCGGCGAGCTCTTCGTCGAGAAGCGGGCGGGCAAGCTGGCCAACCTCAGGACGGCGCTCCTCGACCGGACGCCGAACGCGGGGATCGGCCTCGCCCATACCCGGTGGGCGACCCACGGCCGCCCGAACGACCTCAACGCCCATCCGCACGTGGACTGCACGGGCACCATCACTGTCGTTCACAACGGGATCATCGAGAACTTCCGCGAGCTGCGCGACGGGCTGGAGTCGCGCGGGCACGTTCTCAGCTCGGAGACCGACACGGAGGCGCTGGCGCACCTCGTGGAGGAGGCGTACGCGGGCGACCTCGCGGACGCCGTCCGGTCCGCCCTGGCGCGGGTTCAGGGCGCCTACGCGGTGGCTGTCATGCACCGCGGCGAGCCGGACCGGCTCGTGGGGGCCAGGCAGAACGTGCCGCTCGTCGTGGGGCTCGGGGCCGGCGAGGCGTTCATCGCCTCCGACGTCGCGGCGATTCTTGCTCACACAGACCGGGTGATCTTCCTCGAGGACGGCGACGTCGTCGACCTCCGCCCAAACGGCGCCACCATCACGGCCGTCGACGGAGCGCCACTCGAGCGGCTCGTGACCCGGGTGGACTGGACTCCGGAAGCCGCCGAGAAGGGCGGCTTCGATCACTTCATGCTCAAGGAGATCCACGAGCAGCCGCAGGCGCTCCGGCAATGCCTTGCCGGGCGGCTCGGCCCCGACGGCACGGTCCGCACCGACGAGCTGGCGGGCGTGGCCGCGGCGCTGGCGGGCGTGGATCGCGTGGAGTTCGTGGCCTGCGGCAGTGCCTCCTATGCCGCCCTGGTCGGCGCAGCCGCGGTCCAGGAGTGGACCGGCCTGCCGGCGCGCGTGACCGTGGGGTCGGAGTTCCGCTACAGCCCGCCGCCGCTCGACGGCCGGACCCTCGTGATCGCCGTGACGCAGTCCGGCGAGACGGCCGACACGATCGCCCCGACCCGCTTCGCGCGTGAGCAGGGCTGCCCGATCATCGCGGTGACGAACACGGTCGGGTCGGCCATCACCCGCGAGGCCGACGCGGTCCTCTTCCTCCAGGCGGGCCCCGAGGTCGCGGTCGCCGCGTCGAAGACGTTCACCACCCAGGTCCTGACGCTGGTCCTTGTTGCGGCCCAGATCGCCCGGCTCCGCGGCACGCTCGATCCGGAGGTCGAGGCGGTGCTCGTCGGGGACCTGCGGGCGCTCCCCGACGCCGCCCAGCGCGCGCTCGACGCGGCCGGTGGGGTGGCCGAGATCGCCCGCCGGTACGTCAACTCCCGGGGCTTCATGTTTGTCGGGCGCGGCTACACGTACCCGACCGCGATGGAGGGCGCGCTGAAGCTCAAGGAGGTCAGCTACCTGCACGCGGAGGGCTACGCGGCAGGCGAGCTCAAGCACGGGCCGATCAGCCTGCTCGACGCGGAGTGTCCGCTGGTGGCGGTCGCGACGCGCTCCGCGGTCTACGACAAGCTGGTCAGCAACATCATGGAGGGCCGGGCCCGCGACGCGCGGGTGATCGCCGTGGCAACCGAGGGCGACGACCAGATCGCGCGGTTCGCCGACGACATCATGTGGGTGCCGCCGACCCACGAGATGCTCGGGCCGATCCTCGCCATCATCCCCCTCCAACTGTTCGCGTACCACGCCGCGGTCGCCCGCGGGACCGACGTGGACCAGCCGCGCAACCTCGCGAAGTCGGTCACGGTCGAGTAGCCCGTGGCCGCGCCGGTCCCGCGGGTCCCGGACGGGACCGCCGAGCTCGGGCTCGACATCATCCGCGTCGAGCGAATCAGTGATGCCATCGCGCGCTTCGGGGACCGCTTCATCCGGCGCGTGCTCACGCCGGGTGAGGCTGCCTATGTGCGCGGTCGCCCCGAGACCTTCGCCGGTCGATGGGCCGCCAAGGAGGCGGTCAGCAAGGTGCTCGGGCTCGGCGTCCGGGGAATCGGCTGGCTCGACATCGAGATCGAGCGACTGCCGACCGGTCAGCCGGCGGTCCGTCTCCACGGGCGCGCGGCCGCTCGCGCGGATCAGCTCGGGCTGGCGCGGATCGCCGTCAGCATCACCCACGAGCGCGAATACGCCCTCGCCATCGCGTTCGGGGTCCGCACCTCCGGCGGCCGCTACGTCTTCCCGCCGGACATCGACGAACGCCTCGGCGAGCGCGAGGCGGCGCTGCTCCGCCGGATGGAGCGCATCCGCGGGCTGGGCCGGGAGGCCGCGGCGCTCGCCGCCGCAGCGGAGGAGGCAGGCGACGATGCATGAGCATCCCGTCCCGGCCGAGGCGGGCCGGCCCGACGCCGAGCGCCTCGACGACCGGAGCGCAGGCTTCCTGCTGCCGGAGCGGCCCGGCCGCGGCCACAAGGGAACGTTCGGCAAGCTGCTCGTCGTGGCGGGGTCACTCGACTACGCGGGTGCAGCCCTCCTGGTGTGCCAGGCGGCGGGCCGGGCCGGCGCGGGGCTCGTCACGCTCGCCGTGCCCGAGTCACTCCAGCCGCTCTTCGCGGCGAAGGTTGTCGAGGCGACAACGCTCGCGCTCGCCGAGGACGACGTCGAGGAGGTGGACCCGGAGCCGGCTTTGGCGCGGATCCTCGACCATGAGCACGATGCCCTCGTCGTCGGCCCCGGGCTGCGGCCGTCGCTCGCCTCCGCCGAGCTGATCCGCGGCATCCTCGCGGCGGGCGCCGGGGACGACGCCAGCCCGGCAGTCGTCGACGCGGAGGCCCTCCGGTCGCTCGCCGCCGAGGATGGCTGGTGGGAGGGCGTGGTCCGGCCGTGCGTGCTCACGCCGCACGCGGGCGAGTTCAGCCGCCTGCGGGCGGCCGGCGGGGCCGGGCCGGGGGCCGACGGGGACCTCGTCGGCGATGATTCTGCCCGGCTTGCAGCGGCCCGCGACGCGGCCCGCACCTGGGGCCACGTCGTGGTGCTCAAGGGAGCGCACACGGTGATCGCGGCCCCGGACGGATCGGCCGCCGTGGCGACGTTCGAGAACCCGGCCCTCGCCACGGGCGGCACGGGCGACGTCCTGGCGGGGACGATCGGCGGCCTGCTCGCCCAGGGCCTTGCCCCGTATTCGGCGGCGCGTCTCGGCGTCCATCTCCACGGCATGGCCGGCGAGGCCGTCCGGCACCGCGTCGGCGACGCCGGGCTCCTGGCGGGCGACCTGCCGTTCGAGATCGCCCGCGCGCGCCACCGGCTGACCGCCGACGCCGCGCGCCGCGCGGGCGCCGGCGCGCTCGGCTTCGGCCGGCCCGCCGGATGACCGACGAGCCGCTGCCCATCGAGGCGCGCCTCCAGGCCGCCGGGCTCCCGCCGCTGCCGCGGACCGCCTGGCTGGAGATCGACCTGGAGCGGCTCGCTGGGAACGTCCGGGCGATCCTGGCCGCACTCCCCACCGGCACGCTGGTCGAGGCCGTGGTCAAGGCGAACGGGTATGGCCACGGCGCGGTGCCGATCGCGCACGCTGCGCTGGCGGCCGGCGCGCACGGCCTCTGCGTCGCCACGCTCGACGAGGCCCTCGAGCTCCGCGCCGCCGGCTTGCGGGCGCCGATCCTCGTCCTCTTCCCGGTCCTGCCGGACGGCGTCGTGGAGGCTGCTCGCGCCGGGATCGCGGTGGCGGCAGGCGACGTCGTCGTCTGGCCGCGTGGACTGGCCGCCTATGCCCGGGCGCGCCGGCGCGCCCGGGGACGCCTGGGCGACCTCGCGGTCCACGTCGGGATCGAGACCGGCCTGGGCCGCGACGGGCTGGCGCCGGACCAGGCAGTCGCCGCCGTGCGTGCGCTGGCGGACGTGCCCGGGGCCCACTTCGACGGGGCGTGGTCGCACCTGCAGGCGCCGGAGGACGCGGCCCGAACCGCCCGCCAGGTGGACCGCTTCCAGGCCGTGCTCGACGCGCTGGCCGCGGCCGGTTTGCCCGCCCCGCACCGCCACCTGCTGGCGTCGGGCGGTCTGCTTGCGGTCGAGCGGTACGTCGGCGGGGAACGTCCCGTCTTCGACGGCCTGCGGGTCGGGCTCGCGCTCTACGGGATCGCGCCGGAGGGGCTCCCAATCGGCGGGGCAGCGACCGGAATCCAGGCCGCGCTGCGGCCCGTCCTTTCGCTTCGCGCACGGCCGGTGCGGGTGGCGGAGCTGCCCATCGGCGAGGGCGTCGGGTACGGGCCAAGCTTCGTCACGGCCCGCGCCAGCCGGATCGCGACGCTCCCGCTGGGCTATGCCGACGGCTGGACCCGCTCGTTCGGGGGCCGCGCGACGGCCATTGTCCGCGGCCGCAGGGTGCCGCTCGTGGGGACGGTCGCGATGGACGCCGTGATGGCCGATGTCACCGACGTCCCCGGGCCGCCCGTCACGCCCGACGACGAGTTCGTCCTCCTGGGCGAGCAGGGCGGTGACCGGATCACCGCCGCGGAGCTGGCGCAGGAGCGCGCCACGATCAGCTGGGAGGTGGTCGCCGCGATGGCTGCACGCCTGCCCCGGGTGTACACTGCGCCGGCCGCGGCGGTTGGCATTCGCACGCTCACGCAGGACCGGGGGCCATGGCGGACATCGCGCTCTGGAATGGCGATATCTGTGACCTCGAGGTGGACGCGATCGTGAGCCCAGCCAGCACCAGCCTCTGGATGGCGACGGGAGTCGCGGGTGCGATCAAGCGCCGGGGCGGCGATGCGATCGAGTTCGCGGCCGTCCGCCAGGGGCCCGCCGGCCTGGGCGACGCGATCGTGACCGACGGCGGGTCGCTTGCCGCGCGCTGGGTCATCCACGCCGTCTCGCTCGACCAGGCGCGCCGCACCGACGCCGGGGCCATCGATCGCGCGGTCCGGAACGCGTTCGCCCGGGCCCGGGAGCTTGGCGCGGAGACGCTCGCCATCCCGGCGCTCGGGACCGGCGTGGGTGGGTTCCCGATCGCGGAGGCCGCCCGCGTCACCGTCGCGGCGGTGCGCGCCGAGCTTGCCCGCTCGCCGCAGGTGACCCGCGTGACGTTCGCCCTCCGCGGCGCCGTCCCATACGAGGCATTCCGGTCCGCGCTCGCGGTCGCGGTGGCACCGCCGGCCGGGACGCTCGCGTGACCTTCCCCTTCTTCCCCGGCGACGAACAGCGCGCTGCCCTCGTCGAAGAGGTTGCGCGCGAGATCCAGCTGCGCGGCATGACGGGACCCGCGGTCCTCTTCCTCCACGCGAGCATGCCGGACGGCGGGCTTGCCGGGAGCGCGATGACCTTCTTCGACCCGGTGCTGCGCCAGCTCTTCGGGGGCGGCAGCGCACCTGCGAGCGCGCTGCTGGCGGACGAGGTCGGAATCGAGCAGCTGATCGACCGACTCGAGGAGCTGGACGAGGAGTCGGTCTGGGACGCGTGAGCCACGTGGAGCCGGGGGCAGCCGAGCCCCTCGTCGGTACCCGGACCGCGTCCTCGCCGGCGGTGCCTGCGCCCTCCGCACGCGCGGTCGCGGCGCCCGCCGACGACCGGCAGTCCGCCTTCTTCACGCTGGACCATGGGACCGCGACGCTCGCCGGCGCGCTGGTGGGCCGGGTCGACCGACGGTGGCGCTTGTTGGCGGCCACGGCGTTCCCCGCTGGCAGCAACCCGGACACGCTCCTCGGCCTGCTCGTGGATCGCCTCCGGTCGGCGGACCCGGCCCGTGCCGAGGCAATCGGGAGCGGCCCCGGGAGCGGCGCCGAGCCGCTCGTTGCCTGGCCTCGGCTTGTCGCGACGAGCGTGCCCGCCGCGACGCTTGCCGTGATCGCCGCCACCGAGCGGACGCGCGCCCGGCTGGAAGAGGCCGCCGTGGGGGCGGGCTGGAATGTCATCGCCGGCAGTGCGGAGCGGACCGATCCGCTCGCGCTCACCCGGCTTGCGACTCGCCCGGGCGTCGTGGCGCTCCTCGTCGGGGTCGCGGATCCGCCCGACGCCGACGAGCGTGACCTTGCCGCGGAGCTCGCCGTCGCGGCGGCCGGAATCGCCGCCCGGCGGCCCGGCATGCGCGTCTTCCTGGCCGGCCCGGTCCCCGACGCTCCGCTGCTCGACGCGTGGCGAGCCCCGGTCATCGTCAGGCTCCCGGCACCGGCCGGCGCACCCGGCGACCTGGCTGCCTCCACCCTGCGGGCGGCGCTGGCGGCCGCGCGCGGTGGCCCCGACGACAGCCGTCGCGCCCTGGCCGCCGCCGCCGGGTCGCTTGCCCGGGTTCTCGGGCTCCGGGTGGAGATCCTCGAGATCGGCGTCTCGGGTGCAGCGCGCGTGGTGGCCTCTCCGGGCCCCGCGGACGACGGCGGGATCGCCGCCTCGGTGCAGATCGTCGAGGTGCCCGATGCGGCGCTCTTCCGGATGGATCGCCCCGGGTCTGTCGACCGGATCGACTACTGGTTCACCCAGGGCCTGGACCGGGCGCGACTCCGCGACCGGCTCGCGGAGCTGGCCATCGCATCGTGGAGCGACCTCGACGCGGACGGCGCGCTCCTGCGGGGGGCCGCCCTCCGCGGGGCGGTGGAGCGTCTGCTCGCGGCCACCGACCCGGTGCTCGGGCACGGCGGCGTGGACCTCGTGATCGGCGCGGGCGGGGCGTGGTCGGCGGTCCCGGCGCCCGCCGCGGCCCACATCGTCGCCGACGTGGTCCGCCGTCCGGGCGCCGTGCAGGTGGCGATCGACCACGCCCGCCTCCTCGGCCCGATCGGGACGATCGCAGACGACGCGGGGCGGGACGCGCTCGTCGCCGGTCTCGGTGAGGACCTGCTCCTCCCGCTCGGGACCATCGTGACGCCCCGCGGCCTGCGGCCGAACCGGCCGGCCGGCCGCCTGGTCCTCGAGACCAGGGGTGCGCGATCCGAGGTCGAGCTGGTGGCCGGCGGCTTCACGCTCGTCGACCTGCCGCCGGGCGCGAGCGGCACGGCCGAGCTGGCCTTCCGCGGAACGCCCGAGCTCGGCCCGCGCGGCCGCCGCTTCAAGATCGCCGTCAGCGGCGGCCTGGCCGGGTTGCTGCTGGACCTCCGGGACATCCCGCTCCGGCTCCCGGAACGGCCCGATCGTCGCCGCGAGCTGCTGGGGACGTGGGAACGGGCCCTCTGGCCGGAGCGCGACGCGTGACTGGCTCGCTGGAGCTTGTCCCCGCCCGGGCGCTCCTCGTGCCACGACCGCGCATCCGCCTCGAGCTGCAGCCCGGCGATCGCGTCACCGCGGTCGTCGGCGAGGCCGTCCATGTCGGCGAGGTGGTGGCGGAGCGGATCCGGGACCCCCGGCTGGTCGAGGCGGTCGTCCCGCGGGATGGCGCGGACCAGGGCATCCCGCTGCCCGGCACCTGGGTGCCCGCCGAACACGCGCTCGCCGGCCGCCACGCAGGCGCGCCGGCCGGCGAGCTCCTCTTCGAACATGGCGGACGGCGCCGCCTGGTCAGCGGCCCGCACCCGGACCGCCTCCACGCCCCGGCCGACGGCCGCGTCGTGGAGGTGGAGCCCGGGGTCGCGCTCGTGCTGGAGATCGACGGTCCGGGGCTCGTCGCCACCGAGCTGCTCGGGGAGCCACACTGGGGCCGGCTCGTCCTCCTGCCCGAAGAGTCCGACCCGCGCCTCGCGCTGGACGTCGCCCTGGCCGGGGCGGTGGTGGTCCTGCCGGGCCGCGTCGACGCCGAGGCGCTCGCCCGCGCGCGGGCGATGGGAATCCGCGGCGCGGTGGTCGCATCGCTCGCCGAGCGCGACCGGCGCGACCTCGCCGCATCGGCGGCCCGCCAGCAGGCCGGCCTGCACCGCCTGGCACCCTTCGGGGTGCTCGTGCTGGGCGGGTACCTTCGTCGCGCATTCGCCTCGGCCGTCCGGTCCACGCTCGACGCAGCCTCGGGCGCCGTGGTCGGGCTGGTCGGCGACCCGCCGCTCCTTCTCCTCCCAGCGGACCGGCAGCTGCCGCTGCCGGAGCTGGACCAGATCGTCGTCCACGGCGGCCCCGAAGCAGGTCGGGAGGGCCGCTGGCTGGGGCCCGGCGGGATCCGTCGCGTCCGCGGTGGCATCACGGCCGAGACCGGGCTCGTCGCCCTCGACGACGGCCGGACGGTTGCGATCCCGATCGGAGAGCTGGAGCGGTTCGCCGTCCTCGTCGCCAACGGGTAGGCTCTGCGAATGCCCGCAACCCTGCCGGAGCTCCGGCTGCTCGCGCCCCACCCTGCCGCCACGCGCGCGTTCGGTGAGCGTTTGGGGATCGCCGCGGCGGCCGGGGACGTGATCGCGCTCATCGGGCCGCTCGGGGCCGGCAAGACGGAGCTCGCCCGGGGCATCGCCCGGGGCCTGGGGGTCGTCGGCCTCGTCAGCTCGCCGACGTTCATCCTCATCGCCGAGCACGAGGGGCGCCTGCCACTGTTTCACGTCGACTGCTATCGCCTCGCCGGTGCCGAGGACGCGCTGGGCGCTGGGCTCCTCGACGAGCGACGCGCCGAGGGCGTCACGGTCGTCGAGTGGGCCGAGCGCCTCGGGACCGCGCTGCCGGCCGGCCGGCTGGAGATCCGGCTCGACGGGTCCGGTGACGACCCGCGGACGCTCGCCTGCCGGGCGACCGACGCCCGCCACGCCCGGCTGCTGGAGGCACTGACGTGACGGCGGCTGTCGCGAGCGGGCTCCTGCTGGCAATCGACACCGCGACATCCCGGGCCGTGCTCGCCATTGGGACCTCCGACGGAACGCTGCTCGCGACCGACACGTGGCCGGCCGGCCACCGCCATGTCGAGGAGCTCCTCCCGCGCCTGGAAGCGCTCCTCGCCGGCTGCGGCTGGGATCGGCGGGCGCTCGCCGTCGTGGCGGGAATCGTCGTCGGGACCGGCCCAGGCGCGTTCACCGGGCTCCGGGTCGGCCTCGCCACGGCGAAGGCGCTCGCGGTTTCGTTCGGCCGGCCGCTGGTCGCGGTCGGGAGCGGCGCTGCACTCCTTGCCGCGGCCGGGGCGGCGGATCCCGCGACCGATCCACGGCACCTCGTGCTGCTCCTGCCCGCCGGCTCCGCCGACCGCTACGTCGTCACGAAGACCGGGACGCGGCTGGCGACCGGCCCCGACCTGCCGGCTCTCCCGGTTGGCGCGGTGATGGTCGCGGTGGACCTCGCGGGGCGCGCCCCGGATGCGGCGCTGGCGCGCGGCGAGGCTGCCACGGACCGGCTCCCCGGGATCCTGCTGCGGCTCGGCGCCGCGCGGCTGGCCGTGGGCGACGTCGATGACCCGGCGCGCGTGGTGCCCGAGTATGTCTCGCTGGCGCGCGGCACGGCCGCCGCCGCGGGCGAGGAGGCAATGACGACGTGGTCGCCCGCCCGCCCGTGAGGCTCGTCATCGAGTCGATGACGTTCGACGACCTGCCGGCGGTGCAGGAGATCGAGCGCGCCAGCTTCACGACGCCGTGGCCGGCCCACGCCTACCAGGCGGAGCTGGAGACGAACAAGCTGGCCCGCTACCTCGTGGTCCGGGTCGGGCGCGAGGTCATCGCCTATGCCGGGATCTGGCTGATGGTCGACGAGGCGCACATCACGACCTTCGCGGTGGCCCCGGCGTGGCGCCGCCGGCGGATCGCGGAGCGTCTCCTCGTGGCCGCCCTGGACCTGTCCATCGCCCGCGGGGCCCGCGAGGCGACGCTGGAGGTCCGCCTGTCGAACCTTCCGGCCCGCCGTCTCTACGAGAAATACGGCTTCCGGCCGGTCGGGATCCGGCCGCGCTACTACAGCGACGATCACGAGGACGCGCTGATCATGACGACCGAGCCGCTCCTGTCGCCGGGCATGCGGGCCCGGCTGACCGCGCTCGGCGCGGAGCTGGCCGCGCTGCCCGACCTGGAGACGCCCGACGCTCCGCCGCCGGGAGCGGCCCGGTGAGCGCCCGCGAGCCCCTCCTCCTCGCGATCGAGTCATCCTGTGACGAGACCGGGGTCGCGCTGGTGGTGGGCGGGCGCCGGATCCTGGCCCAGGCGGTGGCCAGCCAGATCGCGCTCCACGCCCCGGCAGGCGGGATCGTGCCCGAGCTCGCCGCGCGCGCACACCTGCGCTGGGTCGTCCCGGCGCTGGCCGAGGTCCTGAAGACCGCCGGCGTCACGATCCCCGAGGTCGACGGGATCGCCGTCACCGCCGGCCCCGGCCTTGCCGGCTCGCTCCTCGTGGGCATCGCGTTCGCGAAGACGCTGGCATGGGCCCACGAGCTCCCGCTCGTCGGCGTCAACCACCTCGAGGGGCACCTGTATGCCGCATGGCTGCTGGACCCGGACGAGCCGGAGCGTCCGGTGCCGCCCTTCCCGCTCGTGGCGCTCGTGGTGTCCGGCGGGCACACGTTCCTCGTCGAGATGCGCGACCACCTTGCCTACCGGCTTCTCGGCGAGACCGTCGACGACGCGGCCGGCGAGGCGTTCGACAAGGCGGGCCGCCTGCTGGGTCTCGGATACCCGGGCGGGCCGGCGATCGCAGCCGCTGCGACGGACGCGCGTCGCCGCGACGTGGTCCTCCCGCGCGCGTGGCTGGGGGACTCGTACGACTTCAGCTTTTCCGGGCTCAAGACCGCACTTCGGCGCCAGGTGGAGGGCGAGCTGGCGGCGGCCGGCCGGCCCGGCAACGAGTCGGGCGGCCGGCTCGACCCGTCGCGCGTCGCGGAGCTGGCATGGGGCTTCCAGGAAGCGGTCGTCCAGGTGCTGGCGGCCAAGACGCTGCGTGCTGCGGGCGAGACGGCTGCGCAGGCGATCGTCCTCGGCGGCGGCGTCGCCTCGAACGAGGCGCTCCGGGCGCGCATCGCGGCCGGCGCCGCCGCCCGCGGCCTGCCGCTCTTCGTGCCGCGGCCTGGCCTCTGCACGGACAACGGGGCCATGATCGGCGCGGCCGGCTGGCATCGGTTCGTCGCCGGGGAGCGCGCCGGCAGCGACCTCGCCGCGCGGCCGGCCTGGCCGCTGGTCCGCCCCGCCGGGGCGCCCGACACGCGCCGCCCGCCCCGGCGGGGGGCCGCAGCGCGTACCTACGAGGCCGCGCTCGCAGCCGAGCGCGACGCCGCGGCTGACCAGTCGCCCTCCCCGGCGCGCGGGAGCACGCGGTGAGCGGCGCCCGGCTGGATCCGGGGGCCGTCCGGCGCACGCTCCGCGCCGCCGGCCTGCGTCCGCAGCGCCGCTTCAGCCAGAACTTCCTGGTGGACGTCGACGTGCTGGAGGCGATCCTCGACGCTGCGGGTGCATCGCCCGGCCGGACGGTCCTCGAGATCGGGCCCGGCCTGGGGATCCTCACCGGCGGCCTGCTGGAGGCCGGCGCCGCGGTGACCGCCGTCGAGCTCGACCGCGGGATGGTGGAGCACCTCGCCACGGCGTTCGAGCCCGCGATCGCGGCCGCTGCCGAGGGGCCGCGCCCGTCGGCAGCGAACCCGCCGGGCACGCTTCGGCTGGTTGCCGCGGACATCCTGGACGCCGACCTGGCAGCGCTCGTCGTCCCGCCGTTCGACGTGGTCGCGAACCTGCCGTACCACGTGACGAGCCCGATCCTGCACCGGCTGCTGGGCGCGGAGCCACGCCCCGACCGTTGCATCCTGATGGTCCAGCGGGAGGTCGCCGAGCGCGTCGCTGCGAGGCCCGGCGCCATGAGCTACCTCTCGGTCTTCGTCCAGTACCACGCCGCCGCGTCGCTGGTCCGACTCGTCCCCCGCGACGCGTTTGAGCCGGCCCCGGCGGTCGAGTCGGCGATCATCTCCCTCGACGTGCGACCCGCCGACGGGCCTGGGCGCCTCCCGCCGGAGATGGAGGACCATCTCTGGCGGCTCGTCCAGACAGGCTTTCGTGAGCGCCGCAAGATGCTCCGGAACGTCCTCGGCCGGCAACTCCCGGTGGGCCAGGAGCGAGTGGACGCAGCGCTCGCGGCGGCCGGGATCGCCGGCGACCGGCGCCCGCAGACGCTCGCGGTGACCGACTGGATCAGCCTGCTCGGCGCGCTCGGGCCGCTGCCGCCGGACCACCGGGGCCGCCGCGCTTCGCCCGCGGAGACGGACGCGGCCGATCTCGACGGCGTCGCCGCCGCGGACCTCGGCGTCGCCGCCGCGGACCTCGGCTCCGACGCCGGCCCACCGTGATCCGCGAGCGATGAGCGACGCGCTCCGCCGCGTGACGCCGGTCGTCCGCCTTGCGCCGGCGAAGCTGAACCTGACGCTGGCCATCGTCGGCCGGCGCGAAGACGGCTTCCATTCGCTTCATTCGATGATGGTCCCGCTCGGGCTCGCCGACCGGCTGGCGCTCGCGCCCGCCTTCGCGCCGGGCGACCGCCTGCACGTCATTGGCGACCCGGTGCCCGACCTCGGCCCGGCCGACCGCAATCTCGTCGTGCGTGCGATCGGCGCGGCGCGGGCAGCCTGCCGCGCGTGGGGCGTCGACGCGCCGCTGCCCGGGCTCGTGGCCCGGCTGGAGAAGCGGATCCCGGTCGCCGCCGGCCTGGGCGGCGGGAGCAGCGATGCCGCGGCGGCCGTTGACGGAGCCCTGGAAGCCTGGGCCGTCGAGGACGCTCTTGCGGCCGAGGATCGCGCGACCGTCGCGGCGGGCCTCGGCTCCGACGTGCCGTTCTTCCTCGCGGGCGGCTGGGCGCTGGTGGAAGGACGCGGCGAGCGCGTTCAGCCGCTGCCCACGCCACGCGGCCCGGCGCCAGCCGTGCTGCTCGTCACGCCCGGGCTCGCGGTGTCGACCGCGGCGGTGTTCCTGGCCTACGCGAGCGGGATTCGGCCCGGACCCGGCGCCGCGCTCGCCTCGTCGCGCCATCTCGCCGGCGAGCTGGCCGCCGGGATGACGTCCGCGAAGTTCGCCGAGCGAGCGGGGATCCTCGCGGTCGCCAACGACCTCGCGCGTGCGACGGCCGCGGTCGTGCCAGCGCTCGTGCCGTTCCGCCGCGCGCTCGGGCGGCTCGTTGGACGGCCGGTTGGGCAGTCCGGGTCCGGCCCGACGCTCTGGGTCCTCTATCCTTCGATCGGGGCCGCAGAAGCGGCCGCCACGCGCGTCCGGGAGGCGCTCGCCGCGGACGACCTCGTGGCACCGGGCGCGCGACCGCCTTTCGTGACGGCAACGCGGATCATGGTCGGCGACCCGGGCGTCTCCGCCGAGCCGAGCCGGCCAGCCGAAACGACAGCCCAGGGAGGCACCTGATGCCCCGCACCGCCATCTCGACCGCGCAGGCCCCCGCCGCCATCGGGCCGTACAGCCAGGCGATCCGCGCCGACGGCTACCTGTTCTGCTCCGGCCAACTGGGCCTGGATCCCGCGACCGGCGATTTCGTTGCCGGGGACGTCCGGGCCCAGGCCGAGCAGGCGCTTCGGAACCTCGGCGCGGTGCTCGAGGCGGCCGGCCTGACATTCGACGACGTCGTGAAGACCACGATCTTCCTGGCCGACATGGCTGACTTCGCGGCCGTCAACGGCGTGTACGGGCGCTTTGTCACGGACCCACCGCCGGCGCGCTCCACGGTCGCGGTTGCGGCGCTGCCGAAGGGCGGCCGAGTGGAGATCGAGGCGACCGCACGGCTCGCCGGCTGATGGGCCCGTGCCCGCGCCGGACGGCGGGTCGGCCGCGTTTGACACCGTCGAGGGCCCGCCCCTACGATCCTTGGACACCACATGCCCACTGAACAACCCACGCCGGACGGCAGACGCCCGGACCCGGAACGCCCCGTGCTTCCCGGGTCGCCCCGTCCGCACGAGTCTCCCATGACTGCGCAGCCAGCGTTGCCCGGCGCCGGCGGGGCCCCGGTTCCCTCCCGCACGGCCGGGCCGGTTGCCGTCGTCATGGCCGGGGGACTGGGCACGCGCATGCGGTCCACCCTCCCGAAGGTGCTCCACCCGCTGTGCGGGCGACCGATGCTGGCCTACGTCGTGGAAGCGGCCCGGGCCGCGACCGGCCGCGATCCGATCGTGGTGACCTCGCCCACGACGGCCGCGGTCCGTGACGCGTTTCCGGCCGGCATCACGTTCGCGCTCCAGGAGCGCCCCGATGGGTCGGGCGACGCGGTGCGGGCCGCACTCGCGGCCGTCCCCGCCGACGCGGTCGAGGTCGTCGTCCTCAATGGCGACATCCCGCTCGTGGAGGCCGGCCTCGTCACCGGCGTGCTGGAACGTCGCCGCGCGGCCGACGCCGCGATCGCGCTCGTCTCGTTCGAGGCCTGGGAACCGGCCGCGCTGGGCCGCGTGATCCGGACGCCGGACGGCGACCGGGTCGCTCGCCTCGTGGAGGCGAACGACGCTACCCCGGACGAGCTCGCCGTGAGCGAGGTGAACGCGGGGCTCTACGCGTTCGACGCGGCCTGGCTGCGGGCGGCGATCGAGCGCCTGACGCCGTCCCCGGCGACCGGCGAGTACTACGTCACGCAACTCGTCGACTTTGCGGTGGCAGACGGGCTGACGGTGGTCGCCTACGAGGCGCCCGACGACGGCGCGCTCGACGGGATCAACGACCGCGCCCAGCTCGCGGAGGCGACCGCGATGCTGCGCGAGCGCATCAACCTTGCCTGGCTCCGCGCCGGCGTCACGATGCACGACCCGGCGACCGCATACGTCGACGCGGACGTCGAGCTGGCACCCGACGTGACCCTGGAGCCGAACGTGATCCTGCGAGGCCGCACCCGGGTGGGGGAGGGGAGCCTCATCGGCGCCGGCAGCCAGCTCGTGGACAGCGCCGTGGGCTCCCGGTGTCGGGTCTGGGCCAGCGTCCTGGAGCGAGCAACGGTGGAGGAGGGAACGACGATCGGCCCCTTCAGCCACCTGCGCCCGGGCAGCTCGATCGGGCCGGATGTCCAGCTGGGCAACTTCGCGGAGGTCAAGAACAGCCGGCTCGAGCGGGGCGTCAAGCAGCACCACATGAGCTACCTGGGCGATGCCCACGTCGGCGAGGGGACGAACGTCGGGGCGGGCACGATCACCGCCAACTACGACGGCGTCCGCAAGCACCATACCGAGATCGGGAAGGGCGTCTTCCTGGGGGTCGACACGATGCTCCGCGCCCCCGTCACGGTCGGCGACGGGGCGAAGACGGGTGCCGGCGCGGTCGTCACGCGCGACGTGCCGGCGGGCATGCTTGCCGTGGGCGTCCCTGCACGAATCCGCGAGATCCGCCTGCCGGCCGCGGAGCCGGCGCCTGCGGGAGACGCGCCCGGTGCACCCGAACCCGACGCGGACGACTCGGCGGCCGTGTCGCCGGCGACACCCGACCGCTGATGGACCTCGTCGTCCAGCTTGGCGTCATCGTCATCCTGACCCTGCTGGAAGGGTTCTTCGTCGCGGCGGAGATCGCGCTCGTCTCGATCCGGCACAGCCGGGTCGACCAGCTCGTCGACGAGGGGGATCGCGCGGCGCGGCGGGTCCGGGGCCTGCTCGACAATCCCGGTCGCTTCCTGGCCGTCTCGCAGCTCGGGCTGACGCTCCTCGGGTTCTTCGCTTCCGCGTACGCGGCCGTCAGCCTGGCTGACGGCCTGGCCGGGCTCCTCGGGCGTGTCGACGCGCTGCGAGACGGCGCCCACGCCATCTCGCTCGTCATCGTCACGATCGTCCTGGCGCTCTTCACGATCGTCTTCGCCGAGCTCGTCCCGAAGACGCTCGCGCTCGCCCACGTGGAGCGATTCGCGCTCTCGCTCTCGCAGCCGATCGAGATCATCGCCCACCTGCTGGGACCGGTCATCACCATCCTGACCGGGCTGACCCATGCGGTCACCGGGGCGCTCGGGGCGGAAGTCTCGCCGGAGGCGGAGATCAGCGCCGAGGAGCTCAAGCTGATCGTGGAGCGCGGCGGCGAGCAGGGCGTCCTCGAGGCGGAAGAAGAGCAGATGATCCACGCGGTCATCGAGCTTGGCGAGCGCCGCGTCCACGAGGTGATGGTGCCCCGGACCGACATCGTCGGCCTCGAGGTCGACGGGACGTTCGAGGAGGCTGTGGACCGGATCATCGCCGAGGGTCACAGCCGCCTGCCGGTCTGGGAACGGTCCG
>Ga0208355_1000301_pt1 | contig 23400 bp, 28 predicted proteins | sample NGESurdeep072012_6_FD_184458 | JGI IMG/M metagenome (GOLD analysis project Ga0208355, IMG submission 184458) | Arctic peat soil microbial communities from Barrow, Alaska - NGEE Surface sample 210-3 deep-072012 (SPAdes) | ecosystem: Environmental > Terrestrial > Soil > Wetlands > Peat ... | reverse complement strand
AAAGCCAAGATGCCCGCGCCTATTACCGCGCCGGCAAGGGATTTGCTTAGTGCTGTCATCTTCAATCCTCCGTTTATGCTTTCGAACGTGAAATTAACGGCGCAGCTCGATCTAGGTTCCTTCAAAACAGGCCACTGCCAATTTCAAAACCGGCCACTGGGCGTCGAAACAGGCCAGTACCTCGGCCGCGTGACAGGTATTGAACTGCGCATCCTCGATACTTAGATATTTGGTGATGGCCGATTTATCCCTTTCGGCCGGGCGCGCGCGGCGATAGCGTCCCAAGTTGAACTGCGTGCGCCTTTTTATTTATGCAAAAAGCCCCTGGTAGCTGCGCGTTCGCAGAATGATTAGGGCGTGTGTGGTACGTGCTCGACGCAAACGAACCGACCGGCCCGTACTGGGAAATAACTTTTCGGGAGAAAGTGTACTAGCCAAGTCCGATACACTCCTTGCAACGTTGCTTTCCGCCAGTCCCGCCCTTGCGATGCCAAGACTTGATGGCCTTCCCATTCTTGCAGTCATCGTGGTCGTGATAGACGTTGCGGTGCTCGGGCGGGTATTCAGGCAAATCTGTGTGATATGGGTTTACTTTTGCCATAGCCTCTTCCCTTCACGGTTGAAGAACGTGAAGCATAACACTATCGCGATTCGATTTGTTCGTAAATTTGAAGTGGAATGCCGCGGTGGCGGAAACCTATTGTGTTGTTGACGTTGCCGCTTCGACAACGACAGTTCGTGTTGAGGTCGCAGTGTTGCCGGCCGTGTCGGTTGCGACGTAGTCGATGGTGTCGGATGCGGCGGCAGACGTATCGATAATGATATTGCTCACGAGTGCGCCGTTGAGGAACGTTTTATAGCCAAGGTTTTGATCGACGTTGTCGGTCACGTTCGCGCCAAGGTCGGCGTAACTGTCGCCGACGTGGATGTGCGCGGGGTTATCGCCGTTGATGGTGATTGTGGGCGGTGTTGTGTCGGGCGTGGTGGTGGTGCTGCCTGAATCCGGTGGGGAAGTAGAGTCTGCCGCGCCGCTTTGGTTTGCGCCCGCAAGCACCGCGGCAAGTTGAGCTTTGGTTACACACACGTCGTCGAGGCAGAGCTCGTGGATGTTAGCCTTGCGAACCAGTCAGGGACATTTTCCGACCCATTGACCGAGGTGTTGCGCAACGGCGCGCGAGCGCTGCTGGCGCAGGCCGTGGAGGGCGAGGTTGCCGGCTTCCTCGGCGGCCATGCCGACAAGCTGACCGCGGATGGCCGCCGGCGGCTTGTGCGCCACGGGCATCTGCCCGAGCGCGAGATCATGACCGGTATCGGACCGGTGGCCGTGTGTTGTCCCCGAGTTCGCGACCGTGGTGCCGCCGACGGCGGGGAGCGCATTCGCTTTTCATCGGCGATTTTGCCGCCCTACGCACGCCGCTCGAAGAGCCTCGAAGTGGTAATCCCGATCCTCTACTTGAAAGGCATCTCTACCGGTGACTTCGAGGAGGCGTTGGCCGCCTTGCTCGGCAATGACGCCGGCGGGCTGTCGGCCTCGACCATCGCGCGCCTGAAGGAGGCATGGGTCGACGAGCACGCTCGCTGGCGCGATCGTGACCTGTCCGCCAAGCGGTATGTCTATGTCTGGGCCGATGGCATCTACGTCTAGGCCCGGCTCGAAGACGATGCGCAGTGTCTGCTTGTGATTATCGGCGCCACTGCCGACGGCAAGAAGGAACTTGTCGGGCTTGCCGACGGCATCCGCGAGAGCGCGCTCTCCTGGAAAGAACTCCTCCTCGATCTCAAGCGGCGCGGTCTGACGATCGACCCGCAGCTCGCCGTCGCCGACGGGGCGCTCGGCTTCTGGAAGGCGATCGATGAGGTGTGGCCGAAGGCGCGTGCGCAACGCTGCTGGATGCATAAAACGGCGAATGTCTTGAATAAACTGCCGAAGAGCCTGCAGGCAAAGGCCTGACCCTGGAAAACCGTCTGCTTAAAAAAAGCGTAACGGCGGATGGGGAGGACGACGCATGAGATATCCCGCCTCAGAAAAGCTGGAGATCATCCGGCTCGTCGAACAATCCTACTTGCCGGTTCGTCGCACGCTGGCGCAGATCGGAATCCCGAGATCCACGTTCTATCGATGGTGTGATCAGTATCAGACCGGTGGGCCAGAGGCACTGGACGATCGCAGCCATTGGCCTGATCGGGTGTGGAACCGTATCCCCGACGACGTCCGCGCGCGGGTCGTCACATTGGCCCTCGACGAGCCGGCGCTTTCGCCACGGGAGCTGGCCGTACGCTTTACCGATGCCGAGCGCTATTTTGTCTCAGAAGCTTCGGTTTATCGCCTGCTCAAGGCCCACTATCTGATCACCAGCCCGGCCTTTATCACGATGAAGGCCGCCGACGAGTTCAAGAACAAGACGACGGCGCCGAACCAGCTCTGGCAGACCGACTTCACCTATCTGAAGGTAACCGGCTGGGGCTGGTTCTATCTGTCGACGATCCTCGACGACTTCTCGCGCTACATCATCGCTTGGAAGCTCTGCACCACGATGAAAGCCGAGGACGTCACCGACACGTTGAAATTGGCTCTGCAGGCTTCCGGATTGGATCAGGCCACAGTGATGCACCGACCTCGTCTGCTATCAGACAACGGCTCGAGCTATGTCTCCAGCGATCTGGCTAAATGGCTCGAACAGCAGGTGCGGAGGAATGTTATTTCGGTCGTCATGGCAGTTGCTCCTGCTGCGGGTTAGGGCCGCCGCGCGGAGGATGTTCAAAGTATCCAGGCGTCCTTTGATCATTAGACACACGATATGTCGGGCCGTAAGTATGGCTGGGTTGCGCGGTGCCGGTAAGCCGGCCGAATACGAAGGCAAAAACACTACGCATTTCTCCGTGATAGACCGCGACGGCAATGCAGTGTCGAACACCTATACGCTGAATTTCTCCTACGGCCTCAGCCTGGTCGCCGATGGCACCGGCGTGCTGCTCAACAACGAGCTCGACGATTTCACATCCAAGCCGGGCACCGCGAATGCCTACGGCCTCGTCGGCTTCAACGCCAACCTGCCGGGACCGGGCAAGCGCCCGCTGTCGTCGATGACGCCGACCATCGTGCTGAAGGATGGCAAGCCGTTCCTCATCACCGACTTGCCCGGCGTCAGCCGCATCATTTCGGCGGTGCTGCAAGTGATCGCGAACGCAATCGACTTCCATATGCCGATCGACCAGGCGGTGACCGCGCCGCGCCTGCATCATCAATGGCAGCCGGACGAGGTTTTCGCCGAGCCGGGGTTCACGCCCGACCTGCTCGATGCGCTCAAAGCGCGCGGCCACACCATCGTCGCGGCGCGGCCGTTCACTTCGGCGAATTCGATCGCAGTCACGCCCGACGGCTATGTCGGCGCCGCCGACACCCGCACTCGCGGCGCCCTGGCGGCGGGGTATTGACCGCCTTCCCGTCATTCTGGGGCGCGCCAAAGGCGCGAACCCGGAATCCAGAAGAGCGGCATGACCGATGCCATCGCGTGCGTGCGACGGATGCCGCCTCGGTGGCTACCTCGATCGACGCCCTCGATGTCCGGGCCGGCCCCGCTCCGGGCTATTTCATCTTACCGCATGCAACGGCCGTCTACGAGCCAGGTCGCTCCTGACCCAAGGTTATGGTCCGGCCGTTCGCCGCAAGAGTGTTTCCTCGAACTGGCGGTAAGCGGTCTTGAAGAATGTATTCGGTCTTTGATTGGAGCATGATGAGCGCGCGTGGCGTGAGGTGCACGGCGGGGATCTTCGGCTCGCGTATAATCGAGAATGCGGGGCGGCGAGACGTGACCGAGCTCACACTCTGGCCGGCATTGAGAGGGTGCAGGCGGATACCGCGGCCGGCAAAACTGCGAAGGAGCCACACCGGATAGCGCCCAGCCCTTCCGGCTGGATGACAGCCCACCGCACGAGAACACGGCCAACGGCGAGATGGAAGAACGCGGTGCAATTTCCGCAAGGCCCATTCGCCCAATTATGGAGGCCGCTCACGTGTTCGAATATTTGCCCTTATACTGCCATCTCCGTGAGTAATCGCGCACCTGCGACTGCAACGGCAGCCCGACGATTGACACCAAGCTTGCGAAAAAGCGCGGCCATGTGAACCTTCACGGTGCCCTCGCCGAGGTCGAGGGCGCGCGCTATTTCCTTGTTCGACATACCCTGTACGATTAGGCGCAAAACGTCGTGCTGACGAGCGGTGAACGCGTCGAGCGTCGCCGCCGAACCAGCCGGGATTTTGACTGTCGCAATACTCCGCTGCTCCGTGGCTGGCGGGAGGTAAACCAACCTTTGGACGATCGCCTGCGCCGTCGGCGAGAGTTCTGCGATTCGGTTGCTTAGCCCCGAGGCGTCGACAGAACTCGCGTTTGAGGCCAATACGACCACAACGCAGCCGCGTAGCATATCGGCACGAGAACCGTGATCCGAATTTATCACCGTCATCTAAACCCCCGCCTTTGCAAGATCTGGACCGGCCACCAAGCCAACGGCGCGTCGGTGGACCACCCGGCTCGCAAGACCAAAATACAACTTTATCGCGGGTGGGAACGATAAACATTGCGAAAAGGTTAACACCTCGCCTTCCTTTCACGGAGCTATACGGGATTTTGGGATGTGCTCAGACCACGCGCATCACCGACGGAGGAAGGTAGGTTCTTTGCCGGCTCGGGCGGCGCACCGCCCTCGAAAGAAAGCAAAGAAAGCGTGGTCCCGGTCGGCCACCTTCGCGCGCAGCACCAAAAAACAATCGAGTGATTGACGCGGCGCGACGGAACAATTCCAAATTTTCCTTGGGCGAATTAATACATCGTTAAGCATACGTCGTTAATTAATATACGTCTTGGTTGGCCATCATCAAAACGCCGCGACGCCTGCCATCCAGATAGTCGTGACATAGGATGTTCTGGGACAACAGGATGCTGCGAGGCTTTTTTTGGTCGCGGGCAGAGAAGGGGGGGCAATGGAGTCGACACGCACAGAAGGGCGGGCCGAACCGGTGGCAAGCGGCAAGCGAGCTCTGGTTCGAGGGTGCAGAATGCGTACCGTCATCGCGGCATTGGTGGGGCTCATATTCGTCGCCCAGGTCAGCGCGGCCGAGGTTTCCGTCGATAATCCCCCACAGGCCGGTTTTGCAGCAGGCGCGGTCCGACACGTCGTCGTCACAGTGAACAAATCCCGCACCTTTCGGGCCGAGAAACCCTTTACCAAGGCCATTGTGGGTTCTGCGGCCATTGTCGACGTGCTGCCGATGAGTAACCAGGTGCTTTTCCTTCAGGGAAAGAAACTTGGCGCCACGAATGTGTCGATCTTCGACGCAGACGCACAATTGATCGAAATCCTCGACGTCGAGGTCGCCATCGACACAGCCGGTATGCAGCAAAGGATCCAGGCCAGTACGGGCATCAAGGCTATTCGCGTATCCGCGAACGGGAGCCAAGTCATCTTGACTGGGATGGCACCGGATACGGTCGTAGCCGATCGCGCGCTGGCGGTGGCGAGAGGCATGGCGGGCGACGCTGTGGTTAATGCGATGCAAGTGGCGCCGGCGCAGCAGGTGATGCTGGAGGTACGGTTCCTCGAGGTCACGCGCGATGCCGGACGCCACTTAGGCGTGAACCTGTTTGCGGCGGGCCCAGGCGGCGGTGGCATAAACACCGGACTCGGTAACGCCACAAATGCCTCGCGATTCATGCGGGATAACGGCGGCGTGCCGATTCAACAAAACCAGCAACCGGTTGCAACACCTGGAACTCTCCCGTTAATCCAAAGCGCTGGAACTTTGCTCGGCGCAACTTCAGGACCGTTCGGGACGGTTCTCGCGAATGTCTTGAGCAAAAATGGTACGACGATTGACGTGCTCATAACCGCGCTGGAGGAAAAGGGGCTGGCACGCCGGCTGGCCGAACCGAACCTCATCGCGCTGTCCGGCGATACTGCACGCTTCCTTGCCGGCGGCGAGTTTCCGGTTCCGGTGCCTTCGACAACCTCCAGTGGTGCCCCCACAGTTACGGTCGAGTTCAAGAAGTTCGGCGTTGAATTGGCGTTTGTTCCGACTGTGTTGTCCAGGGGTTTGATCAACTTGCGGGTCGAGCCATCGGTCAGCGAACTCGATTTCGCCAATGCCGTGCAAATCTCAGGCACGACGGTTCCCGCGCTGACCACACGTAACGCGCGCACGACGGTCGAGTTGCGCGACGGCCAGAGCTTCGCCATTGCCGGGCTATTGCAAACCCGTACCGATAAAAATCTCTCGCAAGTTCCTTGGATCGGCTCAGTTCCGATCCTCGGTGCGCTGTTCCGCAGTTCCGCTTACCAGCAGAATGAGACCGACCTGGTGATCATCGTGACCCCGCATCTGGTGGCCCCGGCCGTTCCCGGTCAGCGGCTTGCATCGCCGCTCGATGCCCGGCTCCCGGGCAATGACGTGGATTTTTTCCTCAACGGCCAGCCCGAGGTACGGCAACGATACAACGATTTCGTGACCTCGGGCGGAGACCTGAAGGGCCCATACGGCCACATGATCGTGCCGGAATACGGTTCGAACAATGTCGTGGTCAAGAGCAGTGACATCGCGTTAAAGGCCAAGAACTAAGGGAAAATATGACCGTAAGATTTGGCACCATCGCATCGATCCTCGGCGCCTTCATGGTCGCGGGATGCAGCGGCTTGTGGGGTGACGACGAATTCGAACGGTATTCGCAGCGCACGGACTCAGTCACCATGAGCGCAGGCGACGCCAAGGAAGTGAACGCCGCCACCCATATGTACTCTCCGTGGCCGCCGGGCGTTGGCGATCGGCGCATTGTCGCGGACAGTGCGCACATGCAGCGCGCTCTCGAGCGGTACCGCAGAGGTGTGAGACCTCCTGATCCGATGCCGGATGTCGGCTTGCCCGATACTGCGTTTGGCGAACCGCTAAAGGACCCCGAACGCAAAGGCCAAGGCGCTGCCACAGGCGCGGGCGGTGGCGAACCCGCGCCGAGTTCGCCCCCACCGGCACCGAATCTAGGACAGTGACCTAATGCCGCTCTTGAGCTTTGCTGATTACGGAGCTTTGATGAATTCGTCTACCTCCCGCTGGAAACAATATTCTGGAAAGCGATTGCCGTTCTTTGTCGGCGTGGCTCTCTTCGGATTGGCGGGCTGCAATACACTGCCCGAATCCGCACTGGACCAAGTCGCGCCGACTGCTACCGTCCAAGAGCCCGCTGACGTTAAGTATTACCCTTCTGACCAACCACTGAGAATGGGTTTGGAACATTTTAGCCGGGGGGACTACGGTCTAGCTCAGCGCTATTTTCGCGATGCCGTTGAAAAGGCTCCCAAAGACGCAACCGCTTGGATCGGGCTCGCCGCGAGTTATGACAGATTGCGGCGGTTCGATTTGGCCGATCAGGCTTATGCGGCGACTGTCAAATTGACCGGTGAAACCGTTCAGACACTTAACGATCAAGGATATTCTTATATGCTGCGGGGAGATTTGGTGAAGGCGCGCCGTAAATTCTTAAAAGCCTACGAGCTGGACCCGACGAATCCAACCATCATCAACAACCTCGCGCTGCTCAACTCGAGCCGTAGGTTCATTCAACGAATGCCCGAGTAATGGCCGGTCTCGAAGAAATAGTGTGCATGTTCGCAGTCGACGGCTAGGCGGATTTCAAAGCGCCCTGTGAAAGAAATCGCGAGCCCGTAACGGCAATGGCCGCGCGACGATGGACGCCAAGCTTGCCGAACAGTGCCGCCACGTGAATTTTCACGGTTCCCTCGCCAAGCCCCAGGCTGCGCGCGATCTCCTTGTTGGTCTTGCCCTGCACGATCAGGTACAAGACATCTCGCTGACGGCGGGTCAGCGCATCCATGCTTAAGGGCGGTGACACCGCCGGGGCTTCCGTTAACGTAAGCTGCGACTCCTTCCGGATCGAACCTACAGCAGGCGGGTACGAAAAGTTTTCGGCCGGTCGTTCGACAACGCCCCGTGGCGCCCCTGTAAGTTCCGCGTCGGCCGAATATTGCAGCGTATAGCCGGGCGCGCCCGGGTTGCTCGCCCACAAGGGGCAGACAGTATCGCAGTTCGGACCAGAATTGCGGTTCAGATCAGAATTCCAATTCGCACCATACCCGATCACCACTTTGCCGCGCGAACTATCGGACCGACCGCCATCCGGATCCAAATGTACTGTTTTCACTTTACGCACTCCTACTGTTGACGATCCTGCTCCATAAAAACTATCAATAAAGATCATGGGGTACCTGTGAAATTGGTCACAGGTGCCCACGCGGCGGCGAACACACTCGAACTGTGGTACCCGGAGTCAGTTTCATTCACGCACGCGTTAGTAACAACGCTCCGCCCAACGAAGGGAACGCGCGCCACATGATGCAACCACTGCTCTTAACAGGCTGGTCGCGCGAACTATCAAAGTTTAATGAAAAAACTTGCCATCCGGGGCGACGACTCGAACTTGATTAAGATCAATTAACGATTGAATGCATTGGTGTGGCATGCATGAAGCGCATGACGCAGAAGCTCCGCGTCTCTCTTGCCCCTGCCCATTAGTTTCGATCCCGCTTAGCCATAAGGTATCGCATAAGGCGTGCCATCATCCATTCGGATGATGAACATCGTACATTTTGAGGGCGCGTGATTAAATCTCAGTGAGCGGGCTCGCTCGGCGGGATTCCGCCATATGACCTAGGCCGACAAGCCGAATTGTCTTCTGGCCACCGGTGTCGGAGAAAGAAAGGCTGTTAATATATTCAGCAATCGGATCAGATGATCAGATTCACTCAACATGTCAGCTGCAGGAGCGCATTACCTCGCGTTCTGCGTCGCCTTTGTGGCAGCGAGCGCGGCAACATCAGCATCATCACCGCTTTCGCTATGCCAGTTTTGCTGGGATTCGGCGCACTGGCCGTCGACGTGTCGGTGTGGCTTAAGGCAAAGAACTCGGTCCAAGGTGCAGCGGATGCCGCTGTTGTCTCTCTCGCCGCCGCGGTAAAAGCGGGCGACAGCCCAACCCGCTGGCAAACCGAAGGCTACGCCACTGCTGCTGCGAATGGTTACACGAATGGCCAGAACCGGGTCGTTGTTGCAGTTAACAATCCGCCGGTCTCCCCCAGTGCATTTGCAGGCAACGTGGATGCTTATGAGGTCGCCATTTCCCAGCCGCAGAAACTGTATCTGGCGCAAGTCTTCGGGGCCAAGTTCGGGCTCCTTCCTCCGACCGTAACCAGCAGAGCGGTCGCGCTGGTCAAAAGGAATAGTCCCACCTGCCTGTTGGCTCTTGATAACACAAATCCTCCACCTCCGAACGGGACACTGAACACGTCGGGGGGTGCAATATTGACCTCGCACAAGTGCGCCGTCTTCGATGACTCAACCGGCTCTAAGAGCATCAATACCGCGGGCGGTGGATCTATTACCGCTTCCTACGTCGGCACCATGGGCAATTACTACGGTAATGTCGTGGCCCAGGACCCGCCGGGTACAGTACAAACCGGAGCACGGTATGTAGCCGATCCCTATCGGTACACGCGTTCGATTCCGCCTATCCCGCCTTATAAGTCGAGTAACGGCAAATGGGACCGGGCAAATTACCCGACAGGGGTCATCGCTAACCCGACAGGGGTCATCGCCTATCGGGGGACTCAAACTGTCAACGACAACATTACGCTCGCTCCTGGGATTTATATCATCGCCGACGGCAGCCTAAACCTTACGAATAATAACTCGCTCAGCGGAACCGGCGTGACGATTATTCTCACCAGTCCCACGCCGTCGACTGACAACGGAACGTTCGCCTTCAGTGGTCAGGTCAATCTGACGGCCCCCCCGACGGGGCCGACGGCCGGAATTGCATTATGGGCGGATCGCAATCTCCCATATTATTCTGACAACCTCACGGGTTCGGGAAACACCTACGTCAAGGGAGCTGTCTACCTTCCGAGCCATCAGGTGAAGTATGCCGGCAACAATCAGGCCGTCACCAACGGCTGCACACAAATAATAGCCTGGGACATCATCGTCACCGGCACCACGAATTTCTATCACGAATGCGCTAATGTCGGCATATTGGATCCGGTGCTAAGTTGGGGGCTCGTCGAGTAATAAAGATGAGCCCCTCGCTGGGCCGCGCAATTTAGCCACCGACGGACGGCCAAACTGGTAAATGTCCCGACCGTTAGCGAAGCACGAAGCCAGACGTTACTTGTCTTGAGCCGCGACGCTCCAAATATCGGAGCTGCGCACTTGCAAGCTTCTCCTACCCACAGCAACGTGCGATGGAGCCGGCCACGGGTCAGTCTCGATGAAGATTAATAGTAGACCATCAAGCCGAATATGCATGATCGCAGTTGTGCAATATTTGTAATCCTGGTGTCACATTGAGCCTTATCATGAAAAATCCGACGTCCATGGGCGAGAATAACAAGCCCATTAGGATCGGCGACGTTGTTCGCCGGGATGACGCGGGGACGCCTATGCTTGTCGTTGACTTGAACGCGAACGCTAGCATGATCACCGTGTCTTGGAAGGATGCGAGGGGGACCGTGTTCGAGACCACGCTGAAACGTGCAAGGCTGACCGTGTTGAAGCGGCCCAAGGCCCGACCATAGCGAGAACTGCCGACCCGACGCCGGCTTGTGAATGCGCTCGCGTTGCCGTTACCGCGGGGCGGTTTGCGGGGGGGCAGTGTCTGGGGCGGCAGGTCCTGGCGACGGGGGAGGCACCGTCGCGGGGGTCTCGGAAATGCTGCCCCTTTGAATGGTTTCGAGCTTATCCTCGACGCGTTCGCAAATCGGTGAGCAGCGATATGCCCAATATTCGCCAGCTCGGCCCATGCTGTGAACTTCAACCTTGCCACTGCCTTGCGACCCAACAGCGATCGTAGCATTGAATATTTCCGTGCCCTGCGGGTCGAGGACGATCACGTTCGTTGCCGCACTACCGGTGATCCTCTTGGCCGTGAGCAACACCGCCTTGTCGCCCTGCAGCGTTCCATCGACGACGTCGGGGCTGCCGATTACGATGGTACCGATCACCTGATTCAACTTTATGAGCGTCGCGAAGCCGGGGCTCAACCGTATCGTTTTAGTTTCGGCAGCCTGAATCGCCGGAGCAAACAAGCTCAGCCAAAACAGCGCTAGCAGGGCGCCCTGCGGAAGAAGACGTAGGTGACGGGTCAGCATTTCAAAGCCTCCTTTTACCAGTATGCCTTTATGACCGCTTCACTGCCACCTCTACTTCATGATCTGGTTAAAGACTCCTCCTCGTTAGCTCTTATCGATTGCCAACGGCCTAGGCCAGTTAGCCTAATAGCCTAGTTCGTCAAGCCGAGTGGACCGATTGCGGCTCAGGGATGCATAAACTGGTTCGGTAAAGTCACGTCCCCTTATTGGCATGCCTCGAAACTCTCAAGCTTATTGGTCGATGCAATCATGACGACCTCAGCTCTTGCGGCGGCTGCCGCTACGCTCTTATTCGCTTTTGCCATGATGCATGCGGGCCTCAGCGACCTCACTACTAACAAAATTCGGAACAGCCTCGTGCTCCTGCTTCTTCTCGCGTACGGGGTGCTGGCACCGCTCGCCGGATTCACAGCCTACGAAATTGGGTGGAGTATTGCCGTAGCACTCGGGGTCCTGCTTTTTGGCTTTATCCTTTTTGCGATGGGTTGGATCGGCGGCGGAGATGCCAAGCTCGCTGCCGTGACGGCGCTGTGGTTCGGCACTGATAACACCCTCGCTTATCTTCTCTGCATGGCACTGCTCGGCGGGGTATTCGCTTTGGCCATCTATTTGTTCCGAATGCGGCCGCTGCCAGAGCGACTGGCGAGCAAGCCATGGATCGTTCGGCTGCACGCGAGCGGCGCCAAAATGCCATATGGAGTTGCCATGGCACTGGCTGCATTCGTCGTGTTTCCGTCAACGTCCTGGATGACTGTTATCTTCTGAATTTGGACGGCTCCTGGAGAAGGATAATTGGAAGATGCTGCGCCTCGGTCTTCTGCTCGTCGCCCTGGTTGCCGGTGGCCTGGCCGCCTGGTTGGTGTTCGCCGCGCGGCCCCAGCCAGTCGTCACAACGGTCGTTGCGCCAGCTCCTGAAGTCCCCCTGCAGGATGTCCTGGTCGCCTCTAGTGATCTTCTGCCGGCTCAGACGCTCACCAAGGAAACCCTGCGATGGCAAGCTTGGCCGCCGAGTGCGCTCAATCCTGTCTACATCACTCGCTCGTCTCGGCCCGATGCGCTTAACGCTCTGGCTGGCTCTATCGTGCGTAACCGCATATCTGTTGGCGAACCCATCCGAGAAGAGAGCCTGACTCCTCGTCATGCCGGATTCCTTGCGACGATTCTACCAGCCGGCAAGCGCGCCATGGCCGTCCGGACCTCGGCCGAGAGCACCGCCGGCGGTTTCATCAAGCCAAACGATCGGGTAGACGTTCTCCACAACGATGGCCAGGCCCATGTCCGCACCATCCTTAGGAACGTTCGGGTGCTGGCGATCGATAACGTAGTCGACGATACGAGCAAGGACGAAAAAGCGAACGTAATTGGAAAGACGGCCACGCTCGAGTTGGATCCTTCGCAGGCGGAATTCCTGACCGCGGCGCAAGCGACGGGTACGATTTCGCTTTCGCTCCGCTCCGTGGCGGATAATAACGATTACAGCCAACAGGACAGGCAGACCATCCGTATCATCCGTGCCGGCCGTACCGAAATCGTGACACATTAACAGGTCCAGTATGCAAACCGTCGTCACCACTAAGCCCACGCAGGACAATAATGCGATGACGAGCTTGGCTTCCAAGCCGTCGCCGGAGCTGCTGCCCAAGCCGTCGGCGGCTCTGCCATTCAGAACCTCGGTGGCTTTGCCATCGGAAAATCCGGTTGTCCGAGGCGTCGAGATACTCAGGATTCCGCAGATCACGATTCACGTCTTTTGCGATACGCCCGCCATCGTCGGTGCGATGGAGCGAACCCTCGCCGACCGCCGCATGTCGCGAGCGAATGCGAAACTACATCCCGGCGGAATCGTTGCAGCAACTGATATGTACCGGCATTCAGCATCGCCGAACCTGGTTATCGTCGAAAGCCGGGCGGCAGTCGCCGACCTCTATGCACAACTCGATTCTCTCGCGGACGTTTGCGCATCCGGCACCAAGGTGATCGTGATCGGATACACCAATGATGTCGCGATCTACCGCGAACTCCTGCTCAGGGGGGTGAGCGAATACGCCGTGGCGCCGGTCGACCCGCTCTCAATGATCGCCATCATCTCGCGGCTTTATCGGGACGCGGGGGCAAATCGGTTCGGGCGCAGCTTGGCTTTCATCGGGGCAAGCGGAGGCGTTGGCTCGTCGACCATCGCACAGAACGTTGCCTCAACGATCGCGCGGTCTTATAGCTGCGATGTTATTCTGGCGGATTTGGATCTGCCGTTTGGAACCGCGAGTCTCGGGTTCGACCTAAATCCTACTGATGGCATTGCGCAAGCCCTCAAAGACAGCAGTCGTTTCGACGACATGTTACTGGAGCGTTTGCTGACGAAATGTGAGGATCATCTTCAGGTGCTCATGGCTCCGGCCACTTTGGAACAATCCTACGATCTAGAGGAGGATGCCTTCGATCGCGTGCTGGACGTTGCTCAAGCTAATGTTCCTTTTGTAATATTGGATCTACCCCATATCTGGACCGCATGGACGAAGAAGACGCTGCTCGCCGCCGACGAAGTGGTAATTACCGCGCTGCCGAACCTCGCCAGTCTCCGGAACGCCAAAAGTCTGGTCGATCTGCTGAAGCAAGCGCGTCCTAACGATGCGCCTCCAAAGCTCGTGCTCAATCAAATTGGCATGCCGAAGCGCTCGGAAATCAGACCCGATAAATTCGCGGGTGCGCTCCATATCGAGCCGATCGCTTGCATCCCCTTCGACCCGTCGGTCAGCACTGCCGCCAACAACGGTCAGATGATCGCGGACGTATCGCCGAAATCGGCGGTTTCCAGGAGCTTCGCCAAGATCGCGGAAACGGTCAGCGGGCGCAGAATGGAAAACAGCCGAAAGAATGGCTTCGGCTTGCTGAGCCGACTGTGGCATCGCCACTAGGCCATTCAGACTAATACGCGACCCTGAAACTAGTCGAACTTCGTTATAAATTCTTCTGCCGCGCATCTTGCGACCGGTACGGCACAACGCCCAACGGCTCAGCTCAGCCCATGTGTGCCCGATCACGCTTACACCTGCTGAGCCGCGAATCTCATCCAATAAGCGATTCTACCAACCGCGGTTCCGATTTTCTGAATCAGCAAAAATAGGTCTTAGGCCATTTAGCTGAATGGATTCAATCGCGCTGTCATTGTATCAATTTCTACAGACGGAAATTATAGCACCGTCTGTGGTTTAACAACATAGGATCTAATGTCATGAAAACCCTCGTCTCCCGTTTCGTCAATGACCAATCCGGCGTCACCGCCATTGAGTATGGTCTGATCGCCGCTCTCATCGCCGTCGTGATCATCGCTTCGGTTACGATCGTCGGTACGAATCTTGGACTCGTGTTCACTGCTGTTTCGACGGCGCTCAGCACCGCGCTTGGTGGTTAATTCAACCTCGTCCGAGGCGGAATGACGAGGGTCCGACTGCCAACGAGAGCGCTGCGGCTGGCTGCGTGAGCAGCCAGCCGCACTACAGTCGGCCCACCGCGTGATTAGTCTGCCGCGTGATACCGTCATGTGGTTCGGCAACGCGAGCTCTGCGGCCTGACGAAGCTCCGCAAGTTTCAGAACGCTGCGGCATCGCGTTGCGCGGGGCATCGTCTCAACAGATCAATCAGAAGAGCCCGTCAATGTTTGGCAGGAGAGATGTATTTGAGGACAAGCTGGTCGAGCGGTCGAAGCGCGACGCAGCGCCGTCCAAGCCGCCAGCGCTGGCTCAGAAAAAGCTGCAGGTGGTCAACGGCAGGTCCTCGCACGCCGCGGCGCCGATCGAGCAGCCGTACGAGATCAAGAGCAACGAATATTATGAGATCAAGCAGCAGGTCTTCAACGCTCTGATCGAAATCATCGACGTGTCCCAGCTAACAAAAATGGATGCCGATAAGGCGCGCGTTGAGATTCGCGACGTGGTCAACGAGATCGTCGTAGTCAAGAAGGTCGCCATGTCGGCGGCCGAGCGTCAAGAGCTACTCGAAGACATCTGCAACGATGTCCTCGGTTACGGCCCGCTGGAGCCGCTCCTCGCCCGCGATGATATCGCGGACATCATGGTGAACGGCAGCAATAAAATTTTCATTGAAGTGAAGGGCAAGGTCCGCGAGACCAACATCCGCTTCCGCGATCACCCGCAACTTCTTAATGTATGTCAGCGAATCGTAAGCCAAATAGGCCGTCGCGTCGACGAGTCATCCCCGATTTGCGATGCGCGGCTCCCAGATGGCTCGCGCGTCAACGTGATCGTGCCACCCCTCGCGGTCGACGGCGCCGCGCTTACCATCCGCAAGTTCAAGAGGGACAAGCTCACTCTCGATCAACTAATTGAACTCGGCGCGATCTCTCCGGCGGGCGCGGAGATCCTCAGGATTATCGGTCGGGTGCGCTGCAACGTCCTAATCTCGGGCGGTACCGGCTCCGGCAAGACGACGCTGCTCAACTGCTTAACCCGTTATATCGATGCGGACGAGCGCGTGGTCACCTGCGAGGACGCGGCCGAGCTCCAGCTCCAGCAACCGCACGTCGTACGTCTGGAGACTCGTCCTCCCAACCTCGAAGGCGAGGGCGAGATCACTATGCGTGCTCTTGTGCGGAACTGCCTGCGCATGCGGCCCGAGCGCATCATCGTCGGCGAGGTTCGCGGTACCGAGGCGTTCGACCTTCTGCAGGCCATGAACACCGGCCATGACGGCTCGATGGGAACACTGCATTCCAATAGTCCGCGCGACGCGCTGTCGCGTCTGGAATCGATGATCATGATGGCTGGATTCACGCTGCCGTCGAAAACAATTCGAGAAATGATCTGCGGTTCCATCGACGTTATCGTCCAAACGCAGCGTCTGCGCGACGGGTCACGCCGGATTACTTTCATTACCGAGGTCCTTGGCATGGAGGGAGATGTCGTGACCACGCAGGACCTTCTCGTCTACGACATCCACGGGGAAGACCGTAACGGCATGTTGACTGGCACGCATCGCAGCACGGGGATTGGGCGTCCTCGTTTCTGGGAGCGCGCTCAATACTACGGCGAGGAGAGCCGGCTCGCCGCCGCTCTTGATGCGGCAGGAATTCCTAAGCACGATGAATCGCCCTGAACGAACAATGTACTTGAACGATGAACTCGTATGCACCATTTTTGGTTTTCCTGCTGTGCACGTCCAGCGTGCTATGCTTGTTGCTGACCATTTTCTATCCGCGGTTTGTAGCAGGCTACCCGTTCAATCGCCGACTTGAACTTATTTCGGCCGCGGGCAATGCGGCAAAGCTACGGGGAAACGGCGAGACTAGCCGAAAGCGCTCGGTCGAGGAGACGCTGCGCGAGGCCGAGGAGCGAGCAGCGGCGAGCGCAAAGAAGGCCAAGCCGTCACTCGCGGCCCGTCTGCGCCAAGCCCAGCTCAATTGGAGCAAAAGCACCTACTACCTGGTATGCGTGATCAGTGGGCTCGCCACCTTTCTTGTCATTCTTGGCACCACCGGGCTGGACAAGTTGCCGGCGCTCGCGTTCAGCATATCTGCAGGCCTCCTGCTCCCGCATCTGTACGTGAACTTCAGGCTGCGCCGTCGCTTCAAGCGTTTCACCGCCGAACTCCCCGACGCCGTGGATATCGTCGTACGCGGCGTCAAAGTCGGTCTGCCATTGGTGGCATGTTTTAAGATCGTTGCAACGGAAGCGCATAGCCCGGTGAAAGAAGAGTTCAAGCTGATCGTGGAGGATCAGACGTTGGGTATGCCTCTGGGTGACGCCACCGACCGGTTGCCCGACCGCGTCCCGATTGCGGAAGCTCGCTTCTTTGCAATCGTGATCGCCATGCAGAGCCGCACCGGCGGAAGTCTGTCCGAGGCTCTCGCCAACCTGTCCAAGGTGCTGCGTGACCGCCAAAAGATGCGGCAGAAAGTGAAGGCGCTGAGTGCAGAGTCGAAAGCTTCCGCTGCTATCATCGGAGCAATACCGGTCTTCGTCGCTGCGGCCCTGTTCGTGACCACCCCTGCCTATATCGCGCTCCTCTTCACTACCCATACCGGCAATATCGTTCTGGCGGTTTGCGCCGTTTGGATGATGATTGGAGCTATGGTGATGCGCCGAATGATCAACTTCGATATTTGAGGCCGCCATGCTCATCAGCGCGATAAGCGGTAATATTGACCTTATCATCGCAACCATGGCGGCGATTTCAGTCTTTTTCTCAAGCATCGTAGTCGCCTGGCCGTATCTCATGCCAGACACTCTTGGCGCGCGCATGCGCCAAGTGAGTGGCGAGCGCGAGGCCATCCGGATTCGCGAACGCACCAAGTTGCAGGGCAACGAGCGGTTATCGCTCAAGACCGAACCAAAGAAGATCTTCAAGGACATTCTGAGTCGCTTGAACCTTGCGGAGCAGCTCAACGACACCGCTATGGTGCAGAAGCTGCGGATGGCCGGCTATCGTGGCCAGGGGCCGGTCGTGACATTCGTCGCGGCGCGGGTGATCATGCCTGGTTTGCTGTTCATCGTCGCTGCGTTCTACGTTTTCGTCGTGCTGAAGCTGGACTATCCGTTCTTTGTGAAGCTCAGCCCCGTCCTGACTGCAGCCCTGCTAGGTTATTACGTACCGGGGATATACGTAAAGAATAGAGCCGGCAAGCGGCAGGCGGCAATTCGCCGAGCTTGGCCTGACGCCCTCGACCTTCTGTTGATCTGCGTCGAATCTGGGATGGGACTCGAAAGCGCGTTCGCGAGAGTCTCGGATGAAATTGGCGCGCAATGTCCGGAACTCGCGCAGGAGCTCGGTCTGACCACCGCGGAGCTCTCCTATTTGCCGGATCGTCGCAAAGCGTACCAAAACCTTGCGGAGCGCACGGGCCTCGATGCGGTCAAGGCTTTGGTCATTACCCTCGGGCAGTCCGAAAAATACGGAACTTCCCTTGGCCAGTCGCTGCGCGTCCTGGCGCAGGAGAGCCGAGACCAGCGCATGAGCGCAGCCGAGAAGAAGGCGGCCGCGTTGCCGCCGAAGCTCACCGTTCCGATGGTCCTGTTCTTCCTGCCGGTTCTATTCGCCATCATCATCACCCCGGCAGCGATCCAGATTGGGCATGTACGTGCCGAACATGGCCCTGTCTTGCGCCAATGATGGCGCCGCCCATGTGCGTTCGCGGGAACGGATTGTGCCGAATGGAACCGGTCGCTGTTTTCGAAGATCTGCACGCGACGCTTTGCCTGCAGGCACGAACTCCGTGGGGAGCCGAATTAAAGCGATCGGCGGGCGACAGTTTAACCGCGTTGCACATTGCCAGTGCGCGATAATCGAAAGAACCGACTGTGAACAGCAAACAATGCCGCGATGAAGAAAAGGTTCAGGAGCCGGTCGGACGCGTCCTCTCTATCCACGGCTCGGAGGCGCGGATCGGGCTGTTTGACGGTATTCTTCACCCGACGTCGAACGAGGACAATACGACTGCCACGGTGGGAAAGTTCCTCGGGATTCGGAGGGGCCAATCGCTCCTCGTTGGCATCATCAACGAGGTCTCCATGGAGGTTCCACTCCCGGCCCGGGAGGACGGCTATGGCGCAGCCGCTAGCGTCGATCTGGTCGGGGAGATCAGAAACGACGATTATTCCGGTAATACGCATTTCCATCGCGGTGTCACGCAATATCCGGAGATTGGAGATCCCGCCACTCACATGGGTACGCACGAGCTGCGGACGATTTACGAGGTCGAAGGATCTGTTGCGATCGAGGTCGGGTATCTTAAGCAAGATGCGACGATCGCAGCCCGCATCAACGTGAATGAAATGATGAACAAGCATTTCGCGATCGTCGGCAGCACCGGCGTGGGTAAATCCAGCGGTGTCGCACTCATCCTGCAAAAGATCCTGTTGGCTCGGTCGGACTTGCGAATATTTCTGCTCGATGGCCACAATGAATATGGCCACTCCTTCGGCGACAGCGCATTGGTCGTCAATCTAGCCAATCTCAAGCTGCCATTTTGGTTGTTCACTTTTGAAGAACTGCTCGAGGTCATCTATGCCGGTCGACCGGGCAACGATGAAGAAGTCGAGATCCTCGCCGAACTCATTCCGCTGGCGAAGGGCCTCTACTACGAATCCACGAAGCAACTGATGGCCAGGCGAACTGATCCGAAGAGAGGTTATACCATCGATACACCGGTACCTTATCGGCTGCAGGATTTATTCGCTCTGATCGATGAGAGAATGGGCAAGCTTGAGAACCGCTCTTCGCGGATGAACTATCGTCGGCTGATGACGCGCATCGAAACGGTCAGCAACGACCCGCGCTACGCCTTCATGTTCGCGAATGCCAATGTCGGCGGCGACACGATGGCGGACATTCTGCGCCACCTATTCAGATGGCAACCCGACGGCAAGCCTATGACCATCATGCAGCTGGCTGGGTTTCCGTCCGAGGTCGTAGATGTAGTGGTTTCGGTTCTGTGCCGAATGGCCTTCGACTTCGGTCTTTGGAGCGATGGCGCTAGCGAACTGCTGTTCGTCTGCGAGGAGGCCCACCGCTACGTTTCGGCCGACCGATCCATGGGGTTTCAACCGGCGCGGAGAGCGGTCTCCCGGATCGCGAAGGAAGGGCGCAGCCACGGTATTTTTCTCGGCCTGATCACTCAGCGTCCTGCGGAGATCGATGCGACGATTATTTCGCAGTGCAGCACGCTGTTTGCCATGCGTATGGGAAATGAACGGGACCAGCAGCTTATCGAAGCGGCTGTTTCGGATACTGCGGCAAACCTGCTTCGGCTTCTGCCGTCTCTGGGTAGCCGCGAGGTCCTTGCCTTCGGAGCGGGAGTGGCCCTGCCCACGCAGTTCACGTTTTCTCGACTGGCAGAGCATCTCATTCCGAGCAACGAGGCCACGAGCGGTGAGCGTTTGCAGGCCAGACTGGATGATCGATTGATCGACTTGGTGATCGAGAGATGGCGTGGAGCAATGACCAACAAGCAATCGTTGAAAGAGGCCGGCTAGAGTCGGTTGAGCCGTGGCATCAGCAAGATTGAGCCCGGCGAGCTGCTGCCATGCGATGACGCGACGTTGGCATGTCCGCACTGACCGCCCCGCCAAACCGGCGGGAACGGCACTCGGCCCGGCGGTTTGGCCTATAGCTATGCCCCGCTCGCCGTAAATGGGCCGACGAACCGTTCTCATAATTTTCTGACGATCCAAAGCGTGCCGTTGACGCGATCTCGTCTAGCCAGTTCGGCTTAGGCCATACAGCCGAATGACATTCTGATCGATGCCTATTATAAAAATACCTACTACGTAGCTCTAATAAGATTCCCACTCGTGGGTACGCCGGACGTGATGTTGCAAAATGGTTGCTGGTCGAGTGACGAAAACAAACCTGCTTGTGAGGCTGTGGTCCGACGAAAGCGGAGCGTCAGCGATCGAACTGGCGCTGCTCACGACGTTCCTGCTCGTGCCCTTGTTGCTGGGCGGGACGGAGCTCGGCAGGCGGGCCTGGACGAAGTCCCAAATCGACAATGCAGCGCGCGCTGGCACTGAATATGCGTTCAGTCACGTAAGGACCAGCAACTGCGCCATCAGCAGTGCCGACAGTACTAAAATCAATAATGCCGTAGCGGATGCTACATCGTTGACCGTGACGGCGACCTCAAGCGCCTATTGCGGCTGCCCCACCTCGAGCGGCGTGACCGTACAGGCGGACGGGAGTACATGCTCCGATGGCATGGCGGCGGGAGATTACGTAACGGTGAACGCCACGATGACCTACACACCATTATTCAGCGGGTGCAAATGGAAGGACGCCCCATTGGGTTTCTGCTCGATCGTCCCTCTATCTTCGATAACGACAGCTCGATTGAACTGATCTGCAGATGAGAACCCGCTTGCATTCGCTCGGTGGCTTCTGCCGCGATATCGCCGGTTCGGCGGCGGTGGAATTCGCATTGACCGCGCCGATCCTGATCCTATTGCTGTTCGGAATCATTGAAACCGGGAGGGCACTGTGGGCGAAAAACTCGCTCCAATATGCGGTTGAGCGGGCCGCGCGATGCGGCTCCGTATATTATACATGCAATGGAGCTGGCCTCAGCTCTTGCGGCGTCTGCGTGAGCGATGCTGCGACCAAGGCCTACGCAGTGACACAAGTCTACGACCAACCAATCAGCTCAGACGCTTTCACAATAACCCATCCGGTCGACGCCAACGGGTATCCGAGCTTATGCGTCGCGGGCTCTTGGACGTTCACGCCTTGGTTCCAAAGTTTAACTAAGTTGCCGATCGTTCGAAATGTAGTAGTGATGCCTCCCATTACCTTGGCCGGCACATCATGCCGATCCAACATGCAGCTTCCGGAGTAGCGCGCATGATCAAAACTGGAAAACGTCAAGCAGGATGCGGCTCGAACTGGTTCGAGAGCTCCGCGTATGATTGGACGACCCGACTGGCGATCGTGGTGGTATTTACGTTGCTTATACTTGGCAGCGTGAATGGGATCATCCAGACTGCGGTTAACTGGAAACATGAAGCGCTCGATCATACTTTGTTGAACATGGCGGCACGCGTTTCCATTACCCTGTTTTTGGCCCTGATGACGGTGACGACGTTGACCCGCCTTCCACCGATACGCAAAGCCGCAGGGATAGAACCGCGCATTTCGGCTTTGCTTGGGACTTTTTTTCTGAATATCTTGGCCACGCTGCCACGGGCAGAGTTAGCGCCGATTTCGCTGGCGATCTCGAGCGTGCTTGTGATCGCGGGAATGGCGGCATCCTTTATGGTGCTGCGCTGGCTTGGCAAGGCGTTCAGCATCATGGCGGAGGCCAGGCAGCTGATTACGCACGGCCCCTACGCATTTGTGCGCCACCCGCTCTATATCTGCGAAGAAATTGCCGCGATCGGGATCTTCATGCAGTTCAGATCGCCTGTAGCGCTAATCATATTAATGGCGCACGCTTTCTTCCAGTTCCGTCGCATGCTGAATGAAGAAAGAATTTTGAAGACGACCTTCGCGGAATACGAAAGTTACGCTGAGCGAACTCCACGCCTGATCCCGCGTAGGTGGGTTGGCTGGATCCCAACCGGTACCCCTGCCGAGGTAGCTCGTTGAATCGAAGGCTTTTGAGCTGATAGCCTCTGCAACAACCTAGCGCGCAGCGCGCTCCACGGTTGGATTGCGAATTTGTGGTGATGATGCCAGCTGTGGACAGGCAGATCGCCTTGCGCGGTAATTTGTAACTCCGCAGGGCGGTCCCGGCCTACAAGGCCACTAATGATATTCAAAAAAGAGGCCGCCAACCGGGGCGGCCTCATTACTCCGCAGCCACGCGGATCAGACACAGTGTGGTTCTTATTTAAGCTGTGTCGAGATGCTCGTAAACGTCGCATTAAGTTGGGTGCCCACGCCATTGACCACGGCAATGATCGCGACGGAAATTCCAGCGGCGATCAATCCGTATTCGATGGCGGTAGCGCCCGCGTCATTCTTCAAGAAACGCAGAACAAGCTTGCTCATGAGACTATTCCAGTGTTGCCCTCAACCCCACTATTCACGCGAAATTTATATCCAGTTGGACGTTACACGCGCCCTAAGTAATTGGGTTAATTTTTACCGAATATGCCCATTGTCGTGCTCTCTTGCCAATTCCGTCTTGCGTCTGCGCCAAGGTGCCCCCACCTTTCACAGCGCAGGCATGGCAATGAGCTTATGAGCGCTTCCGGCGTCTGCAGTCTACACGGCCAAATCTTCTGTCCGACATCAGTGAACGGGTCTCGACCCCGGGCCAACCCTTGTCGCTGTAGAGCGGCGCGATCTCGCCATCGAGCCACTCCCAGTCGAGCTTGCCTGCGAGCTGCACCAGCTCGTGCTTCATGTTGATGATCTGCTCGAGCCTGGCCCGGAACAGATCGCCTGATCCCATTATCGCGTGTTGCTTCGGCCGCATCGTCCCCTCCGATGCAGCCAAGGAATCATGGTTCGCGCAGAAAGAAAATTGAAAAACGAAATTGCAAGGTTCGGGGGCATCAAGCGGCAAAACCTTGCAAACTCAATCCTGCGTGTTCGCCAAAAAACAGATTCACGATCAATGGGCTAACCGTTGTTCCCCGACGACTAGCCCGGATTATTCACGATAGAAATGTCGAGGAGTTGGTACACCCCATGAATACGATGTTTTTCGTAACATGCCGCGAGGCCGCATTGCCACTGACT
>Ga0208355_1000298_pt1 | contig 23531 bp, 24 predicted proteins | sample NGESurdeep072012_6_FD_184458 | JGI IMG/M metagenome (GOLD analysis project Ga0208355, IMG submission 184458) | Arctic peat soil microbial communities from Barrow, Alaska - NGEE Surface sample 210-3 deep-072012 (SPAdes) | ecosystem: Environmental > Terrestrial > Soil > Wetlands > Peat ... | reverse complement strand
TTTGACTTCATTTAACGACTTCGGCCTCGTAGAGCCGATCACCCGCGCTCTCGTGGATGAAAAATACGTCACTCCCACTCCGATCCAAGCCCAGACCATCCCACTCGCCATGCAAGGCCGCGATGTCATCGGCATTGCGCAGACCGGAACGGGCAAGACCGCGGCCTTCGCGCTGCCGATCCTGCATCATCTCCATACCAAGCGCCTGCGGCCAGAACGTAAAGCCTGCCGCGTATTGGTACTCTCGCCGACGCGCGAATTGTCCGGCCAGATCGCCGAAAGCTTCCGCGCTTATGGGCGGCACATTCGCCCGCTCGCGATCGAACTTGCCATCGGCGGCGTGCCGATCAACCGGCAGGTCCGCGGGCTCTCGCACGGCGCCGAAGTACTGGTGGCCACGCCCGGCCGCCTGCTCGATCTCGTGCATCAGCGCGCGCTGCGTCTCGACCAGGTCGAGATTCTGGTGCTCGACGAAGCCGACCGCATGCTCGACATGGGCTTCATCAATGACATCCGCAAGATCGTCGCCATGCTGCGCAAGGAACGGCAGACGCTGTTCTTCTCCGCCACCATGCCGCAGGAAATTACCAAGCTCGCCGACCAGATGCTGCGCGATCCCGCCCGTGTGGCGGTGACGCCGCAAGCATCGACGGTCGAGCGCGTCGAGCAGCGCGTTATCCTGACCGACAAGGCATCGAAGCCGGCGCTGCTGGCCGAGATCCTCAAGAGCGAGCCGGTGGAGCGCGTGCTGGTATTCACGCGCACCAAGCATGGCGCCGACAAGGTGGTGCGCAGCCTGGAAAAGGCCGGGTTTCTCGCCGAGGCGATCCACGGCAACAAGTCGCAGCCCCAGCGCGAGCGCGTGCTCGCCGCCTTCCGTGACGGCAAGCTGCGGACGCTGATCGCGACCGATATCGCCGCCCGCGGCATCGACGTCGACGGCGTCAGCCACGTGATCAATTTCGATCTGCCGAACATCCCCGAGAGCTATGTCCACCGCATCGGCCGCACCGCGCGCGCCGGCGCCGACGGCATCGCGATCTCGTTCTGCGATCACGAGGAAGCATCCTTCCTGCGCGATATCGAGCGCCTGATTCGGATGTCGATTCCCTCGACCAACCGGCGCACCGGCGGGCGGCCCAACCCGGCCCCGCAACATACGGAGAACCGCAATGGCGGCCGGCCGCAACGCGGCAACCGCCAGCAGCGTGGCAACGGTGGCGGCAATGGCCAGCACGCCGGCAACGGCCACCGCTCCCATAATAATGGCGGCAACGGCCACCAAGGCCGCCCGAGCCAGAATGGCCACCAAGCGGCCCCCCGGCATGAAGCTACGGCGGGGGAGCCAAGCGACATTGGAACTGTTACATTCCTCCAGCGCTCGGGCGAGCCGCGCCGCAACGCTGGCCACCGCGCGCCGCGCTAGTGCATGATCCCGAAAAGTGGAATCCGGTTTTCGGATAAGATCATGCGCCAAGCAAATAGCTGACCGGGAGACGACTGGATGGCGAAGGAAGAACTGCTGGAGTTCGACGGCACCGTGACCGAGGTTCTGCCGGACGGAAATTTCCGGGTGAAGCTCGACAACGAACATGAGGTGCTGGCCTATACCGCCGGGAAGATGCGCAAGTTCCGCATCCGCACCGGCGTCGGCGACCGCGTGATCGTGGAAATGTCGCCCTATGACTTGCAGCGCGGACGCATCAGCTTCCGCCACAAGGGCGATGCTCCTTCCCCCAATCCCCAGCAACGCCGGCCGAATTTCCGCCGCCGTTAAAGATCAAAGTGTCCCGGCCGGGCTGGCCGGGACATTTGTTTGCTACCCCGGGGGCACGCGTAACGATCGCTCTGGAGTACCAGGCGTGCCAATGACAACCGCTTCCATTCTGCGTCTCGCGCTGGCGATCATCCTCGCCGGCGCACTCGGCTCCGCCGCCGCTCAAGTGGGCGCTCAAGAGACCGCCAAAGAGACCGCCAAAGAAGCCGCCCAAGGGCAACCGGTCCGCGCCGAACAGCGCGACACCGGCAAAGGCGTGCTGCGGCTGCTGCCGGCCGATGCCGTCACCGAACATTCCATCGCGACCGGCAAAAGCAAGCTCGCCTATACGGCGACCGCCGGCACACTGGCGTTCTACGACCAATCCGGCGAGCGCAGCGCCGCCGTGTTCTATACGGCCTATGTGGCCAAGGGCGGGGCGGCGAACCGGCCGCTGACCTTCGTGTTCAACGGCGGACCCGGCGCTGCTTCGGCATTCCTGCATCTCGGTCTGGTCGGGCCCAGGATTTTGGATTTCGGGCCGGACAGCCGCGACGCGACGCGGGCCGAGCTGCGCGACAATCCCGACACATGGCTGTCGTTCACCGACCTGGTGCTGGTCGACCCGATCGGCACCGGCTGGAGCCGCGCGGTCAAGCCGGACGACGCCAAGAACTTCTGGAGCGTTCGCAGCGACGCCGACGCCATGGCGAAAGCGATCGCGCTCTACGTCGCCAAGAGCAACCGCGCCGGCTCGCCGAAATATCTGTTCGGCGAAAGCTATGGTGGCTTCCGCGCCGCCAAAGTGGCGCGCGCGCTGCAACGCGACCAGGGCATCGCGGTCTCCGGCATCGTGATGCTGTCACCGCTGCTGGAAGGATGGCTCACCTTCGGCGATGACGGTTCCGCGCTGCGCGCGGCGCTGCAATTGCCGGCGCTGGCGGCCGCCGAGCTCGAGCGTAAAAACGCCTTCAGCCGCGAGGCGCTGGCCGCGGCGGAAAAATTCGCCATGACCGACTATCTGGTGACGCTGACGGCGGCACCGCTGCAGGACGACGCCGGCCAGGCATTCTACCAACGGGTAGCGCAAATCACCGGACTGCCGGTGGACGTGGTGAAGCAGCAGCGCGGATTCGTGTCAGGCGCCTACGTGAAGAGCCTGCGCGCGGGCGACGGCAAGATCGTCAGCCGCTACGATGCGACCTTCGCGGTCGACGATCCGTTCCCGGAGCAACGCTCGTCGCGCGGCGGCGATCCCATCCTCGACAGCATCACGCGCGCTTACGGCGGCGCGATGGCCGCGTATGCGCGCAACGAGCTCGGCTTCAAGACTGAGATGACCTATGCGCTGCTCTCGTCAGACGTCACCGGCCATTGGGACTGGCACGGCGGCCGGCTGCAGGCCAGCGCGGAAGACGATCTTCGCGTGCTGCTGGCCTTCAGCCCGTCATTTCGCCTGCTGATCGCGCATGGGCTTTCCGATATGGTCACGCCCTACCCGATGACTCGCTACGTGCTCGACCATTTGCCACCGATCGGCCCGCCCGGACGCGTGCAGCTCAAGCTCTATCGCGGCGGGCACATGGTTTATCTCGACCCGCAGTCGCGCAAGGCATTCAGCACCGACGCCGGAGCGTTTTATCGCGGCGGCGAATAAGTCATGCGCTAGCCGCCGTCGAATTCCAGCACGTCAAATCCCACGTGCCGGTCGACGACGTAAATGAGTCCGCGCGCATCGAGCATCACGTCGTTGCTTTGCGGCGCACTCCGGCCACCCACCGGCTCCGGAATGAAATAGCCAACCTCGCGCGGCGCCGATGGATCGGCCACATCGATGATGCGAAGCCCGGCGCTGAACCACACCGCGTGCACCAACGTGCCGGTCATCCGCTCGTGGAACTGGTGCGCGCCGAAGCGCGCGCCCGCGTGCGGCTGAACGGCGAATCGAGCTCGCTCACCTCGAACAGCGCCAGCGGCTTCACGTTGCCAAAATCGCTCACGTCATAGATCGACAGGCCGGCATGCGGCCGGCCGCGGCGGGCGTCGGCTTCGCTGGCGCTTTGGGTCTGGTCCTCTTCGTCGATGGCGAGCGCAATACGCTTCGCCCCGATCTTGTTCGGCACCGGCATCACGGTGTGGGTCGGCTCCGGAAACGGCGGATGGTAATTGTACGCCGCCACCGTTTTCGGCTTTGCCAGATCGGACACGTCGACGATGCGGAAGCCGCCGTGCCAGCAGCTCGCCCACATCTCGTTGCCAAATCGCAGCGTGCAGCCGGTGGCGCTTGCCGGACCAGCTCGGCTTTTCGCCGGCGGCGATATTCTGCCCTGGCATCCACCAGCGCGAGACTTCCCTTGGGTGTTTCGGATCGCGCAGATCGTAGATGACCAGGATGTTGCCGTGGAAGCCCTCCATCTCGGTGGAGATGTAGGCGTAACGCTCGTCCATGTCGAAGCGATGCACGCCGATGCCGCCGGTCAACTGGTGGTGGATTAGCGTCGGCTTGGCGGGATTAGCAACGTCGTAGATGCGGAAGCCGCCATTGCGATAGGGCTGCTGTTCGGCCGCTTCGATCGCGACGATATCGGCCTCGGTCACGTTCAGCCGCTGCGCCAGCTCAGGCCGCGTCGGCTCGCGGCCAAGCGCCTCGCGCAGCTCGCGGCGCGCCGTCCGATCGGGGTCGGATTGCGTTCGTGGTTGACCACCATCAGATCGCCGGCCACGCGCACCTTGTGGCTGTGCGAGGCGGGATCGTCGAGCGTGACAGTCGCCAGCAGGCGCGGATTAGCCGGATCGGCGATGTCGACAATCGAGGTGCCGAGATTCTGCTTGTTCGGGATGTGCCCGACATAGGCGTAGTGACCGGCGACGGTGACTTGGCCGGCGCCGGGCAGATCGAGATGGCCCAGGCGGCCGCACATTGCGGGCGAGCGCGCCGTTCGGCCGATCGATTTTGCTCATCGAAAGAGTCCGATCTTGCGCATGATCTTTTCCGAAAACCGGTTCCCACTTTTCGGGATCATGCGCTATTGATCCACGCTGGCGCCGGAGGCCTTCACGATCGCCGTCCATTTCGGAATTTCGGCCTTGATATAGGCTCTGAATTGCTCCGGCGTGTCGCCGACGATATCGACACCCAGCCTACCGAGCGAAGCCTGCACGCCCGGATCCTGCAGCGCCTTGATGGCCGCGGCGTGCAGCGTAGCGATTACCTGCGGCGGCGTGCCGGCGGGCGCAACCAGCCCGTGCCAGGTGCTGGCCTCGAAGCCTTTCAGGCCGGCCTCATCCACGGTCGGAAGACCGGGCAGGATCTGCGTGCGTTTGAGCGTGGTCACCGCCAGCGCGCGCACCTTGCCATTGTTGATGTGGCCGACCACGGAGGCGGCGGTGGCGAACATCATCTGCACGTGGCCGGCGATCACGTCCTGCAATGCGGGCGCGGCGCCCTTGTAGGGCACGTGCACGATATTGACATGGGCCTCCGACTTGAACAATTCGCCGGCGAGATGCGCCGCCGCGCCGTAGCCGGACGAGGCGAAATTGATCTTGCCGGGTTGCGCCTTGGCGAGCGCGATCAGCTCCATCAGCGAATGCGCCGGGACACTCGGATTGACCACCAGGATGTTGGCTTGCGTGCCGATCAGCGTGATCGGGATGAAGTATTTTTGCGGGCTGTAGTTGAGATGCTTGTACAGGCTCTCATTGGTGGCGAGGATGCTGTTGTTGCCCATCAACAGCGTGTAGCCGTCGCCGTTTGCGCTGCAGATGAGCAAAGCGAAGCCGATTGGTAAGTTTTGGCTCTTATCTGTGGCGTCGGATCGGAGAATCGAATCTCAAAGGAGAGATCCATGGTCGGCGCGTGTAGCCTGATAAGCGTTGTGCTTGGCGCAACCCTCGCTTATGTGGCTGACCGTTTTCCCGCGCATGTGGAGGCGCTCGAAACGAGCGCCGGCGCATTGTTGATCGGTGGGCTGGCGCTGCTGGGCTCCGCCTTGCCGACAAGGCTCTAGGCTAAATTCAAGATCGAATTATATGCGCGGCGCCCTTTGCGTTCGGGGCGCCTACGCGGCAGCTCCGGAAGCGAGATGGATCCGGGCGCTCCGTCGAGCGTATGGAGAAAGGCGATAAGATCGGCTTTCTCGTCCTTGCTCAATCCGAGCGGAAAAATCCGGTCCGAACGGCTTGGCCTGTCGATGCCGCCGCGATCGTAAAGATCGATGACCGCCTCGAGCGTCGCAATCGATCCGTCGTGCATATACGGCGCGCGGCGCGCGACGTCACGCAGGGTCGGCGTCTTGAACGCATAGCGAAGCTTGAGCGAAGTCGGAAACAAGCGGCCGCGTCCAAGATCGTCTTTCTTGGCGGTCCCGATATCGTGAAACGAAGCATCGGTGAAGGTCCAGCCGCTGTGACAAGACGAGCAATGCGCGTTGCCATTGAACAGATCGAATCCGCGTTTCGCCGCCGCGCTGATCGCCGTCTCGTCGCCCTTGATCCAGCGGTCGAACGGCGTCTCGACCGATATGATTGAGCGTTCGAATGTCGCTAGTGCCAATTCAACGTTTCGCCGCGTGATTTCGGCCTTGCCGAACGCGCTGCCGAAGGCCTCGTTATAGCCGGCGATTGCTGAAAGCCGCTCGATCAGAATCTTTTCCGGCAAATTCATGATGCCAGCCGCGGTGATCGGCCCGAATGCGACCGCCTCGAGACCGCGGAAATGGCCGTCCCAACCGAGCTTTGGTATCCAGGCGATGTTCAGCAGCGTCGGCGTACGCACCAGCATCGTTGCTTCCCCGATTCCTCGCGGCTGGCCATCCGACCAAGAGAGCGCGGGGTTATGACAAGTCGCGCACGACCGGACCCGGGATCCGGAGAGAATGGGATCGAAAAACAACATCTGCCCGAGCTTGGATTTAGCCTCCGAGTAGGAATTGCTTTCGGGGAACGGGATTTCTACCGGGCGCCGGTATTGCTCCTGCCAGTAAGCGCGATCGTGCCGCGCTTCGCCGGACATCGAAACGCTCGCGCCAAAGAGCACCGCCATGGCGCAGGCCATGCCACCGGCCTTCCAGGTCATAGCGGCTCGATGTGCGTTTCCCATTCGCGCATACAGTTGACCATCGTCGTTGACGATTAGTTAACGAAGACGACGCTACGGGATTTGTGAGTTTCTGGCGGTCCCGAGAGGAGTCGAACCTCCGACCTTCGGTTTAGGAAACTGTTTTTGCTATCAGTATTTCAACGACTTGCGCCCGAATGTTGCAAATGTGTTGCATCCGTTTCCACGCCGCGTAATTTCGATCGCATACACCAGATTCATAGTCTGGTGGGGACCATTGAAATCATTAGTGTTCGTTCCCATAAGCGCGCGAGCTTGCGTCCTTTCTATACTGATTTCTGGCTTTGACGACGCTCGCGTTACCGTAAGAGCGGCGCCAGATTCAGCAGCCGCAGATGGGTTGCGGCCGGATGACCAGACATTGGCAGACGCCGTGGCCAGCTCACGCGTATGAAAAAGAAAAGACCGATCCACGTATCGCAGAGGCAGTGAAAGCAAGGAAGGAGTCCCTAGAGCGATCACGCCATGCAGGTATCATAAAAAGGCGGCAGACCCCGAGCGGTCAGTTCTGCTGATCAAGATCAGGATGAAAGCGGTTTCCCGCCAAAGGTGGCGTGAACACCGCGACCGAGACTTGCGGCGCTATTGGGCGCCGATCTTCCCTTCCTTGACGACGCGGCCCCATTTGACGATTTCGGTCTTGATGTATTCGGCGAACTCATCCGACGTCATCACGACAACGGAGGCGCCCTCGCGGTCGAATTGCGCTTTCAGTTCGGGCGCCTTCAGCGCCGCCTGGGAGGCCTTGTACAATTTCTCGGCGATCGGTGCGGGCAAGCCGGCCGGCGCGACGATCCCCCACCAATTATCGGCTACGTAGCCTGGCACGCCGGCCTCGGCGATGGTCGGTACGTCCGGAAGAACAGAGCTGCGCTTGGCGCCGCCGGTGCCCAGCGCCCTGAGCTGCCCGGATTGAATAAAGGGCGTGGTCTGGACCAGCGAGCTGAAAATGATTTTGACGTGCCCGGCGATTACGTCCTGCATCGCCGGGCCGCCGCCTTTGTACGGCACGTGCACCATGTTGGCGCCGGCCATCAACTTGAACAACTCGCCGCCGAGATGCTGGAAACTACCGACACCGGCCGAGGCGTAGTTGAGCTCGCCAGGCTTTTGCTTGACGAGCGCGAGCAACTCCTTGACCGATTTGACCGGCAGCTCCGGATTGACCACCAGCACGTTCGGCCCGGTCGCAAAAATCGAAATCGGCGTGAAGGATTTGATCGGATCGTATTTGAGCGTGTACAGCGCTGGATTGACCGCATGCGCCAGCGACACGATCAGCAGCGTGTAGCCGTCCGGCGCCGCGTTGACGGCGGCCTCGGTCCCAATCGTGCCGCCGGCCCCACCACGGTTATCGACGTAAACAGTCTGGCCCAATTGCTCGCTGAGTTGTTTGGCAACCAGACGTCCGACGACGTCGTTGCTGCCACCCGGTGGGAACGGAATGATCAGCCGCACCGGCCGGTTCGGATATTCGTCGGCGGCGACGGCCGATGAGAGCGCCAGCAGTAGAGCCACAGCTTTGAACAGCCCTAACAGCACATTCGATATCGAACTCCGATGTTTGACGCCGACGAAATATGAGAACAATTCGACTCTCATGTTTGTGATCCGCATAGAAGTGCTCCTATTTTGGCCGTCTGATAGACTTTTGACCTACGATTATTCTACCGGCACTTTGCGGTCGGGCGCGAGCACGACATCGGTTTCGGGGAGCGCATCGCCGCGCAACACGGCCTTTGCATTCTCCACCGCCCGCGCAACGATTCCGGAAAAATTATCGAGCGTCGCTCCCGCCAAGTGTGACGTGACCACGGTGTTTTCCAGTTCGAGGAGCGGGCTGCCGACTGGCGGCTCGCTCGAAAATACATCGATACCGGCCCCGAAAAGGTGTCCATCTTTCAATGCCACTGCCAGGGCGGTTTCATCGACGAGACCACCACGTGCGCAATTGATCAACACGGCGCCGGATTTCATTGCGTGAATTTGCTCGGCATTGATGATGCCCGCCGTTTGCGGGATCAGCGGCAAGTGCAGCGAAACAATGTCGGCGGCCCTCACGAGTTCGTCGAGATCGACATATTTGGCGTCAAGGCTTTGCTCGACGTCGAGGGAAGCCCGAACCGGATCGTAGTAAAGGATCGTAACCTCGAAACCACGCAGCCGTTTCGCGACTTCTTTCCCAATGGCGCCGAAACCAACCAACCCGACCGTCTTATATTGCAGCTGCCGATGCATGCCGCGGGCATCCTCCTTGCTCCAGATGCCGGCGCGCGTGCGACAATCGATCTGCGGAAGCTGGCGATAGATTGCGAGCATCAGCAGGATCGTATGCTCGGCGACCGGAATGCTGTTGCCGGCATGCAGTCTTGCGACACCAATCCCCTGCTTCCGGCAGACATCGAGGTCGATCCTGTCAACGCCTGCGCCAAGTTTTTGGATGAAGCGAAGCCGCCTCGCCTCACCCAGCAATTCTTTCGGCATGGGGGCGGCCATGACAAACGCGATGTCGGCAGCCCGCAGCGCCGCCGCGCGAGCGGTCAGGGTATTCTCGGCAGTGAATCGTACGGCCCAATTCGCCGGAACGGCTGCCTCGATGGCCGCCTTGATGTGCGGATGAAACGTGTCGAGGACGGCAACCGTAACGTCGGGCATATTCCTATCCAATCTGCAACCGGCTCGCGCGCTTTCATCATACGACAATTAGCCGACCGTCAGAACAATAGTAATGCATGTTGTGAATAGCTGCTATCTTGCGAGCCGTTCGAGCAGTGGTTGGAGGTCGGCGCCACTCCTGTCATGGTGCACCCCGTTACTGGATGGTCCGCTGAATTAATCGGGAGGCTTGACGATGAGCACAACCGTCGAAGTGCTTGCAGCGGCGTTCAAGGACGCCGGCACACCCTTCATTGTGGGGCATCCGGGCGGCGAGTCGGTCGAGCTGATGGAAGCGGCGCGCCAGCGCCAGATGCGGTTTCTCCTGATGAAGCAGGAGGTGGCGGGCGCCATGCTGGCATCGACCTGGGGCGACCTAACCGGCAGCCCTGGAATTTGCCTATCCACGCGCGGCCCCGGGGCCGCCAACATGGTCAACGGCGTGGCACACGCGTTTCTCGACCGCTCGCCCCTCATTGCAATTACCGATTCCTATTCCCGGCCGACCTTTGAGACCGGCCTGCGCCAACGCATCAACCAGCTGGCGATTTACGAGCCGATCGTGAAGTGGAGCACAACGATCGACGCCAAGACCGTGCGGCAACAGGTGCGACGCGCCATGCGCACCGCGACTGCAACACCGCCCGGCCCCGTGCATTTCGAGTTTCCACAGAGCGAGACCACGCGCGAGGCCGGCGATTACGTGTCCGAGCCGCCGCTGATGCCGAATTGGATCGTGCCCGGCCCAGACCGCGCCGATCTCAAGCCGGCGCTGGAAATGCTCAATCGCGCCAAACGGCCGATCCTGATCGCCGGGCTCGGCGTCTATTGGTGCGGTGCGTCCGCCGAATTCGTGAAATTCGCGGAGCGGCTGGGCGCGCCGGTGCTGACCACCACGAAATGCAAGGGCATGATCCCGGAGGATCACCCGCTGCGCGCGGGCTGCATCATCGGCGGGCTGATCGAGCGCAAGCTGGTCATGGAGTCCGACCTGATCGTCACCATCGGTCTCGACGCGGTGGAACTGCAGCCCAAGCCGTGGCCCTATACGCTTCCGGTGCTGGCGCTGTCTTCGATCGCCAGCGTCGACGCCATCGTTCCGGCCGATCCTGAAATCATCGGCGATCTCAAGGCGCTGCTGGCCGGCCTCGCGCAATGGGCGCCGGAGGGAACGAATTGGGGCGAGAAGGCCGCCAAGGCGTTCCGGCTCGAGGTTCGCGACGCGCTCAATACGCCAAGCACCGGCCTATCGCCGCAACGTGCCATGGAAGTCGCGCGCGCGGTGCTGCCGCGCAACACGATCGCCACCTGCGATGCCGGCGCGAGCCGGCTGCTGGTCGTACAGAAATGGGAATCCTACGGACCGCGCGAGTTCCTGACCTCCAATGGGCTCGCCTCCATGGGTTACGCGGTGCCCGGCGCGCTGGCGGCACGCATGGCGTTTCCGGATCGCCCGGTTGTCGCATTCACCGGCGATGGCGGCTTCCTGATGACGGTCGCGGAAATGCAGACGGCGCAGCGCGAGAACCTGCCCATCATCGTGGTTGTGTTCGATGACCGCGAAATCGGCCTCATTCGCGTCAAGCAGGAAATCAAGGGCATTCCGCTGCATGGCGTGCAGCTCGGCGGCGTCGATTGGGAAAAGCTGGCGCAATCCTTCGGCGCCGACGGTGTGTTGGTGGAAACCGAACAAGACTTGAGCAATGCGCTCAGCGCAGCGCTCAAAACCAAAAAGACCACCGTCATCGGCGTGCGGATCGATGCGTCCGGCTATGTGGCCCAGTTCAACGCACTGCGCGAGCTGTAAGCAAAATCAAGATCGAAGCGCATCGCGAATACCGACGGTCCACTTCGATGCCGCGGCCGACAGGAACCCGATATCCGACTGGGTTGTGACGAACTGGCAACCCTTGCGAATGATCTCAACCTGACGCTGAACGTCGCGGTTGCCGCCGCTGCCGGCAAATTTTCCATGCTTGCGGGTGGCGGCAATCAGCCGTTCCTGCGCCGCGACCAGAGCCGGATCGTCGAATTTTCCGGGCTTGCCCATATTGGCAAGAAGATCGTTGCTGCCGAGATGGACCACGTCGACGCCGTCGACTGCCGCAATGGCCTCAACATTTTCCAGACCCTCCACGGTCTCGATCATGCAGACCAAAAGGCAGCTGTCATTGAGTTGCGGGACGCTGGTCGTGAGCGGCACCGATCGATAATCAAAATGCGGGTAGCCGCCGCTGACCGAGCGCTTGCCGATGGGGGAAAACTTGCAGATCTCGACGGCCTTGCGCGCCTGCGCCGCAGTGTTAGCATCGGGATAGACAATGCCCATCACGCCATTGTCGAGCAAGAGCGACACGTTCGGATCGTCGATCCCGCGAACCCGCACCAGCGGCGCGATGCCGCAAGCGAGCGCTGTGCTCGCGATATGACCGATGGTCTCGAGATTGAACAGCGAATGCTGACAATCGATAAAAATAAAGTCGTGCCCGGTCGCCTTGGCAATGCGGGCGACATCGCCGGAACGCCCGAGCCGTACCGGCATTCCAAGCGAAACATCGCCGGCTTGCATGCGCGCCTTCACCGGGTTGACGAGTCTATCCGCGGGCGACGTCATCGACTGAACTCCGATTATTTCTGAAGGCAGGATGTATCAGGCGACGCGGCCGAACGGCTCGCGGCCGGCCAGCGCTTCGAACAATTGCTCGGCGACGAGCAGCGAGCTGCGCGCCTGAGTCTCGAAGGTGCCGCCGCCGGCATGCGGCGTGGCAACGACGGTCGAAAGCCGCATCAGCGGATTGTCGGTGGTTGGCGGCTCGATGTCGAAGACGTCGAGACCCGCGCCGAACAGCCGGCCGGCGGTGATCGCCTGGTACAACGCGTGTTCGTCCACGATCCCGCCGCGCGAGGTATTCACCACCACCGCGGTCGGCTTCATGAGCGCAAGCGCCGCAGCGCCGATCATGCCGTGGCTTTCCGCGGTGAGCGGCAGATGCAGCGTCAGTATGTCGACGTGCGGCAAAAGCTCCGCAAGCGAGGCCGCACGCTGATGCGGAATATCAGGCCAGACGTCGGCCCCCACATAGGGGTCGTAGGCGATGATCCGCGCGTCGAAGGCCGCGTGCCATTTGCGCGCGACCAGCGTTCCGATATTGCCCATGCCGATGACGCCGACGGTCTTTTGCCACGACTCCAGACCGAGGAAGTTTGAACGTTCCACGGCCGCGCCGGAGCGGATTTGACGATCGAACTCCGCCACCCGCCGTGTCACTGCCAGCGCCAGCGCAAGCGCCAGTTCGGCGACGGCTTCCTTATTGACTCCGGGTGTCCGGCAGACGGTGATGCCGCGGGCGCTGGCCGCCGCAAGGTCGATATTGTCGATCCCGACGCCCTGCTTGGAGATCACGCGGAGCTTTTTGGCGCGCGCGAGATCGTCAGCCTTGATCCGTGTCATGCGGATCATCAGACCATCGGCATCCTCGTGCCAGTTCTTCACGTGCGGATCGTCCCAACGCACGATCTCGGCGCGTTGCGCGGCGAATTCAACTCCGGTCGGGAAAAACGAATCGAGCACATAGATTTTCATCCGCCGGCCTCCCGACCGCATCGGCATTCTTCAACTGATCGATCAAGCTCAGCTGCCTTTGAGCTCGTGGCACTCCGGCATGTAGAGGTCTTTCCACGATGCGGGTTCCCGCTTCATGGTGCCGACTTTGTGCATGAACCCGGCAAAGGTCATGGTTTGTTGCGGTGCCGTGGTCCAAATATTGTCCGGGTCGCTAATGAACTTTACCATTTCCGCTTGGCTGCTGCGCTTTTCATTGGTCGTCTTGATGTAGATCTGCGCCGCCTCGCCCGGATTCTTGTTGATGAACTCCTCCGCCTCGCTCAGCGCGCCGTAGACCGCGCTGGTTACCTTGGGGTTTGTGTCGCGGAACTTCTTCGTCATCAGCATCACGCCGTTGGTCGCAGGCCCGCCCAGCGTGTCGTAGGATTTCAGCACGTTGTGCACGCCGCTGGTCGCCAATTCATAATAGTAGTAAGGCGCGACGGAATAGTGGCTATTGATTTCGGTCGCTTTCGATATCACCGACGTGGCGGCCTCCGGATGCGAGCGCGTGATCGTGAGCGAATCGAGCTTGGCATACTGATCGTGTCCCCACTCCTTCGCGGCCGCCATTTGCAGACAGATCGCCTGGCTCGACACCTTGACCGCCGGCACGGCGATCTTGTCATGCTCGTTGAAATCCTTGATCGACTTGATCGTCGGCCGGTTCGTCACCAGAATGAACGGCATCGACTGCACCGCGGATAGCGCGCGCACCTCGTTCGGCGTACCGGCAGTCTTATCCCAGAGCACGTTCAGACCCGGCACGCCGGTGACGCCGAAATTCATCTGTCCGCTCAGCAGCGCGTCGACCAGCGATTGGGTGCCGCCCATTGTCTTGAATTCCGACTTGAGCGATGCGACGCCGAGCTTGCCGGCATGCTTGTCGATCAGCTTGAGCGCGTCCATCACCATCATCGGCAAATAGGGCAGACCGTGCTGACTGATCAGCACGATGCTCGACACCTCGTCGGCGAAGCTGGAGTGCATCAGCGCCGGCGTCGCCAACACGGCCGGTGCCGCCGCGAGCGCTTTGCAGAAATCACGCCTGTGTATCATGAGTTCCTCCCGTTGATCTAAGCTGGGCTTGTCACGCAATCAGGTCTGCATGCCCCAGCGTTGGACTGTTCTGGTCTCGATGAAACGAAACACCACGTTCTCGACCGCCAGCCCGATCAGAATGATCGTGAGTAAGCCGGCAAACACTTCCGGAATGTTGAGCTGGTTCTTGCTCTCGAAGATGTACCAACCGAGCCCACCTTGGCCCGACGACACGCCGAACACCAGTTCGGCCGCGATCAGAGTGCGCCAGGCGAAGGCCCAGCCGATCTTGAGGCCGGCGAGAATGCTGGGAAACGCCGCCGGGATAAGAATGCGTGCGACGAAACGCAGGCCGGTCAGATTGTAGTTGCGCCCTACCATGCGCGCGGTGGTCGACACGCCGCGGAATCCGGCAAGCATATTGAGCGAGACCGCCCACATCACGGAATGGATCAGCACGAACACCAAACTGCCCGCGCCCAATCCGAACCAGATGAGCGCCAACGGCAGCAGCGCAATGGCGGGCAGCGGATTGAACATCGCCGTCATCGTGTCGAGAAAATCGGTGCCAATCCGGCTGCTGATGGCGAACACCGTCAACAGCCCGGCAAGCACGGTTCCTGAGGCAAAGCCGACCAGCAGCACCTGGATCGAACTCAAGGCACGTTGTGGGATCGCCCCGTTGCCAACATCCGTGATCAGCGCGCGCATGGCGTCGCTGAATGGCGGCACCAGCAGCGGATTGTCCAGCCAGCGTCCGTAAATTTCCCACGCCACCGCGAGCACTACGAGGATCGTAATTTTCCGCAGCCAGACCTGATTGTAGATCTGCTCGACCAGGGTCAGCGGCTTTTCGATGATGCCAAACTGATCGGGTCCCAGCATCTCGCAGTAGATATTCGGGCGCTCAACCGCCTGAAGCATTGGGTGCCTCCTCGATTTGATCGGCGAAGAGCATTTCATGAATCTCGCGGCCGAGTGCCGCGGCTTCGTCGGAGTTTTCCTGGCCGCGCGGAACGCTATTGATCTCGGCCTTCACTTGGCCCGGATGCGGCGACAGCAGCAGGATACGGCTGCCGAGCTTGATCGCTTCGGGAATCGAATGGGTGACGAACAGCACCGTGAAACGTATTTCGTCCCACAGCCCCAACAACTCATCCTGCATGCGCGTACGGGTGAGCGCGTCGAGCGCTGCGAACGGCTCGTCCATCAGCAGAATGTCCGGCTCCATCGCCATGCCGCGCGCAATGGCGACGCGCTGCTTCATGCCGCCGGACAGCGTGTGCGGATAGCTATGGGCGAAATCGGTGAGGTTGACCTTCTCGATATAGTGCATCGCCCGCTCATCGGCGGCTTTGCCTTGCAGCGTTCCGGTGGTCTTGAGCGGAAAGGCGACGTTCTCAAAAACCGTCTTCCACGGCAGCAGTTGATCGAATTCCTGGAACACCATGATCCGATCCGGGCCGGGCTTGGTGACCAGCTCGCCCTTCAGCCTGATCTCGCCCTCGGTCGGCGCCAGATAGCCGCCGACCGCCTTCAGCAAGGTCGACTTGCCGCAACCCGATGGTCCAACCACGACGAAGCGGTCGCCCTGCAGCACGTTGAAACTCACGCGATAGGTCGCGGTGATCAGATGGTGCTGGGTTTTGTATTGGATGGTCACGCCGCGCACGTCGAGCAAGTGCCGGCCTGGATCGGTATCCGTGACCGCGCGTCCGCGAATTGCCGCCTCAGGCGAAGCTGCCTTAGCCCCGCCCATGCCCGGCAAAGTAGATTTCGATGCGAGTGTCGCGCCGCTCGCCATCAGCTACGTCCTCCCAGTTTCATTGTTTTACTTTTTTTGATTGAGACCGCGGTATCTCCCGCGTCACTGTCTAATAATAATTTGGACGGTTTCCGTAAGCTTGTCTATGCTCCTGATTGGTCGCCCGCGCCAAAAGCCACCCAAACTCAGCGAAATAACAATAGCGGGCGCGAGGAAACGCTAAGATGAAATCGCAGGACGCAGTGCGCGTCGGCTCCGGTGCGGGCACTTCGGATGACCGGATGGTTCCGGCTTTGGAGCTCGCTGAACGCGGCGATATCGACTACCTCGTGTTCGAATGCTTGGCCGAGCGGACGGTGTCCCGCGAGAATCTTTCACGCAGTAAAAACCCGGAACTCGGCTATTCACCATCGCTGCACGCGCGGTTACGCATGGTGCTGCCGACCTGCATACGAAAAGGCATCCGGATCGTCACCAATATGGGGGCCGCCAATCCGCTCGGCGGTGCGCGCGCCGCGCGCAAGGAGGCCGCCGATCTGGGCCTCGGCGATGTGGCGGTGGCCGTCGTGCTCGGGGACGATGTTTCCAGCATGGTGAAACATCGGCCCGAGCTGCGCCTGATCGAAAACGGCGAGCCGTTGGAATCCGTCCTGCCGAAGATGATTTCCGCCAACGCCTATCTCGGCGCCGATGTCGTTTGTGAAGCGCTCAATACCGGCGCGCCGATCGTGCTGTCCGGCCGGGTCGCCGATCCGTCGCTATTTCTGGCGCCGATGATGCATGAATTCGGCTGGGTCTATGACGACCTGCCGAAGATCGCGCAGGGCACCGCGGCGGGCCATTTGCTCGAATGCACGGCGTCGGTAACCGGCGGCTGCTTCGGATGGCCCGGAAAAAAAGACGTGCCCGATCTCGCCCGCAACGGCTTTCCGTTCGCCGATGTGAAATCCGACGGTTCCATCGTTATCAGCAAAACGCCGGGCTCCGGCGGCCGCCTCGACGTTATGACCTGCACCGAGCAGTTGATCTACGAGATTCACGACCCGACCGCCTACATCACGCCGGACTGCGTGCTCGACATCACCGGCATCGCACTCACGCAGGAAGCGCCGGACCGTGTGCGGGTGACGAATGCGCAAGCCCGCCCCGCCACACCCACCTACAAGGTCAATGTCGGCTATGCCGACGGTTACATTGGCGAAGGCGAGGTTTCCTATGGCGGCATCGACGCGGTCGCGCGCGCCAAATGGGCGGCCGAGATCGTCAAGGAACGGCTGAAGCTGCAGGGTTTCGTCTATGACGATTTCCGCGTCGACCTGATCGGCATGTCCAGCCTGCACGATCAGGTGGACATCAGGCCGGAGCCTTACGACGTTAGGCTGCGCATGGCCGGGCGCACGCACGACCGCAAGGCCGCTTATGCCATCGGCTTCGAGGTCCGCGCCATGCATATGCACGGCCCGGGCGGCGCCGGCGGCGCCTGCGAACCGCGCGTGCGCGACGTGCTGGCGGTGAAGTCGGTGCTGCTGCCCAAGAACTTGGTCAATGCCCAGGTGGTCGTCGAGGGCTCGCTATGAGCGTCCGGGTCTACGATCTAGCCCATGCGCGCGCCGGCGACAAAGGCAACACGTCGAATATTTCGGTCATCTGCTACGACGCGAAGCATTGGGATTTTCTCGAGCAAGAGCTCACGCCGGAACGGGTCGCAGACGCGTTCAAGCACATCGCGAAAGGACCGGTCCGACGCCACTCATTACGCAATCTCAAGGCCTTCAATTTCGTCATTGAAAATGCGCTTGGCGGCGGCGTCACAATTTCGCTGGCGCAAGACATCCATGGCAAGAGTTACAGCAACGTCATGCTGGCGATCGAACTGCCCGATCCGCCGAAGTGATGAAGCGTGAAACTATTCAAGGAGTAAGTTCGTGCGGGCGAATGAAATCGTAAAGAACGTCGTCAAGGAAAAACTGGCGCGCAACGAGGTGGTCGCTTCGATGACCATCCGCCTCACCCGCGGCATCGAGATCGCACGGCTCGCGAAAACGGCCGGCTTCGACATGATCTATATCGATCTGGAGCATTCGACCATGACGCTCGACGCCACCAGCCAGATTTGCCTGGCGGCCTTGAGCGTCGGCGTCGCGCCCATGGTGCGCGTGCCCGCCAATACACCCGAATATATTCAGCGTGTCCTGGATGGTGGCGCGCTCGGCATCGTCGCCCCGGGCATCAGATCGGCCGAGGAGGCGCGCGAGGTGGTCAAGGCGGCAAAATTCGCGCCGCTCGGCGAGCGCGGCGCCGGCGGCGCCCTGCCGCATCTGGAGTACCGTTCGTTTCCGACCGCCGAGGCCAATGCCGCGATGAATGATGCGACCATGGTCATCGTGCAGTTCGAATCCGCCGAGGCGGTCGAGAAGGCCGAAGAGATCGCCGCGGTCGAGGGCGTCGACATGGTGCTGATCGGGGTGAACGACATGCTCGCCAGCATGGGACTTGCTGGCCAACTCGAGCACCCGAGGGTGCGCGATGCCTATGCGCGCACGATCGCGGCCTGCCGCAAGCACGGCAAGCATGTCGGCGTCGGCGGCCTTTCGACGCGGCCGAAGCTTGCCGCCGAATTCATCGCCATGGGCGCGCGCATGGTATCGACCGGGACCGACATCCAGTTCCTGCTCGCCGCCATGACCGAAAAGGCGAAACAGGTGCGCGAGATGTCCATCTGATGGCAGAAGCCGCGCAAACCATCCTCGGCGTTGCGCATACGGCGCCGTCGTTCGAAGTGCCGCGCAATGCCTGCGACTGCCATGTGCACATCTTTGGCCCGGACGAGCACTTTCCGTTCTCAGCCAAACGGCTCTACACGCCGGGACCGGCTTCGATCGCGGACCTGCTCGCTTTGCACCGGGCGCTGTACATCGACCGCGTCGTGGTCGTGCATCCGAGTCCTTACGGCGCGGACAACGCCTGCACGGTCGACGCCGTCCGCAAGCTCGGTACCCGCGCGCGCGGCGTCGCCGTCATCGACGACAAAACCACCGACGCGATGCTGGCTGACATGCACGCGGCCGGCATCCGCGGCGTGCGCGTCAACCTGGAATCTTATGGCGAGAGCGACCCGGCTGTCGCCGGGCGGCATCTGCAACAGGCGGCCGAGCGCGTCGCTCCCCTCGGCTGGCACGTGCAGACCTATACAAATCTTGCCATCCTGGCGGCGTTGCACGACACAATATTGAAGCTGCCGGTGACGCTGGTGGTCGATCACTTCGGCCGCCCAAAGGCCTCGCTTGGCACCGATCAACCTGCCTTTGCTGAGTTTCTGGCGCTGCTCCGGAGCGGTAAGGTCTATGTGAAAATCTCCGCGCCCTACCGCATCTCGCAGCAGCCTGATTATGCCGACGCCGCGCCGATTGCGCGCGCCATGATCGCGGCCAATCCGGATCGCGTCGTGTGGGGCACCGATTGGCCGCATCCCGGCGCCGCCAAGCGCGACCCGGCTGTGATCGAGCCGTTCCGGCCGGAAGACAACGGAGAGGCGCTGAATCGGCTCGTCAATTGGACCAAGAACCGCGCGGAGCTACAGAAGATTCTCGTCGACAACCCGGCAAGGCTTTATCAATTTTAGACACCGTAAAAAAGCACGGAGGAACCCATGTGGAGAAAGCTCGCAGTCGCTGCCCTGTGCACAATCGCATTTGGCACCGCCGCCCAGGCTGAAGTCAGCGAGGTGCGGATGTCGAAGCAGTTCGGCCTGCCTTACCTCCCGATGATCGTCATCGAGGCGCAGAAGCTCATCGAGAAGCATGCCGCGGCCGCGGGTCTCGGTGAAGTTAAGACCACGTGGACTCAACGTGCTGGTCCGGCGGCTGAACTTGACGCACTGCTCGCCGGTCAGGCCGACTTCATCGGGCCGGGCGTTCCCACGCTTGCTACTATTTGGGACAAGACAGTCGGCACGCCGCAGGAGGCCCGTGCGCTCATTGCCATGCAATCGATGCCGTATGTGCTGGTGACGCGCAATCCGGATGTGAAAACGATCGCGGACTTCACCGACAAGGACAAGATCGCTCTGCCCGCGGTCAAGCTTACCGGCCACGCGCTCGCGCTGGAAATGGAAGCCGCCAAAATCTGGGGCTTTGACCACTACGACAAGCTCGACTCGATCACCATCACCCGTTCGCATGCGGATTCGGCAGCCGCGGTGATGTCCGGAGGATCCGAGATCAATTCACATTTCGCCAGCTCGCCGTTCTACTACTACGAGCTGGCGACGCCGGGCATCCATCAGGTGCTTAAATCCTACGATGTCGTTGGCGGCAAGCACACCAACGGCGTATTGGTAGCGACAAAGAAATTTCATGACGCCAATCCGAAGCTGTGCGGCGCGGTCGTCGCGGCATTCAATGAAGCAGACGCATTTATCAAGGCGCATCCGCGCGAGGCCGCGCAAATCTATCTGACAGCGACCAAGGACAAGAACCCACTCGATGCACTCGAGAAGATGGTGGCCGATCCCGACGTCGACTACACCACGACACCGGTCAATGTGATGAAATTCGTCGAGTTCATGTACAAGGTCGGGCGCATCAAGAAGAAGCCGGCATCGTGGAAGGACATGTTCTTTCCCGAAGCTTATGGCTTGAATGGCAGTTGAGTGGGCCAACCATGACAACGATCGGTGACACTATCCTGCCCGATACCGCGCAGGGCCCGTTCTATGCGAATGCGGAGACGGCGGAAGCCTTCGGCCGCCGTTTGCTCGTCGCCCACGGGTTACCAGAGCACGACGCGGCCATCGTCGCCGGCTGTCTGGTGCGCGCCGACTTGCGCGGCGTCGATACCCATGGGCTTCAATTCCTGCCGCAGTACCTCGACCGGGTGCGACGCGGACTCGTCAATCCAAAGCCGAATCTGGTGGTCGAGCGCGTCACGCCCATGGTGGGCTCGCTTGACGGAGAAAATGGTTTCGGCTTGGTGGTTGCGACCAAGGCCATGGAAGCGGCTATCGATATGGCGCGTGAATTCGGTGTCGGCATCGTTTCCGCGCGGCGCAGCACGCATTTTGGCATGGCGGCCTGCTACACGTTGCAGGCGCTCGAAGCTGGCTACATTTCGTTCGTCTTTACGAATGCATCGCGGGCGATGCCGCCCTGGGGCGGTCGCAAGGCCTTCCTTGGGACGTCACCGTTTGCCGCCGCCGCGCCGGCCGGCAAGGAAGTGCCGTTCGACCTCGACATGTCGCCGGCCGTAGCCGCGCGCGGAAAAATACGACGCGCTGCGCGCCGCGGCCAAAAGATCCCGCTCGGCTATGCGCTCGATGCGCAGGGCCATCCGACCACCGATCCGAATGCGGCGCTCGACGGCGGCGTTGTCCTGCCGATCGGCGGGCCGAAAGGTTCGGGGATATCCATGCTCATGGACATCATGGGTGGCGTCATCTCGGGGGCCGCCTGTGCCGGCGATGTCCGCAATCAGTTCCTCGATTACGACCAGCCGCAGAATGTCGGCCATTTTTTCCTGGCCATGAAGCCCGATCTGTTCGTCACGAAAGACGAATATCTCAAGCGCATGGATACGCTGGTGCAACGCGTGCATGCTGTCCCAACGGCGGAAGGTTTCCATGAAATCCTGATGCCGGGCGAGACGGAACGCCGTCTCGAAGCGAAGCACCGCCGCACCGGCCTTCCCTACCATGCCAAGGAAGTCGCTGCCTTGCAGAAGGAAGCCGCCAAGCTCGGACTGCCGGCCCTGGCGGTCTCGAACACTCCGTATAATTCGAACACGCCATGAAAATAAACAACTACGATATCGACATTGTCGTTCAGGGCTTTCCCGGAAAGTCAGTGTGCCATGGCGGGCTGGGCTGGAGCTCGGTGGTGCTGATACGCGCACATGGCCGTCTCGCGCTCATCGATACCGGCGGATTCAGCATGCGGACGATGCTGATCAAGCGCTTCGCCGAACGCGGACTGAAGCCGGGCGATATTACCGATCTTCTGCTCACCCATTCGCATCACGATCATTCCGTGAATTGGACGATGTTTTCGAATGCGCGCATTGTGATCGGTGCCCAGGAGCTCGCGTGGTCCTTGCAGGAGCCGTGGGGCGAAACGCCAGTGCCCGAACTCTATATGCGCGAGCTCAACACCTGGCCCACGTTGCATACGGCGGCCGAAGGCGAGGAAGTGTTTCCCGGCGTCACGGCGCACCTCGCGCCCGGCCACACGCCTGGCCATCTGGTCTTCGTGTTACGGACCGCCGAGCGCGACGTCATCTTCGCCGGCGACTCTGCCAAGAATCGCGCCGAGCTGGTCTCGGGGACGACCGACATGACCTACGACGCCGCGGTCAGCAAGGCCTCGATCGATATGATCTGGACGCTGTGGCGTCGCCGGCCCGGCAATATCCTGGTGCCGGGCCATGACGTCCCGATGGTGTTGGAAAACGGCAAGACAAAATATATCGACAAGCGCGAAGCCGCCATCGTCGCCTGGTTCGGCGACGACATGGAAACCACGATGCTGTTCAAGCTGACGACGTGAGCGACGACTTGATCTCAATTAAAGCCGAAGAGCCGGGCCGGATTGTCCACCAGGATACGTTTGCGCATCGCCGCATCGGGGGCCCATTCGCCGAGCAGGTTATAGAGCTGGATGGTGCCGACGCGGTCGTGGAATGACAAATGCGGGAAGTCGCTGCCCCAGATCAACTGGCCCGGCACGGCTGCCATCAGCGCCTGCGCAATCGGCTTGACGTCGGTGAAGCCCGGCGCGGTGGAAAAGCGGTAAATTCCGGTGAGCTTCACCCAGCAGCGTTTTGAGCCATCGCCGACCAGCTTGAGAAACTCCTGAAATCCGGGCTGCGCTGGCCCGTCCTTGGCGGGAAACAGGCCCATATGCGCCACCGAGAACTCAATCGGCAAGTCGCGCAAAGTCGTCATCAGCTCGCTGACCAGCCAGCCGGGCATGAGGAAATCAAGATGCCAGCCGAGTTCCTTGGCGCGCTTGGCCAGGCGCGCGATGCGAGGCCGCATGAAATCGGCGAGCCCGACTTCCGGCTTGCGCACCGGTGAAACATTCACCCGAATGCCGCGAACGCCGAGCGCGTTCAGTTCGGCCAGCTGCTTGTCGTTGGTCTTGGTCTCGTCGAGATCGACAATCCCTCGCCGGATTGCCGGATCGAGTTCGCGCATGGCATCGAACCGGCTTGTAGCGGATGTCCGTACCGTAGGGATAACGCTCGGCCGGCCCGAACACGTGAAAATGCGCATCGCAGGCGCATGGCAGAGCGGCAAAGGCCGGCTCAAATCCGGCATCTGGATCGTGTTTGGTCGTCTCGTTCATGGTTCTTCCATTATGCGAGCTGCAATTTCACGCCCGGCTTGCGATTCTGAATAAAGACACCGGCCTTCGCGAGCAAAGCTTCGAACAGCGCCTTATCGCGCTCCACCGGCAATCCGTCGAGTGGGGAATCCGCCTTTGTCCGCTTTGGTCCATAGGACTAAATCGCTCGCGCGATAGGGTGCTGCGGCGAGCGGCGCGGGCAACGGGGTATTGGGATGTGAGCGTCCTGTCTTGAAGATCGAGGGGTTTTC
>Ga0208355_1000295_pt1 | contig 23566 bp, 23 predicted proteins | sample NGESurdeep072012_6_FD_184458 | JGI IMG/M metagenome (GOLD analysis project Ga0208355, IMG submission 184458) | Arctic peat soil microbial communities from Barrow, Alaska - NGEE Surface sample 210-3 deep-072012 (SPAdes) | ecosystem: Environmental > Terrestrial > Soil > Wetlands > Peat ... | reverse complement strand
CTGCGTGAAAAAGTTTCTCGGAATTGGGCGGAGCTCTGTGATTCGGTCACCGACAATTTCCGCATCATCAACCCCAAGGATTTTCGGGTTATGACGTGAACGGGGTATACGTTAGAAAAAGCGCGCGACCCGTAAGGCATGATTTATCGTCTTTATGGGCACTATCCCACTTCTATAGAAGGGATACGTGCCATATGCGTGCGCCATTTTCGAATTTGGCCGTTGCTGTGGTTTGCGTTTTCCCGCTGCTGGCGGGAAACGGCGCGGCGGCGGAGACGCTGCGCCTGGCCGGCACGGGTAGCGCGACCGAGATGCTGCGACACGTCGGTGCGCAATTCACCGCCGCCACCGGCGTCAAGATCGATGTCGTCCCCGGTCTCGGCAGCACCGGAGCCATCCGTGCCTTAGCCGACGGCGTGCTCGACATTGCGGTCCCCGCCCGGCCCCTGAAAGCGGATGAATCCGCCAAGGGTTTGCGCCAAGTCGGGATGTTGCGAACGGCGTATGTATTTGCGACATCTCATCCCAAGCCAAACGGCTTGCAGGCCGCCGATCTTCCCAGAATTGTCGCCGCCGAAAAGTCGACCTGGGCCGACGGCACGCCGATCCGCATTATTCTTCGCCCGCGCAGTGAAGCCGACACGGCGCTGCTCGGAGAACTATTCGCCGGGATGGACAAAGCGATCGAAAACGCGCGCCGCCGCCAAGAGGTGCCAATCGCGGCGACCGACCAGGACAACGCCGATTTGGCAGAGCGCACACCAGGGTCACTGATCGGAACCACCATGACCCAACTCACCACGGAGCATCGCAATCTACGTGTTGTGCCGCTTGATGGGATCGAACCGGCGCTCGCGAACTTCGAAAGCGGCGCTTATCCATTCGCGAAGAAGCTGTATCTCATCCTGCGGCCGAATAGCGCCCCTGAAGCCCGACAGTTCGTGGACTTCTTGCGGTCGCCATAGGGGGAGAAGGCGCTACGTGAAACGGAAACTTTGCCGGGCGGTGAATGATGCAAGTTGTCCCGCTCAGAAAATTGGTCAGCGCGATCGGGCTCACCGTCGCGATCACAGTCTCTGTCGCAACGCCTACCGTCTATTTCATCCACGACTACGTCAACGCCTCGGCGAAAATGACGTTCAAGGCTCGATTGAACGCCGCACGAGTCGCGCAATACATTTATACGCATAACGACTTGTGGCAGTATCAGCGGTTGCGGCTTGCCGACCTGATCCAATTGCCCGAAATAGGCGAACAGCCCATCCGCCAAAAAATCTGCGATCAGTCCAATCGTCTCGTGCTCGAAGGGGGCGCGCCATTGGCCGCTCCAGTTGCGACCAGCCGCACCCCGATTGTCGTTGCAGGTTCGACCGTGGGTTCTTTCGTCGTTGAAGAGAGCCTGCGGGAGACCCTTTATGGGACCGGGCTGGTCGCTATCGTGTGCTCGTTGATCGGCTTTGCCGCGTATTTAGCGCTGGGAATATTTCCGTTGCGCGTGCTCGATCGGACCCTCGGCGCGTTGCACGAGAGCCAACGTAATCTGGCGGTTCAGAACGAACGCTTCGACACCGCGCTGAAAAACATGTCACAGGGCCTCGTGATGTTCGACTCATCGGCTCGCCTGGTCGTCTTCAATCAACGTTACATTGAAATGTTCGGTTTATCGCCGGAGATCGTCAGGCCCGGCTGCCCGCTGGGGGGACTTCTCTACCATCGAGTTGCAGCCGGCGGCTTTGCTGCCGACGAGATCGAGGCATATATGGCCGACCTCCTGGCCGCAGTCGGCCGAGGAACGACCTTCAGCAAGATCACGAAATTGCCGGATGGCCGGATCATTTCCATTGTGAACAAACCGCTCGCGGACGGCGGCTGGGTCGCCACCCACGAGGACATCACCGAACGGCTGCGCGCCGAGGAGAGGATCCAGCACTTGGCGCATTACGATACGCTCACAGATCTGCCGAACCGCGTGACGTTCTATGAGCGGGTGGGAACGGTCCTCAGCCAGTTGCGACGCTCCGAAACCATCGCGGTCTTAAGTCTCGATCTGGACCATTTCAAGAACGTCAACGATACGCTCGGACATCCGGTCGGAGACAAATTGCTGAAGGCTGCTGCCGAGCGCATGCGCGGTTGCATCCGTGGCGAAGACATCGTGGCCCGATTGGGCGGGGACGAGTTTGCCATCGTGCAGGTTCCATCTAAACAACCGTCGGATGTCAGTACGCTCGCTACGCGTCTCATCGACGTCGTTGGAGCTCCCTATGATCTCGACGGCCATCAAGTGGTCGTGGGAATCAGTGTCGGTATCGCAATCGCGCCGAGCGACGGCGGCGAGCCGGATGTGCTCATGAAGAACGCGGATCTGGCGCTTTACCGTGCCAAAGCCGATGGCGGGGGTGTGTACCGGTTTTTCGAAGTCGCCATGGACGTCCGCATGCAAGCGCGCCGCGCCCTCGAACTGGATCTGCGCAAGGCGATCGTGAATGGCGAGTTCGAGCTTTACTACCAGCCCATTGTCGACGTCAAAACCGGACACGTCACCAGCTGCGAGGCGCTCATCCGTTGGCATCATCCCGAGCGCGGTATGATCGCGCCGCTCGAGTTCATTCCGGTCGCGGAAGCAACCGGCCTCATCGTACCGATAGGAGAATGGGTGTTGCGGCAGGCCTGTGCCGAAGCAGCGCGCTGGCCAAAGCACGTGACCGTCGCGGTGAACCTCTCCCCGGCCCAGGCCGCCGCGGAAATCCAGCGGATGCTCGGCGAGTTAGCCCCGCGGGCCGAAGCCGTCGCCTGACGTTGCGCTGACCGATCACGCTTCAAGTCATAAATCCGCCCGGCGTCGTGGCGTCGAAGAACTTCTTCGCGCCGAACCAAGAGTTTGTTCGACCGAAAATTGCTATAGTCGTTCACGCCGCGCGCGGCTATAACCGCGCGCGTCGCTGTTTTGCGTTTGTCCGATCTACCGTCGCACGAACGCCGCTTGCGCGGGCTGCGCCCATAAGAGACGAGCCGCCCCATAATTTAATTGGCCCGCCGATGTCCGACGACATTCCCTTCGACAAGACACTCAATCTCGCGCCCGGCCAGGTGGATGAGCCGATGCCCGGGGTGCGGCGGGTCATGGCCGACAATCCAGGTCCGTTCACCTTCAAGGGCACGATCAGCTACATCATCGGCTGCGGCAAGGTCGCCATCGTCGATCCCGGCCCGGACGATCCGCGCCACATCGGCGCGCTGCTCGATGCCGTGCGCAACGAGACGGTGACGCACATCTTCGTCACCCACACCCATCGCGATCATTCGCCGGCGGTGCCGGCCATCAAGGCGGCGACCGGCGCCACCGTCTATGCCGAAGGCCCGCACCGCGCCGCGCGGCCCTTGCATATCGGCGAGCACAATCCGCTCGATTCCAGCGGCGACCGCGACTTCCGGCCCGATGTCGCGCTCAAGGACGGCGAGGTCGTGAGCGGCGACGGCTGGAGCATCGAAGCGGTGGCGACGCCGGGCCACACCGCCAACCACATGGCCTACGCGTTCAAGGACAAGAACGTGCTGTTCGTCGGCGATCACGTGATGGCTTGGTCGACCTCGATCGTGGCGCCGCCCGACGGCGCGATGAGCGACTACATGGCCTCGCTCAACAAGCTCGCCAAGCGCAACGAGGCGATCTATTTCCCCGGTCACGGACCGGCGATCACCGACGCGTCGCGGTTCGTGCACTATTACATCCTGCATCGCATGGCGCGCGAGGCGTCGATCCTGCATCGGCTGTCGAAAGGCACGACCGACATTCCGACCATCGTGCGTGCGATCTATATCGGCATCGATCCGCGCTTGACCGGCGCGGCCGGCCTGTCGGTGCTGGCGCACCTCGAAGACCTGGTGACGCGCGGAGTGGTCGAGACCGACGGGCCGCCGGCGATCGACGGCATCTATCGCTTGGGCTAGCGCGTGATCCCGAAAGGCATGTCCTCGACTTGATCGGGGATGGGAACCGGTTTTCGGATAAGATCACGCGCAAGAAAAATGTTAGCGGCGCCACCGATTTAGCCTGAATGGATCGGTCTCTATCGTCGCCTGTCGGGCGCGCGCTTGGGCGCCGGCTGAGCCTTCTTCTCCGGCTCCGGGCGCGGCTCCGGCGCCGAGCTGACGCCATCGTCAATGTCCTCGAGCAATGAGCGCACGCGCGCGGCATTGGTGCCGAAATCGTGCAGGCCGTAACGCGAGGCCGAGCGCACGTCGACGCGCGAGCCTTGCCCAAGCGGGCTCACGCGGATCACCACGTCGTCGCGGAAGCCCATGATCGGCGTGCGTGCCACCGCCTCGATCACGCCCTCGCGGCGGCCGGCCGCCGGCGGGCGGGTATCGACCAGGAGCCATTTACGCTTGGTGGCGAGCTCCAGCACGACGTCATAGGCGACCTTGGGCGGCACGGCGAGTTGCAGCGGCGCGATATCAGGATAGGCCGCGCGCTGTTGCTCGGCGGTCGCCGCGCCGGGATAATTGGTGCGCCCGCGCGGGCGCAAACGCGCCAGTACATCGAAGCGCGGCGGATTGGCCGGGTCGGTGGTGATGTCGGTAATGGCCGGCAGCTTGCTGGCGCGATAGCCGAGATAGCTCGGATAGGCGAGCAGCAGCAGGCCGAGAAACAGTGCCAGCAGCGCGTAGCCGAGCCCGGCGAGGCCTTGCCGCCAGATCACGATAAACGATGCGAGCGCCAGCAGCACCGCTAGCGCGGCGAAAATCAACGCGGCGGTGAAGGTCGCCAGCGCCGGCACAATCTCCAACAGGCCGGAGCGCAGGATGATGACCGACAGCACCGCGACCGCGAGCGCAAACAGCGCCAGCCGCCCAGACCAGGTGGCCAGCCGCGACACCGGCTCATCGCCAAAGGATGGTCGTCGCAACATGCCCGTCACCCTGCGCAGATTCGTTTCAACGCCGTCCATTCTCCCGCATCGAGAAAGGGCGACGTCGGCCGCGCGCCGGCCATTCTGTTGATGGCCGCGATGCGTGCTTTGGTTTCCGGATGGTCGAGCAGGATTTTCATGCCCGGCTCGGTGGCGCCACCAATTTTCGCGAGCATGCTGGCCAGCGCGCGCGCATTGCCGTGCGCCTTGTTCATCAGCTCGGCGCCATAGGCGTCGGCGGCCGCTTCCGCCTCGCGCGAATAGGACGATTGCAGCACCGTCTTGGCGGCAACCACGACGGCGCCGCCGCCGACAAAATCGCCGAGCAGCATGCCGAACAGAAACGACAGCCCGCCGGCCTGCAACACCGCCTTGGTGCCGTCGCGGTGCGCGACATGGCCGATCTCGTGCGCGATCACGCCGACGACCTCGTCGGCATTGTCGGCTTTGTCGATCAGGCCGCGGAAAACATAAACTTGGCCGCCCGGCAGCGCTATGGCATTGGCTTCGGTCCGACGCACCACGAAGCTGCGCAGCGGCGCCGGCAGCGCGGCCGCGGTCTCCAGCCGGCGCACCAGTTTGTCGAGCGCGGCGCGGCCCGGCTTCTCGCTGTCGGCGGTGCCGCATTCGAAGGCGGCGCCGGCGCTGCGCGTGTCCAGAATGCCGCGTACCTGCATGTTGACCGCATCGCCCAGCTTGCGCTCGAGCACGCTCGGCAGCAGCGGCGCCAGCCGTTCGGCAATCGCCGGCACGCCGAAATAGGCGACCAGCAGCAGCGAAACGGTCGCAGCCACGCTCCAGCCGATGACGCTGGCGCGCTGCCGGCGCTGCTGCGTGCCGGTACGGTCCACGTAACTCGAGCGCACGTCGATGGCGGCGGCAAATTGCGGGTCGAGAATTTCCAGGCGCTCGAGCGGCGCGCTGCCGCGGCGGCCGAGACGGAGCACAGCGTCGGGCGCGGCGAGGCCTTCGATCTCGTCATAGGGCCATTCGGCCAGCAGCCGTCCATCGCGGCCGGCGATCTGCAAACCGGACGCGGCCAGCGTCACCGTCGCGTCATGGCGCGCGCTGGTCCTGCCGTCGAAATAAATTCCGGCGCCGAAGGTCATCGCTGCGATCCGAATCCGTCCGGAAAGAGAGTATTTTGCTTGCGCATGATCTTATCCGAAAACCGGTTCCCACTTTTCGGGATCATGCGCTAATACCCACCCACATTGAGTGCATCGGCCAGGCCTTCGCCCAGTGCCGAGCTTGGCGTCCCGGTGGTATTGACCCGGTCGAGCGCCGAAAGACCTGACAATTGCAGCGATTCCATGCCCAACTGCCAAAGTGAAAGCAGCACCGTCGCGCGATAGACGGTCGAGAAGCCAAGGGCCGTGATCACATAGCCGACCAGCAGAATGCCGGTCGCCGCGATTTCGCCGCCGGCGCCGGCCCGCTCGTTGCCGGCCAGCGCGCCGACCGCCAGCAAGGCCGGAACGCCGACAATCGTCAGCACGATGCAAAACAGGATCGCGGTCCACAGGAAGCGGACATAGGCGCCGTAAACATGCCGCGTGCGCAAGTTCGAGCGCATCTCGATGTCGCCGAACCGCAGGCCCGACGACCACCAGCGTAAGCTCAGCGCCTGGAACGCCGGATAGAGCAGGGCGGCCATGGTGACGGCGACGCCCGCCATCAGCATGGCGAACACAAGCACGCTCGCCAAGGCCGGGTTGCTGCCCTCGATGCGGCTCATCACGTCGTCGCCGCCAGCGCTAAGCGCATCGCCGAGCGCATTCCAGTCGACCACGTCGATGAAGGCGCCAACCGTGAGCGCGAGCGGCGCGATCACCGCGAACCACATCGGCAGGCCGCGCAGAAACAAGCGAAAGCCGGAGCCTGCGAAGCTGCCGGCGAGGTCGCCGTAATACGTGTTGCGCATCTTGTAGCGTTCCAGGCTTGCGAGCTGGAACGGATAGGCAAGCCCGCAGGTCAGCGCCGTGGCGCTCCACCAAAGGATCGCGCGGAGCGCGTAGCGCCAGGCCGAGCCGCTCTGGTGGAAGCGCAGGCCGCGATAGATCGTGCGCGTGAGGCGGTAGCGGCGCGCGCGGTAGACCGCGTACTGGCCGAGCACGCCGAGAGCTGCAAACGCCATCACCCCCGACAACTGCCCGATGGTGCCGAGGTCGAGCGCCGCCAGGAAGAAGCCGGCATAGACCGGAATCAGAATGGCGACCGCGATCAGGAAGCCGAGCAACAACTCCAGCGGCGTGCCGGTATATTCCAGGGTCTCGCCGGCCACCTCCGTGTTCGCCCACAGGAAGCGGCGCACGTCGGTGGCGAGCCAGAAGCGGTAGATGCCGAGCGTGACCATCAGCAGCGCGGCGCCACGCATGAGCAGCCGCCAATAGGCCCGGCGAGCCCCGAGAAACCGTATGCCGCCGCTCGCCGCGGTTCCTTGTGCCTCAAGGCTGGTCATGGCGCAGGGATAAAGGGAAGGGGCGGGCGAGGCAATCACCGCTTTATCCCTCCCCCGCGAAGCGTGGGGAGGGTGGCGAGTGAAACGAGCTGGGTCGCTGTCGTGCGCACGCGCCGGGAACGGGTTAGACGCCACGCGTACCGATGCGTTGCTGTCGCAGTCAGAAACCGGCAAAATCAACTGCGTCCGTCTTCCCCATTACGGCCGGTTGCCACCCGGCGCGTGCTGAAGGAAACGCAGTGGCGCAGGTTCGGTTCCTGCCGCGCGAAAGTGCCTCATGGTGCTTGTCAAAACCTATCTTGATAAAAGCGAGATTCACGGCCTTGGCCTTTTTGCCGGCGAATTCATCCGCAAGGGCAAAAAAATCTGGCGCTTCGTCGAAGGCTTCGACCGCGCTTACTCTCCCAAGCAATTTGCCAAACTGCCGAAAGCCGCGAGAGATTTCATCAAGTTTCACGGCTATCGGGTCGATGGCGAAATACTTCTCACCGTCGACCACGATCGCCACATCAACCATTCGGAGGATGCCAACACTTTTTGGCGAAACGGCTACAGCATCGCCCGCCGCGACATCGCTAAGGGCGCCGAGATCACCAACGACTACCGGGAATTCGACGCGGCGTTTTGCGCGGCGTTTTTGAAGAAGAAATAATTCGGTGCACGCGCCGGGAACAGGTTAGACGCTACGCGTACCGATGCGTTGCTGCCGCAGTCAGAAACCGGCAAAATCAACTGCGTCCGTCTTCCCCATTGCGGCCGGTTGCCACCCGGCGCGTGCAAGGGAGAACGCCAGGCCGCGGCGAGGGTTCCTCGGCGCTATTGCGGCGGCACCGGAGCCGTCTGCCATTTCAGCAGGCCGTCATGCTCTCGAACAACTTTGGATCGTCGACAACGGATCAGGTGCCGCCGCGGCCGTTCTGCGAGCTGCCGCATTATCCATTCGGATGCGTCTTGGTTATTTCGGGCGCCAGCGAACCTCGCTGGTTCATATCGCCGAAAATCGAATAGAGCGGCCGTTTGATCGAGCCGCGCTCGGCATCGCCGTCGAAAGACCGCGGCGGGCGAGGACGTACAGTGCGAAACTGAAAGGCGGTTCCGCCGTCAATCCGGACGGCGCGTGCGTGCGGTCTTTGCGGGCTTTCTGCCAGGCTCATTGTAGAACTGGTTGAGTTCACAGAAGCCGCCGACGCCGCTGACGGTCGCGCGACATTGCTCGAGGGTGACGAAGCCGCAATTGTAGGCGGCGTCGCCCATGTTGAGCACGGCGCACCATTTATAAGGATCGGCGTGAGCGTTGCTCGTCGCGAACAACGCCGAAGCGGCAATACCGACAATCACAGTTGCTCCCAGAATCATTTTGCGCATCGATGCCTCCGGTATGGTGTCGGATCAATTTCAGTTGGCGACACGTTAAGAGCGTTCAACAGCTAGGACTAACCCCTTCGTTGCCGCTGTTATTCCCGGTGTCCACTGCCGGACTCACTCCGCCGCTTGCACGCTCGGCAGTACGTAATCCTTAAACCGCTGCCGCAAGGTGATCTTCTGAATTTTCCCCGTGGCGGTATGCGGAATTTCGTCCACGAACACCACGTCGTCCGGCATCCACCACTTGGCGACCTTGCCCTGCATGAAGCCGAGGATGTCTTCCTTGGTTGCCGTCTCGCCCTTCTTGAGCACGATCACCAGCAGCGGACGCTCGTCCCATTTCGGATGCGCGACGCCGATGGCTGCGGCTTCCGCCACCTTGGGGTGGCCGACCGCCAGGTTCTCCAGGTCGATGGTGGAAATCCATTCGCCGCCGGACTTGATCACATCCTTGGCGCGGTCGGTGATCTGCATGTAGCCGTAGCGGTCCATGGTGGCGACGTCGCCGGTGTCGAACCAGCCGTCCGCCTCGAACACCTCAGTCCCTTCGCCCTTGTAATAGCTCTTCGCCACCGCCGGGCCGCGCACCTTCAGGCGGCCGAAGGTCTTGCCGTCCCATGGCAATGCGCGGCCGTTGTCGTCGGTGATTTTCATGTCCACGCCGAACGGCGGATGGCCTTGCTTCATCTGCACGTCGAGCCGCGCCTCGCCGGTCAAGCCGGCATATTCCGGCTTCATGGTGCAGAGCGAGCCGAGCGGGCTCATCTCAGTCATGCCCCAGGCATGCACTACCTCGACGCCGTAGACGTCCTGGAAGGTCTTGGTCATGGCGCGCGGGCAGGCCGAGCCGCCGATCACCACGCGCTTCAAGTGCGGCAGCTTGCCGCCGGTCTTTTCCAGATCATGCAACAGCATCAGCCACACCGTCGGCACCGCGGCGGTGAATGTGACTTTGTAGGTATCGAGCAGCTCGTAGATCGAGGCGCCGTCCATCTTAGGCCCGGGCATCACCAGCGTGGCGCCGACCATCGGCGTGGAGAAGGCGAGCGACCAGCAATTGGCATGAAACATCGGCACCACCGGCATCACCACGTCGCGCGAGCAGATGCCTTTGGAATCCGGCAGCGCCGCGATGAAGGCGTGCAGCACGTTGGAGCGGTGCGAATACAGCACGCCCTTCGGATGTCCGGTGGTGCCCGAGGTGTAGCACATGCCGGCGGCGGTGTTCTCGTCGAACGACCTCCAGGCGAAATCGCCGTCGACCTCGCCGATCCAGTCTTCGTAGGCGACTGCGTTCTTCAGCGTGGTCTTCGGCATATGCGCGGCATCGGTGAGGATAATGTAGCGCTCGATGGTGGGAAGCTGGTCGGCGATCTTCTCCAGCAGCGGCACGAAGGTGAGATCGGTGATCAGCACGCGGTCTTCGGCATGGTTGACGATCCAGACGATCTGGTCCGGGAACAGCCGCGGGTTGACGGTGTGATAGATCGCGCCGATGCCGACGATGCCGTACCAGGCTTCCAGGTGCCGCCAGGTATTCCAGGCCAGCGTCGCCACCCGGTCGCCGAGCTTGATGCCGTCGCGGTCGAGCCGCTGCGCCACCTTGAGCGCGCGGGCGCGGATTTCTTTGTAATTGGTCTCGACGATCGGGCCTTCGACCGAACGGGTAATGACCTTGCGCTCGCCGTGAAAGGTGGCGGCATGGTCGATGATGCGATGGAGCAGCAGCGGCCAATCCTGCATCAGGCCCAGCATGGCAATCCCCTCCTGCTATTACGGGCGTATGATCTTGTCCGAAAACCGGTAGCCACTTTTCGGGATCATGCGCTCAGAAGCTATTGGACCGGCGCCCCACGCCGGCCAAAGCCGAGGTTAACGGCCGGGCGCGGCGGCGCAACGGTTTCGTGATCCGAATCCCGCGACCCGCAGAAATACCGCAATCATGCCCGATATCGCCTCAATGAGGGGGCTGATCGCAATCCTATGGCTGGCGGGCGCTTGCAGCGGTATCGCCGCCGCCGAGGAGGTGCCGCTGCCGCGTCCGCGGCCAAGCCCGCCGCCGGCCTGGGCCGAGCCGCACTCCTTCCGCGAGGCGGCCGGCCCCGATTTCAACTCCGCCGACGTCACCAGCGCACCCTCCGATTGCCGTCTGCGGCTGGAGAAGATCGCCGCCGTCGCGCCGATGCCGCGGCTGATCGGGCCTGGCGCCTGCGGCGGCGGCGACATGGAGCGCGTGGATGCGGTGCTGCTGCCCGATAACAAGCGCATCGATATCAAACCCGCGCCCTATCTGCGTTGCGCCATGGCGGAGTCGCTGGCGGCGTGGGTGCGCGACGAGGCGGCGCCGCGCCTCAGCACGGCCGGGACGGCCTTGCGCAGCGTCGAGACCTACGACGACTTCGATTGCCGCGGCCGCAACCGGGTCAACGGCGCCAAGCTCAGCGAGCACGGCAAGGGCAACGCCGTCGACCTGCGCGCGTTCACGCTCGCCGACAGCCGCGTGCTTGGTCTGACCGATATGACTGCGCCCAAGGATTTGCGCGAGGACCTGCGCAAGAGCGCCTGTGCACGGTTCACCACCGTGCTTGGTCCCGGCTCCGACGGCTATCACGAAGCCCATATCCATCTCGATCTCGCCGCGCGCCACAATGGCTATCGCATCTGCCAGTGGGTCGTGCGCAAGCCGCCGAAGCCGGAAGCCGAGATCGCCAGCGTGCCGCTGCCGACTCCCCGGCCGCCGATCCCGGACGCGGCCGTTAAGCAAAAGCTATGAAATCCACCATCCGTTCATGGTTCCCGGGTAGCAAATTCCCCATGACCATCGACGCCCCCAGCACTTTCGTTAGACCGCTGCCGCAGCCGCCGGGCTGACCCGCCGCGGCCTGCTCAAGAGCGGGCTCGGACTGGCCGGTATTGCCGGCCTGGTCATGCCCAGCACCGCCGCCTATGCCGCCATGGAAGCGGCCAATGGCTTGGAGATCACCGATTACCGGCCGGTGCCGCGGAACTGGCCGGAGCGCCAGCGGCTCAGCATTACCGTGATCGCCGACCTGCATGCCGGCGGCCCCAACATGGGGATCGAGCGCGTGCGCCAGGTGGTCGATGCCGGCATAGCGCTCGGCTCCGATCTGGTGGTGATCCTGGGCGACTATTTCGCCACCCATCGCTTTGTCACCGAACGGGTGCCGCACGATGCCTGGGCGGCCGAGCTTGCCCGCCTCAAGGCGCCGCTCGGCGTCTACGCGATCCTCGGCAATCACGACTGGTGGTACGACATCGCCGGGGTGCGGCGCGCGCTGCAAGCGGTGCGCATACCGGTCCTGGAAAACGACGCCGTGCTGCTGGGCGAGCCGGGCGCTAAGTTCTGGCTGGCCGGGCTCGGCGATCAACTCGCTTATTGGATCGGCCCCAATCAATTCGAGGGCGTCGACGACCTGCCTGGCACGCTCGCCCGCGTGCGCAGCGACGATCCGGTGATCCTGCTGGCGCACGAGCCGGATATTTTCACCCAGGTGCCGCCCCGCGTCGCCCTGACCCTTGCCGGCCATACCCATGGCGGACAGATTCGGCTGCCGTTCATGCCGCCGGTATGGGCGCCGTCGGCCTATGGCGCGCGCTTCGCCTATGGCCATATCGTCGAGCAGGGCCGCCACTGATCGTGTCCGGCGGGCTCGGCACCAGCAAGGTGCCGTTGCGCCTCGGCGTGCCGCCGGAGATCGTGCGCGTGATGCTTGGTGCCTAGTTCGTCATTCCGGGTTCGCACGCTCACGCGTGCGCCGCGGAATGACGTTCTGGATGAAACGAAAACGGCGCCGAGGCTTGTCGCCGGGGCGCCGCTTCAATGAAACCCGATCCGCTTACTGGAACGGATTGCCGCTCGACGAGGCCACCCTTGGATTGAGCGGCGAGTCGCCCTGGTTCGGTGCCAGCACCACCACGATGGCGCCCGGCTTGACCCGCTTGTAGAGGTCGATGACGTCCTCGTTGGTCAAGCGGATGCAGCCCGAGGAAATCGCCTGGCCGATATATTCCGGCTGGTTGGTGCCGTGGATGCGGTAGAGCGTGTCCTTATTGCCCTCGAACAGATACAGGGCGCGCGCGCCCATCGGATTTTGCGGTCCGGAACCAACGAAGTTCGGCACGTCCATGCGCTTCTTGATCTCAGCGGTCGGTGTCCAGGTCGGCCATTCGGTCATGCGTCCGACCTTGGCCACGCCCGACCATGCCAGCGCTTCCTCGCCGACGGTGACGCCGTAGCGGATCGCCTTGCCATCGGGCAGCACGTAAAAAAGATATCGCGCATCGGAATCGATCACGATCGTTCCGGGCAATTCCTTGCGGTGATACTGGACGAGGTGGCGCCGATACGGCTCGGGGATCGTCGCCTTTTCATACGGCGCCGCCGCCAGCAACTTCTTATCGCGCACGCTCAGATTTGCATCTGACGCCGGCTCGATTGTGGACTGCATACAGCCGCCCAGCACGATTCCGGCTCCAAACAGGACCGCCAACAACCCCCGTGCCGCCATTATTCTTCCTCTATTCCGGTCGCCCCGGCGCAGCGCCCGCAACCCAAGATTCGCAAAATTCTTAAGACCGTTATTAACCGGAGAAATCCCGCGATTGCTATGGTTTCCGGCCTACCCACAGGCAGCTTGCTGTGGACCTGTGGCAGGAATGCCGCACTCGACTTTAGGCGTCCCCGGCGTCCGGCAACCCGACCGGCCGGCCGCAAAATTGACATTGCCCGCAATATCTTAAGACCGGGTTTACCATGACTGCCGCTATATTATTGAAATTGACGCGAATACCGGCAGTTTTCGTCAAATGGCCTCGATAGGACACGAATTGCCGCGCAATTCTGCCCCAGTCATTGACCATATTCAGTGTCGAGGACACCCCAAGGACGGATCGGAGAGCAATCATGAACGCATCGAAGGCAACGGAGCAGAGCCAAGATTCCCGGCGCCAATATACCGACCTCGACAGCCGCTACGGCAAGATCGGGATTTCCGCGGTCGTCGCGGCATTGCGCCATCAGGGCGAGCAGCACAACACGACCGAAAGCCACTACACCTCCTACGACCGCGACTGAGCGGCTAGCGCATGATCCCGAAAACTGGCAACCGGTTTTCGGAAAAGATCATGCGTAAGCAAAATGTTAGGGTCCGCCTCTGATTCAATCAGACCCGATCGGACTTTAACCTCGCCGGCCGGGTGTGACGCGGACCGGCGCGCGCTACTCATCATCGACATAACATCGACACGACGACGCGTGCGGCCGCCCACATGGCCGCGCGGGCCAGGCATTTATGTCTTGCGTGAAGCCGCGTGATCGGGTCATGAGAGACGACCCGACCGGCGCATGATCCCGCCCGGTTTCCCGCCTTCGCGAAGCCCGCTTCGGCGGGCGAAGAAAGGTCGGATAAGCATGCGCAAGAAATAGTGTGACTGCATGCTCTCGGTCTACGTTCCGCGTGGCAATACGCTCGAGCGAATTGCGCTCGCACCCGGCGCAGCCGCGTCGGAGGCGGCGGTATGGATCGATCTGATCACGCCGACCGTGCAGGAAGACAAGCTGGTCGAACAGCTGCTCGGCATCGCGGTGCCGACGCGCGAGGAAATGCAGGAGATCGAGGTCTCCAGCCGGCTCTATATTGAGAACGGCGCGCGCTACATGACGGCGACGCTGATGTGTGCGTCGGACACTGCGACGCCGAAAACCACCCCGGTCACCTTTATTCTCTCGAACCACCGTCTGTGCACCGTGCGCTATGACGATCCGCGCCCGTTCGCCATCGTCGAGCACAAACTAGCGCGCGCGTGCCCAGCCAAGGTGTCGGGCGAGTTGGTGCTGATGGATCTGCTCGACGCGGTGATCGATCGCTCCGCCGACATCCAGGAGCGCATCGGTGCCGAGGTCGATCAGGTCTCGCATTCGATTTTCGAACCGGACGAGGAAGCGCAAGCGCCGTCGTACAAGGACGTGCTCAAGGCGCTCGGGCGCAAGGGCGATCTCACCTCCAAGGTGCGCGAGAGCCTGGTCTCGATCGGCCGCCTGCTGTCGTTCCTGGCCAACGAAGCCGAAGCCATGAAGTGGGGCAAGGACATGCGCGCGCAACTGCTATCGATGCAGCGCGACGTGATTTCGTTGTCGGACCACGCCACCTATCTGTCCAACAAGGTCATGTTTCTGCTCGACGCACTGCTCGGCATCGTCAGCATCCAGCAGAACGACATCATCAAGATTTTCTCGATCGCGGCGGTGGTGTTCATGCCGCCGACGCTGGTGGCCTCGATCTATGGGATGAATTTCCATCACAACATGATCGAGCTCGACTGGCAGCTCGGGTACCCGTTCGCGCTGTTGGTGATGGTGGCAGCGGCGGTCGGGCCGCTGCTGTTCTTCAAGTGGAAGAAGTGGCTGTAGGCTAAGCGCGTCTTGGCTTAGACGTGTTGCCCGCCCTTGCTGTGAATCGCGGCGCCGTTGCCAAAAATATTTCTTGACTTAATTCCTAACAGACTATAATCCTAACATCATCCCGGCTCAAACGAGGGCGTCTTCGCGAGACGTTTCGAGGATGGAGCCGGGAGCGGCGCCTGCGGGCGTGGGGAAACGTAACCCACGCGCCCCGGGCGGCGCCGGGACCCCGCTCCCCGGGCATGACGACTCGGGTGCGAGGAGCTCGCTGACATGCTGGCTTAGGCCAGTTCGAAAGCGCGGCCCCGGGCCGAAATAAACGCCGTGATGGAGCGCCGAGAGGCGCTGCGCACTGGCAACGGTGCGCGCACATAAGGAATGGATGCGCCGCTCGGTGCTCCATCCCCTCGGCTTTTGCGCGAGGGGGAGAAAAGGGAAGACGCCGTACCCGGCGCCGCTAAGAATACGGGCGATGACGCTTGCTTGATTGAAACTTGGCTGTTTGAAAATTGAATCGGTGGAAGAATTGCGCGGGCAAAAAACTCAGCGTCATGCCCGGGCTTGACCCGGGCATCCATGATGAGACGCCGCAGATGAAAGCCTTACGTAAGTCCGTCTTTGCCGAATGGCCTCATGGATTGCCGGGTCAAGCCCGGCAATGACAGCGGAGAGGCTCACACGTGCTGTCCGCCGTTGATGTGGATCTCGGCGCCGTTCACGTAAGAACTCGTTTCCGTGCACAGCACGTAGATGATCTTGGCCACCTCATCGGGCGTGCCGAGGCGTTGCAGCGGAATCTGCTCGACGATTTTGTCGGTGCCGGGCGACAGGATCGCGGTGTCGATCTCGCCCGGCGCGATCGCGTTGACGCGGATGCCGAGCCGGCCGAAGTCGGACGCCATCTCGCGGGTGAGCGAGGCCAGCGCGGCTTTCGAGGTGGCATAGGCCGCGCCGGCGAACGGGTGCACGCGCGAGCCGGCGATCGAGGTCACGTTCACCACCGAGCCCTTGGCAGCCCGTAGTTCCTCCATCAGCCCGCGCGCCAGCATGATCGGCGCGAAGAAATTCACCCGGAACACCTGCCGCCACACATCGGTGGTGGTGTCGAGCGAGCCGAGCCGCTTGCCGTCCGCCGCCTTGGGCGAGATCGCCGCATTGTTGACCAGCGCGTGCAGTTCTTGGTTGTCGAGCCGCCGCTTGATTTCTTCAATTGCCTCGTTGGTGTTGCCTTCATCCGCGAGATCGACCTGGATGTGATCCTCGGGTCCGGCCTCCCACGGGCAGTTCTCCGGAAACCCATGGCGCGAGCAGGTGATCACGCGCCAGCCGGCGGCCGAGAAACGCTTGACCGTCGCGTGGCCGATGCCGCGGCTGGCCCCGGTCAGGAGCAGCGTGCGGCGCGGCTGGTTCGATGGCGGGTTCGGCATAGCGTCCTTGGTTTAGGGATTGCGCATGATCTTGTCCGAAAACCGGTTCCCACTTTTCCGGATCATGCGCATGCTAGCTCACGGATACAGCCGCGTCTTGCTCCACGGTGCGCTGAGGCTCTCGCGCTGGAATTCGATGCGGTCGTGCAGGCGGAACGGCCGGTCGTGCCAGAACTCGATGCGCAGTGGCACGATGCGGTAGCCCGACCAGTAGGGCGGCCGCGGCACCTCGCTGATGGCGTATTTGACGGCATAGCGCGCCACCGCCTTCTCGAAGGCGAGCCGGCTTTCCAGCGGCGCTGACTGCTTGCTCGCCCAGGCGCCGATCTGCGCCTGTTTCGGGCGGGTGGCGAAATAGGCGTCGGCCTCGGCATCGCTGACGCGCTCCACCGCCCCGCGCACGCGCACCTGCCGGTTCAGTGACTTCCAGTGAAACACCAGGGCCGCCTTGGGATGGGCGTCCAATTCCCGTCCCTTTTGGCTGTCCATGTTGGTGTAGAAGACGAATCCCCGTTCATCCGTGCCCTTCAGCAGCACCATTCGGGCGTTCGGCAGACCGTCGGCGTCGACGGTGGCGAGCGTCATAGCGGTCGGGTCGCGCGGTTCCGAGGTGGTCGCGTCCTTGAGCCAGGCGGCAAACAGCCCCAATGGCTCGTCCGCGGCGGTGAAATCACCACTCGTTAACCAACTTGGGTGTTCAATCGGAGTCGTATCGGACATCTTTGGAGTGCTTGCGTGGTTGGTCCCGAGACCCGTGATTTTCATCGGCGCCTTTATAGTGGATGTGGGCGCTCGCGCCTATGGCGCGGCTTAGCCGTGGCCGCGGCGCTGGCGCTCGCCGGCGGCGGCTGCAGCATGTCCGGCCAGTTCGACACGGTGTTCGGCGGCGGCGACAAGTCCGACCAGACCGCATCGATCACGCCGCCACCCGGCACCAAGCAGGTGAGCAATCTGCCGCCCGACGCCGATCTCGCCTTTGCGCGCGTCGCCGTTAGCGAGGTGCTCAGCCGCAGGGCTAAGGACGCCAGCGTCCCGTGGGAAAATCCGCGCAGCGGCGCGCGCGGCACGGTAACCGCGATCGCATCGGCCTATACCCAGGACGGCCAGACCTGCCGTGATTTCCTGGCGAGCTATGTGAACGGCAGCTCGCAGGCCTGGCTGCAAGGCGAAGCCTGCAAGCAGCGGAAGGGCGCCTGGGAAGTGCGCACGCTCAAGCCCTGGAAGCGGTCGTAAACATTCCCGACGGCCCCGACCGCGTTGCATCCAGGCCGTGGGAACCCCACATTGAGCATTGAGTCGCCGGCATTCCACCGGTCGGCAGGGGACTTTTTACGGAGATTGCACGGATGCGCGACCCCTACGACATTCTGGGGGTTTCAAAGGGTGCGAGCGAGGCCGAGATCAAGAGCGCCTACCGGCGCCTGGCCAAGAAGCTGCATCCCGACGCCAACAAGCACGATCCGAAGGCGGCCTCGCGCTTCGCCGAACTCAACGCCGCCTACGAGATCGCCGGCGACGACGAGAAGCGCAAGGCGTTCGACCGCGGCGAGATCGATGCCGAGGGCAAACCGCGCTTCCAGGGGTTCGCAGGCGCGCAGCCGGGTGGCGGCGGCCCGGGCGCGAGCAACTTCGAAAGCTTCAGCTTCGGCCCGGACGGCTTCCAGCGCCGCGGAGCCGGCGGCGGCGCCGGCGGTATGCGCGGCGGCTTTGAGGACATCCTGCGCGACATGTTCGGCAACGCGACGCGCGGCGCGCGCGGCTCTGGCCCGCAGTTCGAGCCGGAGGATTTCGGCGCAGCCACCACCGGCCAGGACCTGCACGCCAGCCTGACCATCACGCTTCCCGAAGCGGCCAAAGGCACCAAGAGCCGCGTGCATCTTCCGACCGGCAAGGACGTCGAGGTGAAGATTCCCGCCGGCCTCACCAGCGGCCAGCAGATCCGGCTCAAGGGCCAAGGCTGGCCGATTGCAAACGGTAAGGCCGGCGATGCGCTGATCACCGTCAATGTCGCGCCGCATCCGGTATTCAAGCCGGACGGCGCCGATTTGCGGCTCGATCTGCCGATCACGGTTTACGAAGCGGTGCTCGGCGGCAAGGTACGGGTGCCGACGCTCGACGGCGCGGTGGAATTGGCGATTCCCGCGGGCACCGATTCCGGCCGCACCTTCCGTCTCAAGGGTAAGGGCCTCAAGGCCAAGGGCGGCGTCAAGAGCGGCTCCGGCGATCTGCTCGCCACCGTGCGCATCGTGCTCCCCGAGGGCTCCGACGACGAGCTTAAGGAGCTGATGCGCAAGTGGCGCGAGCAGAAGCCCTACGACCCACGCAAGGATCTCGACTGACGCCCGCCGTCGTTACGACTTGCGTCCGCCGGTCTTGTCCACCTGCTCGTAGACCGACTTGGTGACCTTCTCGAGCCGGTCGCGGTCGGCCGGTCCGCTCACCACATAGGCGACCTTGTCGTCCACCCAATAGATCGCGGCAAAGCTGTCGTCGTTCCTGTAGCGAAGCGCGGTCTCCGGCGTGTCCGCCTTGGCGCAATAGATGGTAAAGCGCTCGCCCGAGGGACCTTCATACATGTAGAAGGCCGCCGCTCCGGTCGGGCCCGGCAGCAGCCGGCCGCCCACCAGCTTCAACCCGATCGATTGCAGATCGGGAACGCGCAGCTCGGAGCCGAGCCGCTTCGACAGCCATTGCGTCATGTGCGTGCGCTCGCTGCCCGGCACCTCGACCGGATGGCGCACCTCGACCACGTAGAGCTTGTAGGCATCGAGCGCTTCGGCGGTGAACGTGTCGAAGCCGGTGGGCGCTGCGGCCGACGCGCCGCGCGCCACCCAGCCAGAGGCGCCGCCGACCACGAATGCAACGATCGCGGCGGCGGCGGCCATCGCCGCCCACGACCGCCCGCTCGCGCGGTCGCGCCGCATCACCTGGTCGAGCTTGAGTCGCTCAGGCAGCGGCTCGTGCGCGACCGCGCCGTAGCGCGCGCGGATGCTGTCTGCCTGCGAGCGCCAAGCGCCGACCAGCGCGGCATCGTCGGGATGCGCGGCAAGCCAGGCGCCGACGGCCTCCTTGCGGTCGGCCGGCAATTTGCCGTCGACAAAAGCGTGCAGCTCTTCATCGGTCACGGGTGAATCGCGATCGATCATGGGGTCACCTTCTCTCTTATTTCACGCGGCGAAGCGTCGGGCGCTCGCCGTCAAGATAGTTTTTGATCTGCACGCGCGCACGCGCCAGACGCGACATCACGGTACCGATCGGCACGCCTTGCACTTCCGCGACTTCGCGGTAGTTGAGGCCTTCCAGCACCACCAGCAGCAAGGTATGGCGCTGGTCCTCGACTAGCGTGGCGAGCGCGCGTTCGATATCGCGGCCGCCCGCTTCCGGACCGGCCAGGTCCGGAGCGTCGTTATCCTCGATCGGCAACAGCAGCGGCCGCCGCGCCAGCGAGCGCCGCCGGTTGCGGTTGAGATTGGTGAGGATCGTGTACAGCCAACTGCGCACGTCGCCGCCATGGAACAGATGCTCCGAGCGTAGCGCCCGCACCAATGTGTCCTGCACCAGATCGTCGGCGATGTCGGAATCCCGGGTCAGCGCGCGGGCATACCGCCGCAGCGCCGGGATCGTCGCCTCAACGTTCTGCCGGAACGTGGCCAAGCCTGCCCCCTTCTTGAACCGCACACCGAACCCGGAACCGAATCTACGATATCCGACCTCCGGCGTCGTCAACTGCTAGAAAAAACCCCTCAATCCCGATCGTATTCCCGGAAACGAATTGAATTAGCGAAGAAAGCCGGTCGAAGCGGCCGCTTTGCTTGATGACCCTATGACCCTATGCCATACGGAGGCGGCCGGCACTTACCGGCGAGACGGGGACGGTAATGGCGGAAACCTCGGGTCTGATGCGCGGCAAACGCGGGCTGATCATGGGCGTGGCCAACAACCGCTCGATCGCCTGGGGCATCGCGCGCGCCTGCCGCGACCATGGCGCCGACCTCGCCTTCACCTACCAGGGCGACGCGCTCAAGAAGCGCGTGGAGCCGCTGGCCGAGGAGGTCGACGGCCTGGTGGTCGGCCATTGCGACGTCACCGATCCGGCCTCCATGGACGCGGTGTTCGCAGCCGTGCAGTCGGCCTGGGGCTCGCTCGATTTCGTGCTGCACGCGATCGCGTTTTCCGACAAGGATCAGCTCGACGGCCGCTATGTCGACATCACCGAAGACAATTTCATCAAGACCATGGTGGTGAGCTGTTACTCGTTCACCGCCATCGCCCAGCGCGCCGAGAAGCTGATGAGCAATGGCGGCTCGCTGCTCACGCTCACTTATTACGGCGCCGAGAAGTGGATGCCGCACTACAACGTGATGGGGCTGGCCAAGGCCGCGCTCGAATCCTCGGTGCGCTATCTCGCCGCCGATCTCGGCGCCAAGAACATCCGCGTCAACGCCATCTCGTCCGGCCCGATCAAAACGCTGGCGGCCTCCGGCATCGGCGACTTCCGCTATATTCTGAAGTGGAACGAGTACAACACGCCGCTACGGCGCAATGTGACGCTGGACGATGTCGGCAAGACCGGCGTCTATTTCCTCTCCGACATGTCGAGTGGCGTAACCGGGGAAATCCACCACGTCGATGCCGGCTATCACATCGTCGGCATCAAGCATCCCGACGCGCCGGATTTCACGGTCAAATAATGGCGGTTACGGCAACGCCGCGGCCGACCGTCTATTACATCCGTCATGGAGAAACCGACTGGAACGTCGCCGGCCGCCTGCAAGGCCGCCGCGACGTGCCGCTCAATGTGCGCGGCTGCGCGCAGGCCGCCCATTGCGGCGACATCCTGCGCGACCTGTTCGCGCGCGACGGCCGCGATCCGGCCGATCTCGACTACGTATCGAGCCCGCTCGGCCGCGCCCGCCAGACCATGGAATTGGCGCGGTCGGCGCTCGGTCTGCCGGCTGACGGCTACCGGGTCGAGCCGCAACTTGCCGAAATCTCCTTCGGCGATTGGGAGGGCTTCACCATCGCGCAACTGCATAAGCGCGATCCGCACGGCATCACCGCGCGCGAGCACGACAAGTGGCATTTCCTGCCGCCAGGCGGGGAGAGCTACGAGATGATGTCGGCGCGCATGCGCGAATGGTACGCAGGCCTTGCACGCGATACGGTGGCGACCGCCCATGGCGGCACCGCGCGCGGGCTGATCGCCTTGCTTGGCATCGCCAAGCCGGCGGCCGCCCCGCTCGTCGATATCGCGCAAGGCGAGGTCTATGTGTTCGCGGGCGACCGGCTCACACGCTACGCTTGATTGCGGTTTGCGCGGCAAACTGAGAAATCGAAAACCGGTTGTTTTTCCGTAGCTTAGCTGGCATTCAGGGCGCGTCTGGCGACGGATCCACGGCGCGCAGCGCGCGCGAATCCGCGCGCCAGCGCCGTTTATTTGACCGCCGCGGAGGCGCGGGCTACCAAACCTCACGAAGGCGGAAGTCCTATGTCGTTCAATACGTTCGGCCATCTTTTCCGGTTCACCAGCTTCGGCGAGAGCCACGGGGCGGCGATCGGCTGCGTGGTCGACGGCTGTCCGCCGCGGATTCCGCTCGAGGTCGCCGACATCCAGCGGCATCTCGACAAGCGGCGGCCGGGGCAGTCGCGCTTCACCACCCAGCGGCAGGAACCGGACGCGGTGAAGATCATGTCCGGCGTGTTCACCGACGAGGCCAGCGGCCGCCAGGTGACCACCGGCACGCCGATCATGCTTTTGATCGAGAACGTCGATCAGCGCTCGAAGGACTATTCCGACATCAAGGACAAGTACCGGCCGGGACATGCCGGCTACACCTACGACATCAAATACGGGCTGCACGATTATCGCGGCGGCGGGCGCGCCTCCGCGCGCGAGACTGCGGCGCGTGTCGCGGCCGGCGCCGTCGCGCGCAAGGTCGTGCACGGGCTCAGCGTGCGCGGCGCGCTGGTGCAGATGGGCCCGCACAGAATCGATCGCGCGCGCTGGGACTGGAACGAGGTCGACAAGAATCCGTTCTTCTGCCCGGACGCGGTGCAAGCCAAATTCTTCGAGGAGTATCTCGACGGCGTGCGCAAATCCGGCTCCTCGATCGGCGCGGTGATCGAGATCGTCGCGGAAGGCGTGCCGGCCGGTCTCGGCGCGCCGGTCTATGCCAAGCTCGACGGCGATCTTGCGTCGGCGCTGATGGGCATCAACGCGGTCAAGGGCGTGGAGATCGGCGACGGTTTTGCCACCGCCGCGATGAGCGGCGAGGAAAATGCCGACGAGATGCGCATGGGCAATGAGGGCAAGCCGGTGTTATTGTCCAACCACGCCGGCGGCATTCTCGGCGGCATCTCGACCGGGCAGGCGATCATCGCCCGCTTTGCGGTCAAGCCAACCTCGTCGATCCTCAGCGCCCGCAAGACGGTCGATCGCTACGGCCGCGATACCGACATCGTAACCAAAGGCCGCCACGATCCTTGCGTCGGTATCCGCGCGGTGCCGATCGGTGAGGCGATGGTGGCATGTGTGTTGGCCGATCATTATCTACTGCACCGCGGCCAGGTCGGCGAGGGAACGGCGTGGCCGTTCAAGCCCGGCGCTTGATGCCGCGTTCGAGGTAAATCCGTGCCTGAGACCCACCAGCGCGTCGAAGCGGCGATCAAGGCCTTCGCCAAGGGCGAGATCGTGGCCGTCACCGACGACGACGACCGCGAGAACGAGGGCGACCTGTTCGTCGCAGCCTCGCTCTGCACGCCGGAGAAGATGGCGTTCATCATCCGCAACACCTCGGGCATCGTCTGCGCGCCGCTCGGCATCGAGCATACGCGCCGCCTGCATCTCGATCCGATGGTGGCGGAAAACGACGCCCCGCTGGGCACCGCCTTCACCGTCACGGTCGACGTCCGCCATGGCCTCTCCACCGGCATCTCGGCCGAGGAGCGCTGCAACACCGTGCGCGCGCTCGCCAACGAC